>JAAUXT010047051.1_pt1 | contig 13092 bp, 16 predicted proteins | sample 7278171 | NCBI WGS metagenome assembly JAAUXT01 (sample SAMN14350112, study PRJNA611818) | marine sediment metagenome | isolation source: surface marine sediment (1.8m) | place: French Polynesia: Moorea | collected 2018-08
AAAAATCAAATGCTACCTCTCAAACCCCCATACAATATACTACATTTCATCAATATACTTCTTTCACCAAATATTTGTATCTTCTGAGATGCGAAGACATTTCTACATCCACACCCTATTTTTTCTGCACTTCCAAATTTGACCTTTTTGACCTCAGGAACCCAAAAATTCAAATTTGACAAATTCTTTCCTCACGCATTATCCCCAACCCAAAATGAACCAGAAGAGCCCAAAAGATCCTAAATTGATCCTTATTTTGATTATCAAACTGCTGTACACATACTTTTGGAAGATGCTGCCTGTAGGTGCTTTGATTTGGCTCGCACCGATTTGGCTCATGAGCCCAAATCGCGCAACCCACCTCAAATCACCTAAAAAGGATCTTGGTCTCCCATTCACTTCAATGCAAATTGAACTTTTCATGCACGCTTTTCTACACGACGGAATGCTCCAAACTTCATGATTCCAATTGAATTTGATGTGATTTGCAATGTTTTGGAATCACTATGAGTACATTTTAAAATGTCAACCTGTGGAACCGGGGGCTTTCTTGTTGTCTCGTATCGCAAAAGTTCGCTCGTTTCTGGTTGGTTGTGCGTTGAGCCACTTGTCTCACACCACGAAATCACAGTCAAGGTTCTTATGGCATTAGCTGCCTGCTGTTTTGATCTTTTAAACCATTCCATGGCTGTCTGGCGAACGGCGGTTGCCAACCTAGCCTGTAACAGCAACATTCAATCTTTCTGATCAGAGCCAAGGCCATATGGCCAAGATGGGAACGTTGTGACTTCTTCCTTCGGCAAGCTGATGGCAAGAAGACGTTGATCCTGCATGGAATAGTAGTCTCGGGACTTTCCTGGCCCAGTTGGTTACAAAGCCACCAAAGCTTTCTTAAAACCCATTCATTAGAGCAAATCCACTTCCAAAGAATACACGGTGGCGTCACGAATATGTAGAGTCTACGAGTGATCTTCACCTCAAAATCAAGGAACTTCTTTCCGTGATAAATGCTAGCTTCTTGACACAGGAAGGCTTCTGAGGTGGCTTTTGTTGAGAAGTGGCCGCACTGTGGGAGTTGAAGATGGAGCACTCTGGAAAAGGAATGTCTGTGTACCTGGATCAGATTATTGTTGTGAACCGGTCGGCAGGGCTTTTAGCTGTACGATGCGCCAATGGACCAGGAGCCCCATCATCGAAACAAAATGCTGATGACATATCCGCTGCCTGAGGCTTTTAAGCCATCTGCTCGGCATGAGACGCTGCACCTTTGATCCGTGGACAAGCTTCGTCCTCTATCGTTCCATTGCGGTATGGGCATAATTCATGATGTCAGTGCAATTTGCTGTGTGGTCTCCATTTGCTTGTCATTTGTGTTTGGATGAAGCTATTACCAACTATGAAAACACAATGGCGCCTCTGCATTGATCTTGGCAGGTTTCTCGAAAACAAGTTTGCTTGTCTGTTGCGAGTACTCGTATGCACGTTGAATCCTGTCTTCCACAAAAGGGAACAACTGCACTTTTGGTGGAAATAGCGAGTGAGGCAAAGGCAGTTTCGGTTTGGTGACCCAATGCCAAATTTGATACGGCAAGAGCAACATTTGAAAACACAAACGCACTGTCCTTTCCAAGAGTGACAGCTCGTGAAGTGTATCCATCTGAGATCCCTCTCGGAAATTGCCTTTTAGTGCAGGGCGGAAGGAACCTACGTTATGACGCAGCAGTGGTAACGAAAAGCAGGACAAGCTGGCATAGAGCGTTCACCAGAACGTCCATCTTCACACTATTTGTGTCGCGGTTTGCAGATGTCTTTCACGCGGTGAGGTTTGCACTCTTGCCATGGCAACAAACATTGTAAGAGAGCAGAAGCTTGGGTGATTATCCCTGCTCAATCCACGAAGGTTCAGACCTTAGGTTGAACTTGATTGAGAAGTGCGCCCCATTCACTCCGCCAGCCTGCAGGATCAGACACCTCCCGCGAAGGTTTTGTGTGTTTTGTGGGACTAAAAGCACTGCAAATGGAGTTGAAAGACACCTCAGTCAAAGTCAATATTTCCGAGATCCTCAAATCTCATTCGAGCTCGTTTCTATCTGCTCACGGATTGCTTTAGCAATTCAATTTCGCGCTCTGGCTTTGCGGCAACGTCTGGCTCCCTCGTACTGTACGCGAATCGCTTCGTTTCTGCCGAATCTCAGAAGGGTTCGTCCTCACATTGAGCCTGATCACGCGCATTGCTTGTGTTTGTTTCACTGCAGACAGGAATGGTTTGACTTTTGGGACGATGATAGATTTTACTTGTGGGAATTGTTTGTGCTCGTGTTCTCAGGAGTTTCATTGCTCGAAGCGTGGAGTTGGGTGTTGCGCAAAAAGCCGTTGTCACGAAAGGCACTGAAAGCGCGTCTTGAGTGAACTGCGCCATGGGGAAACACTTCACCTTGTTCCTTTGCAGTGACTTGGTTGTGCGGCTGTGAATTGCATTTGAAACCGTCAGAGAAATGTGTTGAAGGAGGCTTCTTAGAGGCTGTTTGCTTTTTTCAACCAAAGGGTGTGGGCTTCAGTAAAGTGGGGACAGGAAGCGAACCTGCCAACAGGACACCCAATCATTGCGCAACTGAACGTTCCAAAGACTTTTCCTCCTCATGTGAAAAAAGACACATTTCAAAGTTGAATGTCACGGTCGTCCCTACATCACAATTCATTGCAGCTGGGCTTGCCCTGGAAGAGAGTGTAGCCCTGTGAGCAAACCAGTGTTTCCTGAGAGTGAGTGATGTTTCCCACCTGTGACCAATGAGAGGGAACTGGAACCAGAAGCAGCGAACAGCACTTTTGAGCGCTGCTCGTTGAACACTAACAGTTTGGCATTGAGGTTGAGAAGGAAATTTATAGAGTCCACAGAAAAGATACCCACAACATGTGGTCTTTGAGGCAGAACCATCTCTCTTTTCTTTGGCGCCTTTTCTTCCTGCACATTCGTGGCGTGAGGAACACAGCCTCATTTTGATTCAGCCTTTGTTGCTCCCCCCCAAAAAAAAATGTCCTGCATGTGATGAAGTGCAATCAAATGAGCAGAAGAAACCAGAGTCAAACACAAACAGGGACTTCAGAATGTCTGAATGTCCCAAGCTGAAGAGAACCTGGTTTTCTTCCAGTCTTGATTCTTCTGTTGTGTCTGTAATCAAATGCAGTTGTGAAGGTTGAAGAACACGGATTAAGTGTACACGCAAGAAAGGGCTTCGTGTTCACGTCAATAAGAGTCATAATTTCGTGATACGAACGAGCTACGGCTCTTCTAAATAGATTCGGAACCAGCTTGTTAGGTCCCACAGCGGACTACATGTGCACGACATCCGGATTTTGTCGTGTACATGGAAGCCATCAAGACAAACCACATGATAGATCGTAACGTGCGCCTACCCATTTGAGAGGCCACGGCAACAGCAATCAGCAATCAGGACGGTTTCATGTGGTGTTCATCTTAATTAGAGTAAGCTTTAATCTGCTTTAGTGCTTTTGCAGACAGAGCTGCACAACATATTTGACCAATTAATTTAGCACCACTATTTCACCTGTATTATTATTAATTTTGCTGGTTTGGTGAGTTCAGCGCGTGTGCGAACATTGCAGTGCAATGAAACAGTCTGTGCGCATCTGAAAGTCTCCCCGTGCACGTTGTACGAGCATATGAAACGTACGACAGGGTTCTCACACTGCACAAAAGCACTTCCTGTGAAATCACACAATGACTTTTCGAGACCTTTGGTCGAGAAAGGAGTTGTGTGATTGAACAGGAACCTTTTTGTGGGGTGAGAACCCATTTCTACCACGAAGCGAGCTTGTATGACATGTTTAGAGATCGCAGAGTTGTAGAAATACGAATCTTTGTGATCCATGCTGCGGGTGGGTTGTTTTGAGGACACAAATTTCAAACGTTTCACCTCGAAGGAGTGAATCATGACACAAGCATTGCGTTGTGGGCAGGGCAAAAGCAAAACGTTCTCGGCTGACTGATTTTCAGAAAACATCTTTGTGGAGAAAGCCTCTGTGTGCCTCAGTGTGAAGACTTCAAGGCCATAACACATGTTTTGGTGGTTGGCTGAACACCCCCTGTTGTCCATGCGCCCACTGTTCCCGTTTCACAAGGTGTGGCTCTGTTTCAGAGACAAAAGAAGCCGAGGGGAGATTCCTTGATGGATGTCTGTGTCGTCTCACGCTGTGTCAACAAGTTCACTCAACTGATAAAGTTTGTGTTTTGTTGCAGTATGGAGGGAGGCGAACTGTTCAGCAGAATACAAGAGCATGCCGAGTCAGCGTTCACGGAAAGAGGTGAGGTCTGACAATTATCTCTCACCGCCACAAGGATCACACACATGACGCCAGGTGGTGAAACTTCTTGCTGACTCCGTGATCTCACACTTTCTGATGAGTACGCAAACTGCTCAACCAATTTGCAAATTGTCCTGGTTGAGTTTTTGGCTCAAACTGCACAGTTTTCATTGTCGTCACGCGATGCGACGCAACCAACCAAATCTTCCTCTTTTCTTGAATATTTGGATTTTCACCAGAGACCAAAAATATCCCACCAAAACAGACAATGGCACTCGACAAAATCGATTGCTCTTTTTGTGTTGACCCACGAAAAATGCACCAAAGTCAACTGTTCATCAGACAGAACCACTTGACACTGCCTTCAAAACACGCATAACCTGCGTGGTGACTCACATTCCACACGCATTGTTTTGCTGATCCAAATGGTAGCGCGATGGCAACAGGTTACTTGCGGAAGATCTTATTGATGCCGTAATGCGCCGTGAATTCAGGACCTAAATTTGCACGAAGAGGCTTGTGTTGCTTGGTGTGGGAATGGCATGCCCAAAGTTAATCACCAACTCTTCCTTGTTTTTGTTGCAACTTCTCCATGTTGCTGCCATGTTCTGGATTTATGGTTGTGACGTCGCTTTGTGAGTGTGTGAAAAAAAGAGTCTGGCTCGTTGTCGAGAAACCAAATCCGAAGTGTGGCAACGATGCGCGTTTTTTACGTCTCGCCGGCTCATCCGAGAGTTTTCAAAAAGCGCTGAGCCCCAAAGTGGACGCAGTCAGCGAAAGCCAGCGTGTCTCTTTGTTCAAAACGAAATCTTGCCTTGCAATTGTTCAAGAAATGTTGAGTCACAGAGAGTTGGACCACATGTTGTGTCTGTCGGGTGAGGCTCTTTCACGGTGCCAGCATGCTGAGGATTGCAAGTACGAGTACAGCTGTCCCCGAGAAGAAACTGATTTATGATGCCCTCATAGACTGATAGAAAGAACTCTTGTTTCGCAGAGGGAGCGTCTATCATCAGTGACATCTGCAAAGCCATCTACTTTCTGCATTCCAACGACATCGCTCACAGAGACCTCAAGGTACGTCAGCGGGTGTCGTACACGACACACTTAGTTCGACAAAATTGGCAAGTGACACCCCAAGCAGTCAAACCCGTCCGAGGGGTCAGGGAAGGTGTTGCCTGTTTGCGCAAATCTTGCGTAAAGAATCTGGATCTGATCGGAGGGCTGTTTCAGCTTTGAAGAATTGAACAGGGAAAATAGATCTATTGCGTCTGGAAAAATCAGGGACAAAATCCGCTTCTCAACATCGAGGGGTGGGTGTTCCTCAGAACCCAAAATAGTGATGGAGGAGGATGTCGCCAAAGTTTGCAACAGTTTCGGCCCGAGTTTCAGCGTCGCAGAATTGTGCTCTCACGATGTAACGTAACAAAAGAATAATTGAGAGTTCCTCTGCCTGCGACCACGTCTGTTTGCGCCACCCAGTTTAGTCTGCCACTTGCGGTGATATCGATTGGATATACGCCAACCATGCAGGGTGTGAAAGGAAACCAGATAGCCTGGTACACATGCCAACATCACGTCAACCCTCATAAATTGTTCATGGCGTGCCGAGTGAATCTCTTTCCTGAATTCTGCAGTGTTTCCCGGCTTGGCGCGTGTCCACGCTGCTCAGTGTTCTTGTTTCTGTTCAGCCCGAGAATTTGCTGTACACGAAGCCTGGCTCGGTGGGCATTCTGAAACTGACCGACTTCGGGTTCGCCAAAGAGATCAACGCCTTCAAAACGTTGCAGACGCCCTGCTACACGCCCTACTACGTTGGTGAGTGCCTTTCATTTGATAAGTCCCTGAAAACCTGAAGAGAGAATGGCGCGTCTCACACTGACCCTGAAAATGTTCTTTTGATCAAAAAGAAAACTTGTCACTGCAGTCGACATTTCGCCAAATTTGCTCTGAAACGATTGAAACTTTTCTTTTTTTCAGCACCGGAGGTGTTAGGCCCGGAGAAGTATGACAAATCCTGTGATATGTGGTCGTTAGGCGTCATCATGTACATATTGTAAGTATCAACTCGGACTCAGCGTCCGATAATGTGGGTGAAGCTGGCGACTCTCGTCTACATACGTCACGTCAACTGCACCTTTGATCTTGACAATGAAATTTGCTGTTGAGTTATTCCAACACTGAAACGGTGCAAAGAGACCGTTTGTGTTGTGTAAAGGACAAAGCGGTTTGAAGTCGCACCCACGCGCGTTTTTGCTGTACGTCAAGACAATAGTCACAGTTATTGCGTGTGTTTTGCGCAGGTTGTGTGGGTACCCGCCCTTCTACAGTAACCACGGCATGGCCATCTCGCCCGGCATGAAGAAGCGCATCAGGAACGGACAGTACGAGTTCCCCGCGCCCGAGTGGTCTCGAGTCTCTCAGGATGGTGAGCCCTGAACTCAGTCAGAAAATCCGTGTTTTTGAGGGCGGCCGACTGGCAGTCTCCCAATTTCAGCTGAAAAAAAAACCGAACAAAACAACAATCTTCAGCAATATGTCCAACGCAAGATGTAATGCTGTTGGCAAAGTTTCCGGTCCTCTGACAGCCACCGAAGTAGTTTCTGACAAAGTTTCATCGTTGTGTTGATGGGAGTTTCATGAGTTGTATTTCTTCTGCAGCCAAAGATCTGATCAAAGGTTTGCTGCGGACGGACCCAGACGAGAGGCTCACCATCACCGAGGTCATCAACAACAAGTGGATCGCGGTGAGCAGTGTGTGTGTGTGTGTGTGTGTGTGTGTGTGTGTGTGTGTGTGTGTGTGTGTGTGTGTGTGCGTACATGTGTGCGCGCGCTTTTGCGTGTGTATTTGAGGAGTGCACGTGTGTGCATGCTGGAGGTGTTTCTATTCTATGCATGTACGCGTGCTGAGTGTGTGTGTGTGTGTGTGTGTGTGAGAGAGAGAGAGAGAGAGAGAGAAAGAGAGAGAGAGAGCGAGCGAGCACGTGGAAGTGAACTCTAACGTGTCTGCATGGATGGCGCGTGGAGGGTGTGTGTCTCGTGCGGAGACAGTGGTGCGCACGTATGCAATTTGGCGTGCACTTGAGACTTGCTTGACGTTACGAAATTTCTCTTCCTTGTTGTGAAAGAAGTGAGTGTCCGTCTGTTCCAACAGTGGGTCTCTTGCACGTCCATCGGAACTTCAGTTTGATGTCACGAACGTTCTGAAGAGGAGCATATGTTGACCGTCTCGCGTCTGTTTTCAGCAACACACGATGGTGCCGCAGACGCCGCTGATGACGGCGCAGGTGTTGGGCGAGGAGACCGACACGTGGATGGACGTCCAGGTGAGGAGGCGCCCTCTAGTGTGTGTGTGCGTGTGTGTGTCCGTGTGTGTGTATGTGTGTGTGTGTGTGTCCGTGTGTGTGTGTGTGTGTGTGTGTGTGTGTGTGTGTAGCGGGGAGAATAGGGTTTGCTGTGCTCAGGCGTTTCTGTGTGACTGATATTGTTGAGTGAAATGTGTCCGACATGTGATACCGATTGGAGCCGGAGCACCAAGACGGGTCACGTGCCTCGGAACATCAGTGTAATGTTTTTGCGTTGGATGACGGGACATCGTGGTTCAGGCCAAAAGGAAGAAAGAGAGACTATTTGCTGCATGTCGTTCGTTACTTTCGTCATTGCAACAATTCAGACGACACAGCATGAAAGTCTTTGGTGGGTTTTGCAACTGGTGATGCTTGATTTACGCACACGGTGTCTTCCTTGTCCCACCCAACTGTACATGTGTCTCGATCTGGTCTTCTCGCACTCTCAGTGTGCTTGCACTGCGAAATTTTTGAATGGGAACAGCCTCAGCGAAGTCAGAGCACTCCGTTGTGTCAAGCCAGGCATCACTCTCGTGGTTTGGTTGCGAGTAGAAGACACCAGTCCGAGTTGCTTCAGTATCGATCTCCAACATGGGGATAGGGACAAAACTTGGGGTGGATATTGAAGAATTCGGACTCGTCATTTGTGTTTCCTTAGAAGACGCAAAAACCTCGATTGTTTTCCATGGGAAATAATTTGGCTTCATGTTTCTTTTCTTCATCCGTGTCGCCCTGTAGGAGGAAATGACCAATGCTTTAGCGACCATGCGAGTTGACTACGATTCCCCGCAACTCAAGGACATGAAAAAATGCAAAAACTCGTTGAAAGAGCGGAGGGAGGCAAAGAAGCGTCGTGGATCGGCCACTCTTGCAGCTGCAGCAGCGGGAATTGCCGCAACAGCCGTGGCCAACTTGAAGTAACCCCAGCCCAATGACCAAGTATACGGAAACATCCTTATTAACGATAATCTTGGCTTGCGTTTGCTTTATAGTTGTTTCTTGCCCGCACCACAACACATTCAGCGCAATTTTGTCTTCCTTGACGGAGGGTGCAACAAGACAAATTGTGACTTGCAATGTGTGTGTGCTGTGGTGGTGGTAAGGTTTGTGTTGGTTTTAGATTTCTTGCTTGCCAAATTTACTTTTATCCCAAATTTCATGAGCCCTGAGGAAACCGGCAAAAAATCTCAGCTGGTGGTGGTTTGCTCTGTTTTATGTATTTTCGTCTGCTGCATTTTAGGTTTAGTTGCTTCTGCTTTGTAAGTTTGTACAATTTGGGGCTTGCGGTCACACTCACATTGCACACAACGTTGCATTCGCGAAACTGCATTCTGCCCTGGTTAGAACCCTGTCTGGTGCTGACATTCTGCAAAACCAACGAAGAGCCATTTCGACCACTTCTCTTCTGATCAAAGTTGCGGAAGCTTTGTTGGAGCAAAAATGTTTGGACAAAACTTTGGTGCTTGGCTTGTGTATGCAAATCAGCATGAGAAATGACCGACATACTCGCAAATCTGTGCGTTGATTGTTTCGAGATTCAAGAACAAAGAGAAATTACCGTGACAAAGAAGTAAGTTTGTTCGTGATCACACACTTCATTTTGTTTTTTAATTTCCTGAGATTCTTTGAAAAAACACAATTGTCACATTGGGAACGATCCCAGGGTCTGAATGCTAACGACATGTCCCCAGGCTACAGCTCGTTTGCAGTCGAATGTCTGCTTTGCTGATGGCCTGTCCTGCAGGTGGGAATGGATAATCATGGAATTTGTAGGCTTCACCGTGCCTTCAGTGACGCTCGGGAGCGGTGTCAGTCCGTAAACTAATCAGAGAAACGCAAATTTGGCTAACACTAGTAGTGGGCCCACCAAAATAATATCCAGTTTTGTCTGGCTGTTGCGGCCGTTTCCCACTCTGAAGGCATGAGCAAAGGAACTCAAGTTTCACAAGGAATGAAGGGACAAGTCGATGTTTGCGATTTTGGAGAAAGCAGTGCCGGGATTCTGGAAAAGATCTTTTCGGTTGTACAAATTGAAACTTCAAGTGTTTAGAACGTTGGGAGAATCTGGAAGAAAAGAAAGAAACGTGTTCAGTTGACAAAACAGCAGTGGCGCAGAATCAGTGGCACCTGCTTTCTCCAATTGAAGTGTTTTGTTCTTTCAGATTCTGCAGGGCACCAGATCATCTTGATCTGCGTCTTTTCCACCAGAAATCCGTCTTTCGATGTGTGTCTGATTCTTCCGTTTCCTTTCTGTTCCGCAGGAGGAGATGACGAATGCCTTGAAGACAATGCGTGTCGACTACGATCAAGTTCATATCAAGAATGTGGACGAATCCACCAACTCCATTCTCAGCAAGCGCCGCAAGAAGAACGCGGCGGCGGCGCAGGGCGCGCAGGGCCCCGCCCCTGGGCATGCGTAGAGACGCGGCGCCCCCGTGAGGCCGGCGTGGTGGCGCCACCATGTACAGCTGTAGGGTTAGAGGCTTGAGTTGTGGTCAGGATGTGCTGACTGTAGATCGTGCGCAGTTGGCTTTGTACGTACACAACTTGATCCATCGTATTGTTGCAAGTGTTACCTCCTGGTGTCATATGGGTTTGGTCTCGTGTCGCTTGAACATTCAGAGTCGTAGAACGTTCAGAGTCGCAGCGTTTGAAGACAAAGAAAAAAGGACTTTCCGAATGAGGTCCTCGAAGAACTCTTCGGTGGTCTCTGTTAAGTGTTGTCGCGCCGAGATGTGGCTTCTGTGTAGCGTGCACGCTTGAAATGATTTTGTTGGACTCCTGTGACAAGAAAGCACCACATTCATATTTAGGAAATTCGTTGTTTCTTTGTTAGTGTACAGACTTGTTTGTGAGGTGACAGGGCGACTGCGTCCAAAGCTGTGTGTATGTTTCGCGCCTGTGTGGACCGCACACGGGGATGAGTGCGCAGAAATTTTAATTGTTGGACGTGACGTGAAGACGTCATTGGAGATTTTTGTCAATGAGACTTTAAAAACCTTGAACACTTGTTTTGTCTGATCAATCCCGCCATTGGGTTGGTGTTTTACGCTCTATTTTCTTGATCGGAAACTTACGTTGTCCACAGTGTTGCTGATTTGCATTTATTTTTATTTTCTCCGTCTCTTGCTGACGAAGGCCACAGTGGGCCGCACTTTGTAGTTGCAGTTTTAGAGGAACAGAAGAGTTCCGCTTCGCACGTTGTTGTCAACAGGATACACACGCTCACGCTCTTGAACGCCGCAAAACGCCTCACTGAATGATCCACTCAGTTTTCATCATCAACTTTCCCGTGAAATTTCCACACGAAAATTTTGCCACTCTGAATGAGTCAAAAAGTGTGACAATCTTGTTCTTGACAATGTTGCACCGCGCGAACACTGTATGTGCGTTGTCTGTCTCCTGGAATCTGTAAAGAATCTCCACGGGTTTTGTCCATTACAAACAACGTGAAGCCCCTCCAGAATTTACTATGGTTCCGCATGGTGTGTGTGTGTGTGTGTGCGTGTGTGTATCGACAGAGAGCGTCACAGGCTTGCCTCACCAGAACGTATTGGTGTTGAGCAGACGTCTGCGTTCTCGTATGTTTTCTGACTGGACCAAAAGGGTCGCATCAACAAAGCTTGAAACACCTGGATATGCACAACAACAAGTGCCACTTTTGTACACATTTTCATCAATCTTGTCAGGGTGTAACCTGTCGGCAATAGAGAGCGGTAAAGTGCAGGCAGCTGCGTATTTGACGCGTGACGTGGTTTCCACCGAACGTCGGGAACCACGTGATGTTTTGTGGCTGGCGCGCACTCTGAGCTTGATGCTCACGTTGCAGAGTGCGCTCCAGTGAGTCTGGTGACTGCAGCGGTCTTTGATCGATTTTTCCTTGTGCGAAAAAAGAACGCGGTCGATGTGTCCGAAGTTTTGCGTGGAGTTGTTCTCTCGAACGTCGAGATATTTGTTCTCTTTCATGATAGTTTAGTGACGTTTGCCGGAGTGCTGATGTTTGGGACTCGTCGAGGCGTGTGAGTGGTTTGTTGACCAAGGAAATGGAAGTGTACGATTTCAATTGTTACAATTTTGTAAATATATTTTTAATTACTGTATGTCTTATACACAGAGAGGATCTTTTCAATTTTTACCGATGTACTGAAGCAACCATTATCTGGACAAATAAAACTGTACAATTGTGTAGACATCACTTGGGACTCATGTTTTCGTGCAATCCGCGTCCACGAATCCACGAACTGAAAGAAGTTGGCTGTTTTCGAATCACCTTTTGTGTCCGTGTGTACGTGGACAAGGTGAAAGGGAACCCTGCCAACTGGTGGGAAAATTATTCTGCCATACCAACTGGGGAAGGGGCAAATCCACCACACCAACTGGTGGGGCCAGATCCACCACACCAACTGGTGGGGCCAGATTCACCACACCAACTGGTAAGGCCAGATTCACCACACCAACTGGTGAGACCAGAGACCCCACACCAACTGGTGGGTTCAGAACGACCACATGGTGGGGCCTGATTCAGAATTCACACTGGTCAGCTGGTGGAGGTCAGAACCACCAAACCAACTGAAGACCAGATATACCTCACCAACACTGGTGGGCTCGGATTACCTGGACATTGTGCATTTGTTCAATGCGCCTGGCATTCGTGTTCACAAATCGGCAGAAGTAAAGTACAAAGGCCAGAGTACAATTGCTGCAGTTTTGGTCGGTTGTGGCTTCGTCGCTTGCAGCCAAACTAAGCAGAAAGAGCGGGTCCAGTATTTTGTCAAAGGCACTTTCTGACCAACGGGAGTATGGGTGGAGATTGAACAAGAAATCGTTTGTCAAGAAGTTGCAAGATCAATGAGGAGGTGACATTCACTCTGACACCCATCCTTGTTGAAAAGTTCCTTCGTTTCATTGAAAGCGAAGACTGCTTGGGGTCTTCAGAACAAGCGGTGATGCTCGCGTACAAAACGTTTTGACCTGCACAATCATACGTTTTTTTGGGGTCCTCAGGTCAGATTTCTCTGTGGTTAAAGGAGAATTGAAATGCATTTGGGCCTGCACAGTTCAATCTCGACACGAAGAATTCAGCAACAAGAAGTTCTCCCCAAGAACCCGATGGTTGCTTTGTCTGGACACTACATCACAGTTTCCTGCCGACACCATTGAGAAAGCACACGAGGAAGAAGAATCTGACTAGTTGGTGTGGTGAATTTAGATCTGGCTTCAGGGGGGCCCTGTGATCTACAGTTGGTGTGGTGAATATAAATCTGGCTGTGTCTGACCTTGTGGCTGCAATGGGTGATCTACAATGGGGGAGGGGGTCACCAGGGGAGGGGTGGTTACATTCCAAAGTGTGGACAGACACACACATGAATGCTAAGGGTTTTTAAGCCGTCAGCGGCACCTAGATGGCCGGCTACGCGACCATCAA
>JAAUXT010106936.1_pt1 | contig 13091 bp, 14 predicted proteins | sample 7278171 | NCBI WGS metagenome assembly JAAUXT01 (sample SAMN14350112, study PRJNA611818) | marine sediment metagenome | isolation source: surface marine sediment (1.8m) | place: French Polynesia: Moorea | collected 2018-08
CGGGCCACCCCCGGGTCCGACCACTGCTGTCCTACCTGGGGCGGGTATGGGGAGGCGCACTGCTTTGAGTACTGGGGTGGGTCAGGGGAGGAGCACTGCTGTGAGTACTGGGGAGGGTCAGGTGGAGGAGCACTGCGGTGAGTACTGGGGAGGGTCAGGGGAGGAGCACTGCTGTGAGTACCCGGGGAGGGTCAGGGGAGGAGCAGTGTTGTGAGAACTGGGGAGGGTCAGGGGAGGAGCACTGTCGTGAGTACTAGGGAGGGTCAGCTCTGAGGAGGAGCACTGTCGTGAGTACTAGGGAGGGTCAGCTCTGAGGAGGAGCACTGCGGTGAGTACCTGGGGAGGGTCAGCTCAGGGGAAGAGCACTGTCGTGAGTCCAGCGTGCATGTGTGTGTGTGTGTGTGTTCCAGTGTGTGAACTTGTTCTTTCAGTGTGTGAACCTGTGTGTTTCTGTGTACGAGGGGTGTGTGTGTGTGTGTGTGTGTTTGACTGTAGGGCCTGTGTCTTTCAGTATGCGGGCCCGGCCGGGTGTGTGTGTGTGTGTGTGTGTGTGTGTGCCCATGGACCTGTTCGTTTCAGTGTGCGGCCCCGGCTGGGTGCGCGACACCATCACCCCGAACACGCTCGGGCTCTGCAGGGTCCTCGCTCAGGGCTACTTCTCCAGTCTCTTCGACTCAGTCACGTGCAGCGAGTGTCCCGACAGTGAGGTCACCACGTCAGAGGGCTCCACCAACGTGACGGACTGTGGTGAGTCTCTTGCAGACTGACTGTTCTGCAGCATTCGTGTAGACTTTGACTTGAACTGACTGATTCTGTGAGATGCTCAACTGGTTGTCCGTCGCTCGACGTGTCCTCATGGTCTGAAAGGCTGCACAGATCTGACCTGTCAGCAACCTGACATGTTTGAAACACCCCCGAGCCCCTGCTCCGAATACGCACGTGCCAAACCTCAGTCTTCGGACGCATTGGTGTTCCTGTTTGCTGTGGTGAAGATGGCGAATGAAGATAATGGTCAATCAAAGAACTTGAGGCTTGAGTTTTCGCACTTGGTTCTGGATATCACTGAGAGATTGTTTTCACACGACACTGCGAGGATCACAAGCGTTCACAACCAAGCAGGATAATTTGTTTGAATTCCTTACCACGCCCCACCCTCTGCACCGCAGTTCCGCTGACCATCTCTCCCGGGGAGAGGAGAACCATCATCCGCATCCGCCTCATCAACCTCGTCTTCAACCGCCACCTGGTGGAGGGCACGCCGGCCGAGGAGTGCGTCTACGCGTCTTTCATCTACCGACTGGTGCGTAGTGTGTGGTTGTGTGTGTGTGTGTGTGTGTGTGCGTGTGTGTGAGAGTATGTGTGTGTGTGTTTGTGTGTGTGTGAGAGAGAGTGTGTGTGTGTTTGTTTGTGTGTGTGTGTGCGTTGTGTTGTGCCTGGTGGAGGGCACGCCGGCCGAGGAGTGCGTCTACGCGTCTTTCATCTACCGACTGGTGCGTACTGTAGTGTGTGTGTGTGTGAGAGAGAGTGTGTGTGTGATTGTGTGCACTTTGTGTGTGAATTGTGTGTGTGCATGTGTCTGTGTGTCAATTGCGTGTGTGTGTGTACGTTTGTGTGTGCGCGCGCTTGTGTGTGCGTGTGTTGTGTTTGTACATTTGTGTGTGTGTATGTGCCTGTGAGAGAGACAGAGACTGAGACAGGGACAGAGTGAGAGTGTGTGTGACCATGCGTGCGTGATTATGCTTGCAAGTCACCTTTGGGTGGGTCAACACTGTGTGCGAGTCACCATGTGTGTCTGTGAGTCTTTGCTTCTTTGGAACGGTCATAGTGAGCACTCAGTTTTCTTCTGACAGGTTCCCAACAGATCCACGTTGACCTGCAGACATCTCTATTTTCGGTGAAACGGAGTGCTCCGCCAGTTGTCTCACCAGAATCACCGCTTTTCTGTTTCAGCTCGTGCGCACTTTCGCCCGCCTCTTCAGAGCAATCCGCATCGAAGGCTGGAGGTGAGGTTTCGGTCAAGTGGTTCGAGTGACGTCACGCGAGTGTGCGTGTGAATCCGAACCTCATGTCAAGCCGAAGCGAAGAGCAAAGTGTGATATTTGAGATCAGAAATGAACATCTTATTGAAGAAACACACACAACTGGGGTTTTCACACAGATGACGCGGCGTCAAAAATTTGACGCGAGGCCAGGAACGGACTGAACAATTTGTTTGACGCTCTCTGTTGGGCATCATGTCAAATTTGATGCCCTCGCGTCAAAACGTTCACGCCAAAGTCAAAAATCTGACGCCGCCCTGCCTGTGTGAAAACCCATGGCAGGTATTCAGAAGCCCCATTCAATCACACTTGCTCCAGGAAGGGTTCACTTCTCGGTGGGCCTGTTTAACTTCAACAAAACAGTGACGAAAACAAAACAAGGACACCTATGGCACGAATTCAGAAGTGCAAAAATTATTGTCCTACCCACTGGATCCGCAGTCCCGGAAGCGTGAACGTCGTGGTCAGCCTCGTGCAGGACGGCGCCGCCGCCCCGCTCTCCGACGACGAGGTCGTTGCCATGGTTTCCGCCGCCAACTTCTCCGGCGGCCCCGAGGGGGAATTCTACGCCGTCGCCGACGCCAACAACACGATGCAGATCGAGGTCACCGCTCTTCCTGACCAAGGTGTGCGTGCGTGTGTGTGCGTGTGTGTGTGAAGGCGCGTATGCGTGTGCGTGCTCGTGTCGTGCTGCAGAGCCGGCAACTCTGACGGTAACGACGGTGTGTGTGTGTGTGTGTGTGCGTGTGTGTGTGTGTGTCTGTGTGTGTTTGACATCCATCGCACGTCTTTCGTATGTTCAGTCGGAAACATTAAACACAAACACAAACGAGTTTCACACTGGTGCGCTGTGTACCGACTGTAACTGCAGTGCGCTGGTTAAGGCTGTCGTGCTCCAAGTGCGTGATCTTGTAGTCATCACCATGACAACCGAAGCCGCTGTTGAGGGTGATGATCACGTGAAATTTCTTTGAGCCTCAACGCCTGTCTCCGTGAAGACCAAATATCATCACCACCGTGGGAATGTTCAACTTGGAGGTTCAGCAAATACGTCCGCTCCTTTTCTGATGTGCCCCAATTGCCAGAGAGACAGATACCATTTGGTGACTTGTCATTGGCTCTTAACTGCTCTTGTGATGCAAATTTGGTCATCTGTGCCACCGATCTGGCAATTGGGGGGACACCGCACGTGTAAAATTTAGCCGTGCTGAACCTCGCCAATGCGCAGATTTCTTGCTGCCCCCCAGGAAACATGCGCATGAGCATGCGCAGCGCCCATGTTGAATGCGCAGAATCTTGTTGATGCCTCTTGTCTTCACCATGACCCGCTCAGCCGGAAGCTCGGCGTCGTGGCCGCTGTTGGTTGGCGTCGTGGCGGCGTCGGTGGCGGCGCTGCTGCTGGCGGTACTCGGCGTCTCTCTCTACTTCCGGCGACTCACGCGCCAACACCGCGGAGAACCCGACCTCAGCACCAGAGGTGAGGTGGCACACGTGTCATGTGGGAAGTGCACATTTCTGTCAAGTGATGTGTGCACAAATTCAATGAATTTTTACAAGTTTGGCCTCTTTTGAGAAAAGCGAAACAAGATTTTGCTCACTTGAGGCACGTCCCACAGGAAAAATGGTGGGATATGCGGCACGTTCGTACCCGAACAAAATGGCCAGTCTGCCTGTGATTGACAGACTGGCTCGTGGACATCGTCGCCTCTCTCTGTGTTGAAATCACAACCCAGTAGGCGTATTGGATTTACGCGTGCGGCTGGCCGCCGGCGCAGTGGCGCCACTTCTGCCCTGAGTTGGAGATAGGGCGAAGCCAGCCGTTTTGGGTCACTCTTCGAGCAGTACGCGTCAAGGGGTTTTCATATCGAGTGACGCGCGGTCATTTTTTGGGCTGACGTCAAAAATTCCACTTGTGTTTGACGCCAAAGTCAAGAAAATGACCTCGTGTCACCATTGTGAAACCTGTTTGAATTGAACACGGCTGTTGAGACTTGGTTTCTGCGGCGCAGATGACGCGATGCTCGGCCCGACGCCGCCGCTGACGGACCCGGCGGCGCGCTGGTTCCCCCGCCGGGCCTCGTGGCTCGCCGGCTACGCCCACGGAGCGACGCCCCGCACCGGGGTCAACCGGCGCCGGCAGCATCTGGTGAGTGTCAGATGGGCCCGATTGCAACACACGTCTGTCAAAAGTTGGAAGCTGGAAAAGAGTCTTTGTTTGTACGAGCATACGTCCTTCACTGGAACTGAGTGCAATACCTTGGAGGGTCTCAGGTGCAACCGAACACATTGCGTTTGTGTCTGCAGGTGTCGTGTGCAACCCGAGGGGTCAAACACAGCATATTTTCGGGGAGACCGAGGCGCGACAAATGTTGCACCACACCTGACACAGACACACTTCAAGACAGTTTGGTTTCCACCTGTCCCCTTTGATGTGTTGCATCTGGTCCCTCTCTACAACAGACGCAGACACAGACTCAAACACATACTGGTGTCTCAACACTTGTATTGTCTCTTGACAGAACAATCTGTGGGACACCTTGTTCCGGTGGCGACGAGTCAGACAAAGGAACAACGTCAGGAACAACTTGAGGGACCACCTCAGAGACAACCTCAGAGAGCGCTACAGAGAACCCCACAGAGACGGAAGCAGGAGTACCGACAGAGACTACAAACTCACTCCCCACCGGCCCTACAGTTAGATTTATCTTTGCGACACAAGTTCAGTCGCATTCGGCACATCAGATTTGGATGGTAGCCACAGTGGTCTCGTGGACGTCATCAAATTGTGCGGGAAATATGTTTGTCTACCTCAGTTGCACAAACAGCAAAGCAATGAACCACAGAAGCAACAAAATAATTTTTTCATTCGACACGCCTATTTCCAACTGTCAGGAAATCCGAGACACGAACACAGAAACGGACGAGACCAAAGGCCCAGCCCCAACCCCGGCTGAAAGGGACAGAAGCAAAGCTGTGTGAAAGCAGTTGTTGAGTGCTTGGTTGGCTGAGTAAAAGCTGAACTCCTGAGGTATTTGAGGCGCAGAGAACGGGTTCGTCCTGCGGACTACGCGTGGTAGATGTGAATGGACTGGAACCGCTCACAGAACCAACACGCGGGGGCAGAACCACCACTTTTCGAGACTCGCTGGCGTCAGGGGGGCGCCTCTGTTTGGGTGTGTCCCGCTCACCTCACGAACTCGGCCGTTCACGTGAGGATGCCCTGCGCACTGCATCTCTCCAACTGGGGCACTGTTCTGTCTCTACTAGTGTGAAACCGGTGAATAAAGTCCGTTATAATCACACGCAATTCTGAGGCTTTACTCAAATGTCCGGCTGTCACACTCTTGTGACAGTCTTCCGAGTCAGGTGCAGCGGTCCGATAACCAACGCAGACTTTTTGTGCCATGCTGTTGGGTCAGCCAGAGGAGATCGCACTCTGCGCCTTGAGTACTCTTCTCAAAAATTCAGCCGCTTCCCTTCATCTGGGCACTTACACTCTCTTCACCGCGTTATGCATATTCATCGCTGAGCTATTTTTGTTGTAGACTAGTCTTTATCTGTCATACACATTCCATACACGCTTTCGCAAAGCTAATTGATTGTGACCCAATAATATAACTTCCAAGTACAAACTGATCTTTACAATTGATCCTTGAAAATGTAGCAACGTGTGTTCGAGGCATGACCCGAGAACACAACTTCCAAGTACAACAATATATCACAATCAATGCCTTCAGGATATGTTGTCGGCAGAACAGACTTTCATTCATACGCTGCTCAGCTGAAGTATAACTTCCGCCATCCTTGCAGTCCTTGCAGTACACTTTAACGCGGAACACAGCGAGTTGATTCCAGTGTTTCCTGTGTCGGCTGTTGAGGGCAAACTCTTTAACGAACCCCTGATTAACTTCAACGAAGCTGGTCAAACCATTTTTCTCTGTAGCTCTGCTGCACTATCCGGATTAAAGAAAAAACGCTTCAGCTCTCTGAACTGCTCCGGCTTGTTGGTGAAACCATATCTACCTTCGCCTGAGGCACTGGAGTTCTACTAACTTATTGTGGAGTCTCTTCTTGAGGAAGAGAACTGAGAAAATAGTTTTGTAATGCAGGAAGCCAGCGCTTTCAAATTCAAAAGTAGAACTGCCCGTTTTGCTCCAGCAACCTCCTCCATTTCTTCAAATGAGATTGTGAAAGATTTAATTTTTGGAACTCACAACCGGTGCGCTGAGTGTGGAGTTCACCAAACATATCACAAGCGTAAAAAGAACCTTATAAATACAATTGTCTTCAATTCGTGCTTCGCTCGCCTCATGCGTCTGACGCTTTGAGGAACAAAAAGAGCTCTTTTCAACAAAACACTTGTTCACGACGCTGGCGACTGAACAGAGATGGTCCATCTTTGACACTTCATCAGGCGCAGTGTTGGAAGAATTTCAGCGTCTGCCCGTTCAGACGGCTTCAGGACGCGTGAGTGCACGCGCAATGAGAAGGGATCAACTGGGTACAGAACTCGCAGTGCGCACTTCCGTGACGGAATGACCCTCGCGAAATGAAAATGCGGGGGATTTTCTGAGATTTGGACGTTTTCGCCGCATGACGGAGACCAGGTTCTTTTGCCAGGAATCATCAGTCAAAGTAATGGTCATTATATTGCGCGTATGTTCATGCTCCTGTTATAAACAAGAGGCACTCGCTCTGAAAGTGGCTCAGTCACTCCGAGTGGATGGGGGAGCAGCATTCTTCCTGGCAGTGATGCGCACAGAGCAGTGTCATAAGAGATAAACTTTGGCAGCGCAATTCGCAGAGTGAGAAGTTCAGTTGCAAAATTTTCTTGAAAAGCAAAGAACACTTCGAGCAGAAGAAAATCAGATCTTTAGCAAGAGACAATTTTTGCAACGTGTATAAATGATGGATCTATTGAAATGGTACAAAAAGGATAGATGCTTGGAACATTCGTCGCAAAGTACATTTTCAACTGGAGAATTTTTGACGAACATCAACTTGCTGTCTTGAAGAACAACCGAAAGTTGTGGGACAACAGAATTGGAACCGGAGTCTTGTTGAAGCGGAGCAGTGAACGCAAAAAGTCACGTGCTTCAAATCAGAGTGGCGCGTGTGTTGCAGCGGTGCGGTTTGGAGACTCGCTGTTCTCCGTGTCGTCGGCGCGTCGCCCACAGCCTGCAGATGAACCCGCTACACGTCTTCATTGTCTTCTACGTCTACTGCCCCGTCAGCATCACCGGCCTCTGGTGGTGAGTGCTCTTATGTACAGTTGCGACTGAGATACATTGCACGCATGTGAGAAATCGCGAATTTTATGTGCGGACCAAAGAATTTTGTCACACCTTTTTGATCTGTTAATAGCATTGAACCAACGTTGGCACACACTTGACAGAACCAAAGTTGGCCCACATTTTCTTCTTACTGGTTCACTTTTGGATTTTAACTTTGGTTTTCATGTGGTCCACCAGGCAACAAATGCTAACATGCCCAGGATGGTCCACAAAGTGTCCATGGTGTTTCTACAAAGAACATGTGCGCGGGACATTTGTCTCATGGTTTATCCTTGCATTTGCGCACACAGGGCCGTCGGAAGCCCCCTGGTGATGGACCCAGACAGCATCTGCCGGAAGTCTCGTCGCGTCGGGGGCAAGCAGCGCGAGATCTGCCAGAAAGAACCCGAGATCGTGCGCGAAGTAGCGAACGGCGCGCGCATGTCCATCCAGGAGTGCCAGACTCAGTTCGCCAACCGCCGCTGGAACTGCTCCACCACCCACAAGCGCTCGCTCCACAAAATCATGAAAATTGGTGAGCACCCGTTTTTGCATTCCGACTTGGTAAATACGATGAGAAAGTCAACATTGTTTTCGAACGGGCAGAGAAACGAAAAACAACACCAGAGTCCGAAATTGCCTCAGGGCTGGGGCACAGGTCAACAAACCATGACATTCACACGTACACTCTGAAACGAATTTCCTGGTTTTAATGTCCATCTATGACGGACAGACCAACTCGTCCACTTAGACAAAAGGCCACACACAAGTGGACTCGAAGATAAATGGCCTCATAGAACATACATGGCCGTATTACTGTAGGCCCACCCTCGAGATCATAAAAGCTTATCGCAAACCCAATTACAGCCGGGTGTGCAAGAAAACAGGGGCGCAGATTGCAGGCTAAACAGTATGTCAATCTACATTTGGAAAATATGGGGAATTTGGAAGAGTTCTGTGACGCAAGCACGCACAGTGTGGATGCGTTTGCGCGAACCGCGACTTCATGGGAGTCAGGACCACAGCGCGCTTGCGCAAACCCCTGCAGGGTGTGCGCGAGCTTTGGTTCTAATGCGTGCCTCAAGCAACGACTGCAGTTTACGATTATTGGAGGCTTATGCGTTTACGTCCAGATTATGAATGTCAAATGTGCATTCCTGAAATAACAACAAGAGCGAGCAGTGGACAAAACAACGTCTGGTTTTCACCATGCAGCTGCATTCTTGTTTTTTCTCTGCTGTGTTCTGATATCAGGAACAAGAAAAAATAACAAAAAGCCGATTAAAAAATTGCCCTGTTTTGTACACACGTTCTGAGGCCAAACTGTGGCTTCTGAAGCTTTGTCGTGGAACGAGCATCTGAAACTGTTCCGTGCATGAAAGAGAACGTCGTTCACCTGGGTGCGCAGAACTTCAGACGAATTTCACAGATACTGTCTTTGCTATGCGGACCTGTTGTAACTTGGTCCGTGTGCGTGTGTGATCGAGGTGCGGACTTGTCGACGCGCGAGTATGCGGGTTGAAAGGCTCGGGTTGAGAGCGGCGGGCGGCGCGGGAATGCGGCGTGAGAGGCAGCGCCCCGCGCTGGAGTGCTTTACCTGGAACAGCGTCTGGGCGAAGGTGCAGCGCCTCCGATTACCTGGAAACAATATCCCCTTTTGTGTAGTCGACTACGTGCGGTAGTCGGATACAAAATTGAAAGGATCCGCATGGCAACCCTTCTGTGAGGTCACTGGTTGTGACTCAGTTTTTGCTTGAAAAATCACTTCAATTTCTTGGGAAGTCAAATACATCGAAATTTAAATCAGGAGGGACGGGGACGGCAGATCAAGAATTGAGTTATCAAAAACAAAATCCTTTTCACGCCGAGCATGAGGACCAAGACTTGTGGTCTGCAAGTTGCAGACACACGCAAGGTGTTTGATCCAAGAAATACAGATGTGCGTGGCTGGAACATTCAACGTTGTTTGTGATACATCAGTTTAATTTCGCGCCGGTAACGCACAGAGATGCGCGTTTGTTTGTCTGACCTTGCTCTCAAGCAAAATTAATGTGATTTTTATGTAAAAATGACTGCGCACCGATAACCATACAACTCACAAAACACCTGGGTCGCTGTGGCCACTACGAACGCCGATTTGTTGCCTCATTGAGAAAAAGGCGAGAAAACATGCGCTTCGGCAGGTCCAATTTTCTACAGTGCAAGGTTTGCCTCGGACAGGCTGTCTTCCCGTACAAGCGATCTTTGTGGAAATCTGGAGGAAGAAGCCAAAGTTGTTCTCCTTTTTGCTTGTAACAGTGAAGAGGAAACATGTTCCAAGCAGACAGACTTGCACAAAACATAACCTGGCGCCTGGATTTTACTCACTTTTGAACATGAGCTGATCTGATGTCAGAAAATGGTTTCCAGGCAAATTGGAGACGATTGCGTGTGACTGGGGACGGGCGAAAGTCGCGTGGGGGAGGTTTTACGAAAACGTCAGGGCAAGAGATCATGCATTGGAGAAGCTCGAGGTTGCTGACTGTGTTTTTACTTTCTTGATTTTCCCCAACGTTTTCAGAGTTGAATGACTACGTTCCCACAGAGAACGACGTCGACCTCATCTATCCGGCAGGTAACGCTCAGGCAAGGCTTCAGTGTTGTGTCGCCGTTCACACCTGTAGTTGAGTACTCACAAGGATGTCACTTGCAGCAGCTTTTCTCACAACGTGACGCACTAAACTTTGCTTTTGTTACAGTTGCACCAACTTGGTCACGTATTCCTTTATCAAACGTAAATTCTGCTGTTCTCTTGTTGATTTGTACGCATCGCAGAAAGACAAGTTCAAAACAAAAAACATGAGAACAGCAGAACACACACAGCCCATGGCTGCAGCCATTTGTGAGCTGTGTTATTCGTTGTCACTTTATAACTAAATATAAAACCTGCAGCAGAAGACCTGTTTGCTCCGCAAACCAGCTTTGTTCCAGTTGCCGAAACGCTTTCTGCCATCCGTTTCCTTTTTGTGCTTTGCTTTGTGAACAACGAAAACCATTTTGTTTTCGTCATTGTGCTGTGTACATACTACACCAACTCAACGAACACTCTGGGGCCTATTTGCAGTACACCAGCCCGCCAAGACAGCCCTTTGTGTCAGTTTGCAGAAACGTTGTGCTTCCCTGACGCCGGTATACTGGCCAGATGCAAATCACCAGACTTTGTTTTGGGGACGGGAACAGTTCACGGCTGGCGATACAGCTGGTGACAGCCACACATGGGAGCAACAGGATCGAAAATTTAATTCACGCCCCCTGTGTACATTTCAGACACGCGCGAGACGGCGTTCCTTCACGCCATCAGCTCGGCGGGCGTCCTGCACCAAGTCACGCAGTCGTGCAGCCTTGGGCAGCTCCCGAAGTGCTACTGCGACAGACACTTCAGAGGTTAGTTCCACAAGAGAACAGTCTGACAAAATTCAGACGGAAAGGGAGAAGACGTGCAGAGAAAACTGGGTTTCCGACGCAAAGCCTCTTGCTCGGGGGAGTCCAATCGGTCCAAACGCGTTTGTCATCTAGAATCCGATTCCACACAACCGAAGATCGGCTTTTTGTTTTGCAGAAGACATCACGACCGACGGCAAATGGGAGTGGGGCGGGTGCAGCGACAACGTCGCGTACGGATACAGAATCTCCAAAGACTTCATGGATCTGAAGAAGAGCAAGCGGCGGGAGGACATCCGCACAGCCGTGCACAGGCACAACAATGAGGCGGGCAGACAGGTGAGGCAGCTCAACACAGGTCATGCCATGAGAATCTGGGGGAACACCATCGTTTCCAAGATTGGAGATGAAGGGTTCGTTCTGACACCAAATGAGGGCGGGGCTCACATTGAACTAAAAACAAAACGAGTACAAGATGAAAATGTTTGCGGCAATAACATGCAGGAGATCAGGGCGCCTGGGGTTCTTCTGGAACCAATGAAAGAAAATTGGAATTCAATCAGATCAGATCTGTTCCCTTGAGGTGCAAGGTGGAACAACACTGCGTATGTTTCGAATGTATTGGTGTTGGTTGCCCTCACCTCTCAAAAATGGACAGCACGCAGTTCTGATTTTTTCGGCGTTTGTTGCAGGCTCTGGTGAAATACATGCGACGTGTCTGCAAGTGTCACGGACTCTCAGGTTCCTGCACGTTGAAAACGTGCTGGAAGAAAATGCCAATGTTTCATTACGTGGGCTCTCGCCTCAAGGACCGCTTTGACGCAGCAACAAAAGTGACTGGGACCAATGACGGCCAGGGCGGCCTCATTCCTATGGTGAGCAATCACAAACCTCTTGAAGCTGAGGACCTCATCTACACGGAGACTTCTCCTGACTTTTGCAAACCGAACCGGAAGTACGGGTCGCTCGGGACCAAGGGTCGCGAGTGCGACCCGTTCAGTTTGGGAGTTGGAGGATGTGACAATCTCTGTTGTGGCAACGGATTCAAGCAGAAGAAAATCACAGTTTTTGAGAACTGCAATTGTAAATTCAAATGGTGCTGCGAAGTAGTGTGTCAGACTTGTATTGTAATCAAGACAGTGTACTTGTGCAACTAGTTTGTCGATGAACAATGCTACGAATGTCTTCCATGCCTGACTTGCACCTTCATACGTGTTCAAATGGTCTCAAATTTTTGTGAAGTCACCACGATGTACAAATTTCTTTGTGTTCTGTGAAACTTGAGCATAACTTATTGAAGGAAATTGTGTCTGCATAAATGGACAAACAACGCTCACATGTCAACCACGGCCAGGTTGAATGAACCTCAGACGAAGAAGCCTTGAAAGGGGCGGGGCTCACGCTTTTTCTCGGAACGCCGCAGAACCAGGACAGATGGTGTTCTGCAATTTCACTTGTTTCAAAATGATCGTTCCGATTTTTTGCCATGCAGACGGCAATCTGAGAAACAGGCAAAGCAATCATCAACGGCAAGGACAGCATTCAACATTACACGAGTATATATATAGTTTGTGCTGTTTCTTTCAGTCTGTCCAGGGCACTGCATGTCATAGATTCAACACAGGTTTGCTTTCTGTGGACAAAACGCACGCAACGTTTTGGTCACGTCTGATCGCACGATGATTCCTGGGCAGTTTCAACAGTTTTGCTGCTCTTGCCAAAGTTATTGCGGGATCAACGCCTCTGTCAATCTGAGTTGCAAACTGTTGGGCATTGCGCCTCAAGTGGTTTTTTTGCGTTCTTCGTGATTACATGTCTGATTGTTTGAAGCTGTAAAAAATAAAATCAAACTCGATTGTTTTTAATTTTGTTGACATTTCAGCATTCGTGTCTGTTCACAGTTCGCAACAGATGCGAGGTGATTCTTTTGGTACGCGAGAGAAGCAATAGAACAACGTACGAGTACAAGAGCCCTGAGAAACCTCGCGCCGCCAGACACACCCCACATTTGGTTGAACATCACGTCAACATTTTTCAAAAAAGGATTTCTTTGAAAAAAAAAACAACAGGAGAGCGGACACATTTTTGTTGAAAATACCACAAATTAACTGGTGGGGCATCTGTGAAAAAAGAATGCAGATCCACCCCACCCCTCTGTGGAAACTTCCTTTTTGTTTTGGAAATTAGAGTGTAACTAAATCTGATGGTGTCCAGAACTGAGTTTGGAATTATTTTCTGGCAATTTTTGAAAACAAGTAAGTCCGGTAAACGGACCCGGATGATGGTCGCATCACTTCTGGTGGGAGGTTACATTCCAAAGTGTGGACAGACGCACACATGAATGCTAAGGGTTTTTAAG
>JAAUXT010043755.1_pt1 | contig 13085 bp, 10 predicted proteins | sample 7278171 | NCBI WGS metagenome assembly JAAUXT01 (sample SAMN14350112, study PRJNA611818) | marine sediment metagenome | isolation source: surface marine sediment (1.8m) | place: French Polynesia: Moorea | collected 2018-08
GGGGGCGGCCCACCCCCGCGCATCGGCCGCCACCCTCAAAATGAAACAAAACCCCGGGGTCCTATTGGCCCGCACCCCCCCCCCCCCCCCGCGCCCAACAACCCAACCCAGAGGACAAATATTTTGCACTTTGACCGTTTTCAAATGTCACGTGTCCTGGACCCGACCCTCTGGTGTGAGACACTCACTTCTCTTCGCAGTCGCAGTGGGAGAAGGTGCTGTCACGCCAATTGTAGAGCCCCCACTTGGTGGTACGGTAGGGTATGGAGTAGGGACACTCGTCGTGCTCCTTGCAGCACGCGTCCAGGCGAGGGTACCACAGCACGGCCGTCAGGTCCTTGCCGTGCCCGCAGTGTTGGGTCCCGCGGATCGGTGCGCCCCTGTTCGCCCTGCTGTGAACAGAACCAGGGTGTGAGCACCAGAGGTATGCAGCATACCGCACTCACCTGTGTAGCATCTGAGGTGTGCAGCATACCGCACTCACCTGTGTAGCACCAGAGGTGTGCAGCATACCGCACTCACCTGTGTAGCACCAGAGGTGTGCAGCATACCGCACTCACCTGTGTAGCACCAGAGGTGTGCAGCATACCGCACTCACCTGCTTGTGTTCAAAAAGCTGCACCCAAGTACTGGACCAGAATCTGCAGTTTGTCTCATGACTCAGAAAGTTGTGCCCCTGTGTGATGGTCAGTGGACTGCAGGGTGCAGAAGATGTGTGTGTGTGTGTGTGTGTGTGTGTGTGTGTGTGTGTGTGTGTGTGTGTGCCTTACTCTGGCCGGATTCATACTGAACGCAAAACTCGAGAAACACTCACTGCCATTTCCACACAACAGGGTCAAAGTTCATCGTGGCAAGTTTACACCACACGGTGCCACATTTTGTTGAGAAACACACACTGCATTGTGTAATTCAGGAAGTGTTTGACAGTGTGTTTTCACCATTGTTTGCATTGGAAAGTGCCACGAATGTTGAGTGTTTGTGAGCGCGTTCCAAAGTCCGGCCCAAAGTGGACGGATTGTGTGTCCAGTGGCCGCGCTCCAACTGCACAACTTCCTTCTGCTGGGATTCTCAGAGTCAGTACTGACGCTGGTGAGAAGGAACGCACACACGCGCTCTGTGTGTGTGTGTGTGTGTGTGTGTGTTCCGTTTGAATGAATGTGTGTGTGTGTGAGAGAGAGAGAGAGAGAAATTTGTGTGTGTGTGTGTGATTGCGTGTATGTCACACTCTGTGTGTGTGTGTGTGTGTGTGTGTGTGTGTTCGTGACGTGACGTCAGAGGCAAAGGTTGCCACGTTGTTTGCCGTCGTGGTCGTCAGTGGTGCACAGTAAACCGAGTTGAAGCTGCAACTGTGTACGATAACAGAATGTCCGTTTCAACCCATTTCAACACATTGTGTTCAGAAATTGTTAGTGCCATGGGGTCACGTGGAGTTGTTCGTTGCGTTCGCGGCGTCTGGGTTGCGTAGCAACGGGGCGAGTGCGCGGCTGCGTTTCGATGTCACGTGGCCGTCGGAGACGCCGCGCGTCACGCTGGTTTTTGCCGCGACGTTGTTTTCCGACGTCAAAAACGTCACCGGCGTCAAGAAATAGTGGCCACCATTTCTTGATGCTCAATGGCAATGTTTTTGAACACAGAAAAGTTTTCACTTCCAATGTGACAAGTTTTTGACTTGGGTCAAACAGTCGCGGTAAACAAAAGACTGCAATTGTTGACGTCAAAAAGTGGCTCGCAGCGTTCACGTGTGAAATCACTGCGTTTCGTGCGCGTCCTTCGGAGCGACCCTGTGTCTGCACTAGCAACAGCTGATGCAGTGGTCATCACCCTTTGGGGGGGGGAGGTGACCACTGCGAAATTCTCAGCAGTGGTCATTGGTTACCGTTGTTCGCAACAAATTTCCTGTGGCCTTGAGTCGAGAATGTCCTGCACGATTTATCATCTTCAATTACATAACAAAGCAAAAAGAAAAAGCCTTTGTCTTGTCAAAGAGGTGATTGAGGAGAGACTGGATCCCAGGATCGAAACCAAGGACAGACACGACACCCGATGGGAGCAAAAAGCGCGGTGTACTGTTGCCGTGTGTGTGTGTGTGTGTGTGTGTGTGTGTGTGTGTGTGTGATTGTGTGATTGTGTGTGTGTGTGTGATTGTGTGTGTGTGTGTGTGTGTGATTGTGTGTGTGTGTGATTGTGTGTGTGTGTGATTGTGTGTGATTGTCTGTGTGTGTGATTGTGTGTGTGTGATTGTGTGATTGTGTGTGTGTGTGATTGTGTGTGTGTGTGCGATTGTGTGTGTGTGTGATTGTGTGTGTGTGTGTGATTGTGTGTGTGTGATTGTGTGTGTGTGTGTGTCTGTGTGTGTGAGTGTGTCTCTGTGTGTCTGCGTGTGTGTCTGTGTGTGTGTGTGAGTGAGAGTGTGTGTGTGTGTGTGTGTGTGTGTGTGTGGCAAAACATGGCAAGGCAGAAAAACGAAGGACCACAATTTTTCCGGGGGTGAAAGGGTCCGCCTCTGGATCCGCCAAGGCGCATAGTTTCTTGACAAAAGTGCACTGGTTTCTGTTTGACTGGCACAACAGCCAACTGGCCCCATTGTATCCAAGTTTGAAACCATAACTCAAGCGCTTTTTTGACCAGCTCCAGGACTTGTCTGCTCGCTCGGCTGACTCTGGTGGATTGTGCTGCTGATCACTGCCAGGCCTCCCAGGCACCTGGTTCGTGCTGTTTTGCAAATCTTAGTTTTGCGCCACCCTGGACGGAAGCGGCGTCCATCGTGGCTGCAGATCAAACCGGAAGTCCGTGTTTGACCATGTCAACGTGATTCAAACGCTGTCAGAGTGTTTGCGCTTCGTGTTGTTTCATTTGATGAATCAGCTTCTTTTTTGAGCAAAAGGTCGAATCGAGCAAAGGTCGAATCGAGCAAGGTCAGACCCGAACAAAGGTCTCGGGAAGTGTGCGTCGTCCGAACTGCGTCTTGATGCTGCGCGAACTCGCTTGGTTTGAATTCGCCAACGTGAAGCGCCCCCTGCTGGGCGCGACGGACGGTGGGGCGGAACGAGCCGAGCAGCGGGCAGCGCGCCCTCTGGTGTCAGAACACAAAGTCCTCCTCAGAGAGAAAATGGTTTATTTGTTTACCCTGATACAATGTTTGCTTAGCATGCACCTTTTTTATCCGTAAAGCAACGTAAATAACTCAGAAAAGTCAGGTGGCTCCCGAGTCGGAGGATTTCACGCGGGATTCCCCAAGATTTCACTCGCGGTACATGATTTCACGCGCGGTACATGATTTCACGCGCGGTACATGACTTCACGCGCGGTACATGATTTCACGCGCGGTACATGACTTCACGCGCGGTACATGATTTCACGCGCGGTACATGACTTCACGCGTGGTACATGATTTCACGCGGGGTTCCAAAGATTTCACGCGCGGTTCCTGATTTTACGCGCGGTTCATCTTTCCTAAGATTTCACGCGAGGTCTAGGGTTTGGCGTATTTTACCCTGTGCTTGTTCTGATACAGTACAATTTACCCTGTGGTCGAGCTCAGCCGGAGAGACTCACGCGGATCGTTGTAGCGTCTCCCTCACGAAAAGCTGTTTTCGATGAAACGTATCATGACATTCTGTACAATCGACACAAAAGAACAAAAAAGCTGGCGCAGCAACAAAAATGTACATCTGCGTTCAAAACAGGTCACTAAGAAAATGCAAGCGATGCCGCTGCAGCCAGTTGGGCTTTTGACGCAACAAAATCGCAGGACGTCGTCACGTGACGGTGCGACGTAAAACGTCGTTTTCCATGCGTCGCGACGCAACAAGTGACGCACAACGTGCCAGTTGCCTAGAGACAGCTGTTTTACACGCGAGTCTCCCTGGCGACGAGGCGAGTGCAGTTCTGCGCAGGCGCGGTCAGGTTGCTAGGCGACGACGACGCGGTGGTGACGTGGGTCAGGCTGCTCGGGTCGCACGCCTCACGTTCGAGCACGAAGCACTTCCGGTTGAAGACCCACTGGTAGATCTTCCTGATAAACCAGGCAGTCCACCCACCCTCGCGGTCCAGACAGCTGAAGTAGCTGCGAGAGACGACAACGCTCAAGCCAAGGCTGGGTTCACACTGCGTGCAGGCCGGTGTGTACCGATTCTCACGCGTGACACAACAAACCAAGAGCTGTTGGCCAGTTCTCGTGTCACAAGATGTGTCACGAAAAATAGCCTTCTTCACCTCCCCCCCCCCCAACAGATGGCCATCAGAATGTTTCAATGTTGATCACATCCCCAAAGACGTCACTTCGGCAATCAGGTGTGCGTGCGTGTGAAGTGTGCGTGCGCGTGTCACGTACCTGCGGTCGCAGTCACAGTGAGAGAAGGTGTAGTCTCGGTCGTTGAAGTAGCCTCACCTGGTGGTCATCCCCGGGATGGTGTAGCGGCATTGGTCGTGATCGTGGCAGCAGTGGTCCACCCCGGCTAACCAGACCCAGGCGCGGCGGGCGTGGCCAGGCCCGCAGTAGCGCGTCCCTGGGTAGATCGCCCTTTTCTCCCTGCAAAAAGATGGTTGGTGTGTGTGTGTGTGTGTGTGTGTGTGTGTGTACGCGCGCAACCTCTGTGTGTGTGCGTTTCTGTGCGTGTGTGTGCGCCCAATCTGTGTGTGTGTGTGTGTGTTGCTTTGTGTGCGTGTGTGTGCGCCCAATCTGTGTGTGTGTGCGTGTGTTTCTTTGTGTGCGTGTGTGTGCGCCCAATCTGTGTGTGTGTGTGTGTGCGTGTGTGTGTGTGTGTGGCTGTGCGCATCCATGTCTTGTGATGGCGCCACAGGCTGCCCCGCTTTGCCACGCAAAGCTGGATCTTCGCTCTGCCCAGCAAAAAACACGGGGTCAGTGAGTGCACATCTGTTCTCTCTGACAAAGAACGCGACACTGGGTCAGTGAGTGCAAACTCACTCGTCTGCTTTTTGCGCAGTAAACGGCTTGAAAACGGACTTCCGCTCCAACTTTTGCCTCTATTTTCTGGCAGCAAGGCTAAAATTCCGAAAATCCATCCCGTGTACCAGAGCACACTCCCCTTTTGTTGACGCTCTGTTTTTTGAGGGAAAAAAGGACCGCGCGCACAAACACTTTTGATCAAGATTTGGTTGCGCAAAACTGGGGAAGTCCAGACAGTTCGGTTCTTTCCTTCGTCATTTTGAAACGGTTACGCAAAATAGAGCAGAAAAAGGTCTGTAGATTCTTGTCATCACGGTCTACTAAGTGTGAGTAGAAAACTTTGATCACAGCTGAATGGAAACGAGAAGCAGTGCTCAAGGCAACTGCAGTGGCGTTAATGTCATCAATTCTTCCTTGTTTATCAATTCTTCCTGGTCCTCCTTGTCCTCCACCAGCTATGCTGTCTTCTGCAGGGGGGGGGTCTGGCCGGGGGGGATTCTGGCTGGGGGGGGGTTGGGGGGGGGGCAGGGGACATTTTGGTCCAGCTGCCATATACTGCATTACCACATGGTGCTTCGCCCTAAAGGGACTTCGCACAACAATCAAACTTTGCCTTTGCGAAAGTGCAGAGAAGGCAGAATGTAATTTTAACAGCTGAAAAGATTTTCGATGTTTTATGAAAATCCCTTCTTGCTGATTGCCTTTTTGCTGGCGACTTGATAATCAGTTTACAACAAGAACACGCAGAAGTGATCTTTGGCGTCTTTTTATATTTTCATTGTGATGGTAGATCTACAGAGTGGGGAGAGTTTGGTTCGACAAAACATCTTCAAAATTGGCGACGAACCGAATTTTGAGGATCTCCCTCGTATGTGAGGCCTGGTAAAACAACCGATATCGCTCGCGCTGTCACCAAACTTTCGCAGGCAAAGTGACCCCCTAACAAGCGCATTTTCATCATTTTCAAATGCTTGCTTTCGTAAACATTTTGAAACTCCAATCGGAACTCCATTGCTCTGTGTGGGCTGTTGCAAGTCAATGGTCATTGGTCTCAATTGAGTACAACTCTGTTCAAAGTCGTCACAAGTGACAAGACCTTGTTTCTTGAATGATAGTGAATTGAATTTCAGTGGAGGCAGTAGAGATTTAAGTCCAGATTGTGCACTCAAATTTTCAGGGCAATCTGTGAAGATTTCTTTGTCCTGCCGAAGAGAAAACGGTTTCTTTTTTTGCCCAGCCAGACCTCGCGTTTCTTTAGCCTTCAGTACACCGAGACTTGCACGCCCACAAGTACACACACACTCTTCTGAATTGGAGATTTAGTTTCCCTTCTTCTCTCTGATCACCATCTTCCAAACATTTCTCTTTGCCCAAGCATACGCACACACACACGCACGCACCAGAACTGAATTCCGGCAACACTCAACCCACAGCCAAATCACCTGAAGGAAGCAATTTCTCTCAAAAGTCACGAAATGAAACTTTGTGCTCACCTGGTGTGGGGCGTTCCGCGAGCGCCCCATAAGAGAAGCGCCAACAGAAACAACACGGCGAATAAGGGTTTTCACGTTGGTGACGCGCGCGTCAAAAAATTGCCGCCCGCGTCAAAATGCTCCATTGGGCGTCATGTTGAATTTTGACGCGTGTGTCAAAAATTCTGACGCCGCCCAACCGCGCGTCACCAACGTGAAAACCCCTAATCTCATACTGTCGTCTTTCTTCTGTGACGCAGCCAAGTAAGCGCGCTGCCTTTTGTGCCTCGCAGTCCGGCCGCGCAGTTACCGGGGCGTTTCAGAGTGCAAAAAAGTCAAGCTGCCTTGTGACCAAGGCACGACAAGCTGATTGGAGGAACGTAATAACAAGGAAAGTTTCCAAGTTACTGTCGGCTTTGTTGCCGGGGGGGGCGGTGGGCGGGGCGGGACCACAACCTTTGCCCCCTCCCCTTTTGACGTCATTATTTCGCGCAAGTTGTTTTGTTCAGTTGGAATCTGTTCCCCTGAGGGAGGTCCGCCCCCCCCCCCCATGAGACGGTGAATTGACGCAAGTTTTTAGTGATTTGCGCTGCAGCCAGGTACCGGTCGAACACCACAGGCTTCCTCTTCCAAAAGTTGTGTACAGCACTTTGTCCATGAAAATAGTGCTCAATTGTGTTCATATTTGGTCTGCAGATTTGTTTTTGGTCAAGGATAAGGCGCCAGTAAGGAATTTGATCAAATCACTCTTCAACGAATGTTCTAATTTGTGTTCCATTTTCCACTTGTCTGGGAATATTGACGCAAATCACGCGAGACCCATGGGTCTATTTTTGTGTCGTTTCAGGTGTGAAACGGAGATAGACGAGTGCGCGTCTTCACCGTGTGAAAACAACTCGACGTGCGTCGATTTGCTCAACGCGTTCGAGTGCAACTGTTCAACGAACTATACCGGCGTCAGGTGTGAATTTGAGGTGAGTAGTGGGCGTGGGTGCGTGTGTGGAGGAAAGGTATGCGTGCGTACGCGTTGGTTGGTGCCTGCAGTCCTTGTAACATCAGCTCTGTGTGTGTATGTGTGTGTGTGTGTGTATGTTTGTGTGTGTATGTTTGTGTGTGCGCGCGTGCGTGATTGCGTGTGTGTGTGCGTGCACGAGGAGTAGCCGGACACGGGCTCACCTCAGCTGCTGGAAATCTGACTCACATATCATGTGATGCTGTTTTGGTGCAGGTCGTCACATTTGCATAACTGGAGGGGCGGGGACGAGACGAGAACCGGAAACAGCGATCAGCTGTTCGGTCACGTGGCCCCCGCCATGTTGCCGAGGAACACTTCTTTTTTGCTGTGGTCAGATTTTTCGTTTGAAAATATTCAACACGCAAAAAGAGTAATTTGCGCAGAGGTTTGGAGCCTTTGTTCGTTGTTGTTGTTGTTGTTTGGGATCAGAGGAAAGGCTCCACCCCCTTGATTGATGTTACGTCACTCCAGTGCAAAATCCAGATGGTGCGTGCGTGTGGAGTGTTCGTGTACACGTGTAGATCTACGTGAGAGAGAGAGAGAGAGAGAGAGAGAATGTGTGTGTGAGAGAGAGAGAGAGTGTGTGTGTGTGTGTGTGTGCGTGTCCTGGAGTAAATCCACTCCGAACTGATGAAACGGATAAAAACGTCAACATTTGGGAGTCAGAATGAAAGGTGAATTTTAAGACAAAGACCAACAAGTGTACGAGAAGAAAACAAATTTGTCTCCTCAGGCGGTTCTCTTGCCTGACGCGCGTCTTTCTCCCTGTGCCTCTCTGTCCTCAGCATTTCTGAGCTCTGCGCAATTCAAGCATCATTCAAAAGCTCGCCCACACACGAGTGTGCAGAGAATTCTTGCTTTGAATAATTTGCCAATTCAAGGGCCCCCTCGTTTGCTGAAAGGATGTGAAATTTTTCAGAGAACAAGGACAATAGAGGTTGTGCTCAAACGGCGGTACTTGAAAAACGCGCAACCACTGAAAGCTGTCCAAAAACGAGCAAAACGTGGTGTTCAGCGCACTTGGGTCGAGACCCACCCCCCCCCCCCAAGGCGAAGTTGTTATTTTTTTCTGCGGAGTTATTCTGTGAAAAACAAAAAATGGAAAGCAACGAACGACCTTCAGCTTCGGTCCTCCTTGTTAGTTCCACAAACAAACTTTGGGGAGAACAAACTGACAGCGCGTTATTGATGTTTGAGTGATTAGACATCAACAATTGAACACGAAGCTATCACGCGTCTGTCAAACTGTCAGAGGGGGGGGGGGTCGACGGACTTTTACCCACTTTGGACTGAGCGAGGTTTTTTGTGTGCAGAACAACGCGTCAGCAGGAGGAAGAGTCAGCTGTCTAAATTGCGTTGCCTGATGCGAGCTGTGCCCTCGACGTGAGCGTTCTATCCCGATGACAGACGAAGCTGTTTTTGTCACGTGAGTCCCTTAGTGGCTGAGTGCACCAAGGTCCCGACCCCCCGCGATGCGCCACTCACATGAGCTTTGGAAACTTTCACAGAATTACTGGGAGGAAGTTGACAGATTCTTTCTGCGGGTCAACCATGGTTTGAAAGTGCACTTGTTGGAAAAAAAAATGAAAATGAATCACAAGATTCTTTTCCTTGTTTTGAAATGCACTTGCGAAGGACGGTCAACTTGGCTGGAAAACAATTCATTTCTGCTTCTGATCTTTCTTTGTCCTCCTGGTTCCAAAAACAATCCAGATCTGTTTGTTTTGTAAGTCGGAGGTGCCCAAATATTGCGTATTGTTCAGTTAGATTGCGCAACTGGATCGAGAGTACTTTGTTGCGCAACAATGTCTTGGTGCAAAAAGGTTGTTCTGGAGCGCGGCCAAAGCGGGTATCTCGGGTACTGGGTAGCCCAGATATGTTCACCCCGCAGTTCGTCATGCTCAATGTCCTTGACCTCAGCTTTACGTCCTTGACCTCAGGTTTACGTCCTTGACCGGGCCCTTTGACTTTTGCTGGGACAAAACGCGTGACGCGATGCAAATTCCAAGATGCTACAACTCTGCAGTCACAAAAGCTCTCGTATGATCTTGCATCAGGGAAGAAATGGGTTCTCACCAAACAACTTGGGGTTCCTGTTCAATCACGACCAAAGGTCTCGAAAATTCATTGTGTCATTTCACAGGAACCTTGTTTGTTCAGTGTGAGAACCCTGTCTTCAACCCTTTGGGTTGGGCTGTGCAGGGACGACGCCGCGCGTGACGCGTTTGGTGTGAACGCGGGTGTGAACCAACGCGGGTGTGAGCCAACGCGGGTGTGAGCCAACGCGGGTGTGAGCCAACGCGGGTGTGAGCCAACGCGGGTGTGAACCAACGTGGGTGTGAGCCAACGTGGGTGTGAACCAATGCGGGTGTGAACCAACGCGGGTGTGAGCCAACGTGGGTGTGAGCCAACGCGGGTGTGAGCCAACGCGGGTGTGAGCCAACGCGGGTGTGAGCCAACGCGGGTGTGAGCCAACGCGGGTGTGAACCAGTGTGCGCGGACAGCAGTGGTCACGTTTTGATCCCGCCTTTCTGCATGAAGATGAACTCGGCTGGTTCCTGCGTCCAGCGACGCAGCGTCCAGCGACGCAGCGTCCATTGATTTGAGAACCCGACGCCTCCGCTGTGGTGCGTTTCCTCAAGCGGAGTCGCTACAGTTGTATCAGCGTTGAGGAGCAGCGGACAGAGGGCATCAGGTCTGGAGCAACGCTGGCGGATGAATGTATCAAACCCAGAATAGCGTGGGAGAAGGTCCCACCATGGTGATGTAAACAAGTACGAGTGGGACCTGAGCATTGTTGAACATTGTTAGCTGAACCTCAGTTCAGACTGTGGATGGAATTCTGTTCCTTCCCCCTGAGGTGTTGGTTCGTGGCACTTCCGTTTTGACGACCCCTGCTGTTGTAGGGTGGTTGAAATTCGGGTTCTGTTGTGTGGCACAGAGAGAGACAAACACAAAGAGAGGAGAGAGAGCGAGAGAAACACAAGCAGAAAGAGAGACAGACAGACAGACAGAAATCCTGGCTCCGCCCCTGAGCCAGTGCTCCAGCTGTGACCCTGGGAATCCGTAACCCGCAGAATCCGTAACCCGCAGAATCCGTAACCCGCAGAATCCGTAAGCTCACATCTGTGACGACTCGTGCCCGCGTGCTCACTGACCGTGATTCAGAGTGGACGCGTCACGCGCGGCCTCCCTCCGCCGCTCAGCAGACGCTCAGTTCGGGCTGCGTCAACACACCCGGCGTCTGCGTCGCGTCGTCAACGCGAGCTGCGTCACAGATCTTGACGCAGAACCCACAGGCGTTGACGCGCGCACAGAATGCATCGTCGTGTGAGCTCCAGTCCCAGCTTGAACACGTTGTGTGTTGATCGACGCAACGCACGTCGACGTCAAACGTGGGCAGCGAGACGCAAGGCGTTCGTGACGCAAGTGGTGTGGCCGGCAGCGTCAAATCCACTACAGTGATGAGAATAAACATGGCCGCACCGCCAGGCATATTGTGGGCGTTCGCATTGGAGGCAAATTGCTTCGCTCACTCACCCCATCGGAAGTTGCGCCGTAAAACTAATTGTTTACCACATGTTGTACGTCCTTGGCTTTCAAAACCTTGCCTGCTGGTTAGTCTCGTGTGAGGTTTGTGGGATTGAGATCAAGACCGTTGTAGTGGGTCTGTGTGTGAATTATGTGTTCGCACCGCGATACGTCACTCGCAGGTGATCCCGGGGCAAACTGTATGTACCAACTGTCCCGTCACCATGGAAACTGACTCCAGAAACTTCATGTTTGCCCCACGTTGGTTCGTGTGCTGGTCACCAATACGTATCTGTCCGCGGCGGCGTTAAGGCCACTGCAGTGAGAATCAACCCAAAATCTCTCCGCGGTCGAGCCTTCCCCATCGCATGGAGAGGACCTTCCCCATCTCGGGGTAACACCCAACTTAGTGATCGCAAGATTAGCCTCCGGGAGATAAATGGTATCAGCGACCCTTCGGCCAATGGAAGTTACTCTTAAAAAGTCTTGTTTGCCAGACGTTTAGGTGTGGTCATCAAAATTGCCCACTGGTCATTCGTCCGCAAAAACGTCCTGCGTACGTGATGCTGTTCGTGTTCAGCCAGTGAAAAACTGCGCTCTGAATAGTATTTGTAGATTGGTGTGCGGGCGGGTTGAGCGACGTCATCCTGTAAATCCGTTGGAATTGAGGCGCGTGGAGACCTCGGTTCCCGCGCATGCGTGCGCGTGCGCGTCGTGAGCATTCTGACCCCATGAGGCCACGGCCCGTGTCGCGCGGGACGCGTCACGCGTCGCGTTCCCGCGCACGTGCTGCGTCGCACGGGACGACGACAGCGATGCACAGGTGGCGAGCTGATAAAAATTTGTGGAACGACACGCGACGCGTCCAGTGTGAATTTGCGTGTGGAATTTACTGGTCACAGCTGGTGCTGAGGGGACTCGGTATTGTAGAGTGGAGTCCATTGTGCGTTGGATTTGTCAAGCGCGCGAAGGGTGGAAGAGTTTGTCTCAGTGAAATTTCTCCTCTCTTCCGTGTATTCTTTTGCGTTTCTCTGCAAGTCAGTTTGAGCCGCGTCTCCGTGGCGACGCTCGTCCCTGTGACGTCACGTGAGACGCGACGCGTGACCCGCTCAACGTGAAGCAGACACGACAGACTGGTTTGAAAACACTGGAACAAGGATTACGACTGAGAAGTTCTGCAAGGCTTTGTTGGAAGACGAGTTTTGCGCTGGCAGCGTGGTTCACACCGGAAGCGTCAGGATCACACCGGAAGCGCCAGGTTTACACCGGAAGCGCCAGGTTCGCACCGGAAGCGTGAGGTTCACACCGGAAGCGTCACACCGGAAGTGGGAGGCGATGGCGCGACGCCGACTCGTCATCCCGGACCTCGCCAACTCGTCGGGCAGGGACAACATGTGGTTCCATGAGGCTGTGAGTACTTCTCAAGTACTCTCATTCGGGTACTGTCCTTCGGGTACTTGCTCAGGTCTCGGGCACGCGTCTTGACAGTCTCTCCATTGCGCCAAACTGCGTTCATTTCGGACAGCGAGATGCTGTTCAGTATCAAACGATACTTGGTCACTGGAGTTTCGTGTACTGTTTGAGGTACTCATAATTTTGGCGTTTTGTGGGCACTGTATTCGTCCAGCTGATCGCTGTGCTCTGCTATGATACGGAGTTGCTTCACCAGTTCACAGCAGCTTCAGCTTGGATAACGCGAGTACGGCTGTACTCTCAGAGCCAGGGTCACCCTGTGGACCTGCACTCAGGTTTTCGCGGGGGTCAGATCCGTGACAGCGTTGAAACCTGCACTGAAGGCAGAAATGTGCGCTGTTTTCGCTGCCAAACAAGCACCGCGTCATTGTGACGCTGAAGTCATTGTAATTATGTGTGAATCTGCACTTGAACTTTAGTTCTGCGAAATGGGGAAAAAGTTGAGTTGCTGCGAAGTTGTGGCTTACGCAACGCGGCGTTGCTTGGATTCCAGAGCGAAGTTTCCTGTTGTGTGGTTGTCAAGGATCAAAAGTCCACCGGGGGTCTGGCAGGGTGTATCGGGGGGGGGGGGGGCGTGTTCCCTACCCGAAAAATATTGGAATGAATCTATGGGCACGAATGGACCTGTGGGAACGGGGGTGGTTTTTAAGGGGCCCGCCTGCAATCCAACCCGAAGCTTGGACCC
>JAAUXT010092810.1_pt1 | contig 13084 bp, 8 predicted proteins | sample 7278171 | NCBI WGS metagenome assembly JAAUXT01 (sample SAMN14350112, study PRJNA611818) | marine sediment metagenome | isolation source: surface marine sediment (1.8m) | place: French Polynesia: Moorea | collected 2018-08
ATGTGTACATCATTGAGGTGTGAACATTACTGAGATGTGAACATCACTGAGATGTGGACATCACTGAGATGTGTACATCATTGAGGTGTGAACATTACTGAGATGTGAACATCACTGAGATGTGGACATCACTGAGATGTGTACATCATTGAGGTGTGAACATCACTGAGATGTGAACATCACTGAGCTGTGGACATCACTTTGAAGTGAAAGTCACTGAGGTGCAAAGAACAGTGAGGTGTGAACATCACTGGGGTGTGAAGATCACTTTGATGTGAACATAACTGATGTGAACATCACTGAGCTGTGGACATCACTTTGAAGTGAAAATCACTGAGGTGAAAAAAACTGAGGTGTGAACATCACTGAGGTGTGAACATCACTGAGATGTGAACATCACTAAGATGTGAACATCACTGAGGTGTGAACATCATTGAGGTGTGTACATTACTGAGAGGTGAACATCACTTTGATGTGAACATCCCTGAGATGTGTACATCACTGAGATGTGAACATGACTTGAGCTGTGGACATCACTGAGGTGTGAACATCACTTTGATGTGAACATCACTGAGGTGTGAACATCACTGAGATGTGAACATCACTGAGGTGTGAACATCACTGAGGTGTGAACACCGCTTTTGTTCTTGAGGGTGGAAGGCCAGGCCCGATCCTCCGTCACAAGAACCCTGCAGAGGTCGATTTCGGATAATTCGAGGAACCCTTTTTTCCGATGTGAAAGTCGAATTATGAAGCCTATTAACACGCACACAACCCGAAACCTGTTTTCAAAAAAGAGTCGAATTGCAAAAGTCGAATTTCCGAAAATGATAAGTGTGTGGCTCGCAAAGTTGCCACCAAAGCGTCATGGCTCAACCAACCACCAGTTTGCTGCAAAGCTCGTACATAAGTCGTTTTCTGAATCAGTATTAAAACATAGTCCCACCAGAACTAACGGCGCACCAAACACAGCTTTACACTTGGAGAACCAGATCCAACTTTGGAGACAGTCACACTGTATGTTCGTCAGTTCAGTTGTGTTTGCAACACACGTAGGAATGACAAAAGAACAAATTTCTGAACTTCAGAAATCAACCAGCGATGCACAGACAAAATATTTCCGATCACAAATACACAAGAACCAGATTCAAACACAAGAGTCGAACACTCTTGACGAGGAAAAGGAATTTCAAATTCCTCAACGACGAATGATTTGCAGGAAACTGACGATATCACAATCGGGAACAGCAACATCCAGAATACATAGAACCCTTACATCTACAAAAACACTGCCACCTTGGCACAACTTTCTCAGGTACTGAACCCAACAAACATATCTCGCTCTATTGAGCAACTGGAATATCTTGAATGTACATTGTCAATCACACGACGCAACGACGTCAAGAATCAAGCGAACGCGACACTCGGTGTCAAAATCACAAAGTTCGTCACAAAGCGGACACGAAAACGCCAAGATTGAGCAGATTGGAAAACGGCGCACGTCGTCGCGTGCTGTGCCCCTCCGAACTTTCAAACAACAAATAAGAGCGCAGGAAAACCACCAGTTTTGATTCACAACTTGTCGGAATGCAACGTGATTCAGAATTATTCCTTGTAACTGGTGTCACTTCAGTGCGTACTGTTCAACCAACGAGAATGTTTTTCTGAGAGTCAAAAGCCTGCATGCAGCAAGTCCTGTCTTGTTCTTGTCGTCTTTCACAGTCGAGCTGTTCACAATTCAGGTTCTTCCCTCATCAGAATCAGCTCACATTTTCAAAAGTTCTGCATGTCAGGTGGTGTATCGAAATTGAAGCGTTCGTACGTCCAGTTCTTTGATGTTCACGAGACTCCTTGGCTTCACACAGCAGCTAAAAGTTCGGCACTGTTCACGTTGTCACGTCGGGTTGTCCTTCAGCTTCACATGTTCGCCTTTTCGGTTCTCTAGTCAAACAGCTCACGCAGGGTTTCCCGATACATCAGGAAGGTGCAGAGCTTCTTCGGCAGCCCGAGCCTCGCGACCCTGTAGAAGAGGCTGACGGTGTTGAGACTCAACAGATGCCTCCGGATGAACTTCCTGCAGATGTGCGACAGGATCAGGGGGTCGTCTGCCAGGGTAACCACCTTTCCATTGAAAACATTATCATAGAACGTGCACGACCCATCCTTGTGGCCTGAAAATTTCGGCAACAGGTCGGTGGGCGCATGATACCGGTCTTCCAAGCTCAAGAGCAGCTCAACCACAGGTGAAAACGAGCAACAGGCATTCGCTTTGTTTTCCACGATGAAACGCAGTGTTTTGAAGACAACAAACCAGTCAGCTCCTGCAAGGACAAGCTTCCGAATAATGTCAACCTTTGTTTCTGCACGTGTAATGGCATAAATCAAAGCAGACTTTCCCGAGGCGTCGGTCTTTTCAATCTCTGCAGGCGATGCCAATAGAACTTGCACGAACTTGTCTTCAGCAGTCTGTGCAGCTATCATCAGAGCGGTCTTCTTGTCACGCCCTGTGATGTTGACATCTGCCCCTGCTCGTAAAAGAGACAACAGGGGCAACGAAGACTTGAGTTCCAGAGTTTTCATGACTGGGGTTTTATACTCGTCGTTTGGAATGTCAAGGTCAGCTCCAGCCTGTATCAGAATCTTGACGCACTCCTGATGATTGCCACTGATGGCAAACATCAAGGGTGTCCAAAACGATTTGTCCACAGCGTCAACGCTGGCCCCAGCCTTCACCAACAGTTCCACACACTCGGCGTGTCCGTTCTTGGCAGCCAGGCTGAGGGGTGTGGTCCTGGAGGAATTTTCCCAGTCCATCTGGTTGACTTCTGCTCCTGCCTCTATCAGTTCCTGGAGACAGCGCGTGTACCCCTTGGCAGCTGCTTCTCGAATGGCAGTTCCAGCGTTGCCAGTTCCACTCGACAACATGGCAATGGCATCAATCGCCCGACCTCTCTGCATCGCGTTGTCTCACTCTGAAAAAGACCCAGTTTCATCCTTTGTGATCAGCAGTGTCAAAACACAACCCAACCCCACGGGGACCAAGAGTCCAGTCGTTGGAAAATGAAGGTCGCCACGACCACCGGTGTGTTGTAGTGTTGGGGGGCACAGAATCATTGTTTCGTTGAATGAATCTTCCCATGCAGAGATGCGTCAAAACTTGGTCATGTGGCCGGCATGTGACTCCAGTGTCCTTTAAACTTTAGAGCTGGAAAGCTCAGAAGTGTACCCCATCTCCGCAGAAACCCCTTGGCTTTGTCAATCTTGCACACCTGTGGATCCGGATCTCAGCACTTTCATCTCAACAGGATCCACTTGGGCAGGGGGGCCGACGTGGTCCCGAAAAGGGGATCAAACCTGAATTCGGAGGGACCCAAATCGACTTCGAAATTAGACACGCATGAAAATGCCCTGACGAATTTTTGGTGGGCAGGTGAAGGTCGACGACGGTCCACTGGATCCAACGGAGCTCCTGTGGCTCAAACTCAAACAAACGTCAAAGAGTACAAGCACACAGCGAAGGGTGGGCGACAACATCACCGTCAACTTTCAGACGCATGTTGACTCAGACTTCGTCATGATCATGGCGCTGATGCCACCGGCTCGATCAACCAAACAGTCTGTTCTTGAGCTGAAACGCTTCAGTTCCGGACAAACAGCTTGTGGACAACAACGCATTGGTCAACAAAAACGGGCGTATACCAAAACTTGCCTGGAATTTTCTTGGTGCGTGGTGACAAACTTTTGGCACGTGCGTTTCCCGCCAGTTTCAACTTCGTGAAGTCCGAAACTTTCCGCACATCGCCGACGGATTCTGGACGGCGTTCCGAAACGCAACGTTTTCTGACGACATACGTTTTGAATTCGGAATCAGCCGCTTTTGGAAAAGGGGGCGGTGACCTCTAGAGCTGGGTTGAAACAAGAACACCAGGCGGTGCAGGCACGCGCAGTGCCCAGCAACCCTGAAATCTTTTCGCAAAATAGACTCTTTCCCATGCCCTTTTTCAGAGGTTGAGATTTCAACATATTTTCAACTGAGAGAGAAAAGAATTTGGTGGACTTTGTTTTCATTCGGGGGATTCATGAATCATGCGACTGTTTTCTTTCAATTCACAAAATGAAACTTTCGTTGACGCTTCGTGGTGGTGTGCCATCCAAGTGTTTCTTTTCACATGTGACATCTGTGGAGAATGACCAGCAAAGGAATCCACCAAGCAGAAACTGGGATGAACCCAGATGTCCTCCTGCCACCTTCACTGCACGTGAAAAAATGAAATTGGGCCCGAAAATATTCCAGACAGTTGAGAATGAATGGATGGGGCCCAAAAATTCCGGATCAGCCTCTGGAAGGCCCGGGACCGTAGACACATCCCTGAGAACTGTCCTCATTTCTGTTGTGCCCCTCCTCCCTTATCGCTACTGAAAGGGGGGCGGGGGTCAACGACCGAGTGGCGGCCACTCACTTGGTCATTGCACTGTTACGACGCGATACCTTGTGTTCAACTCAGAGCTCTGCTTTCTTGTTGTACAAGTATGTGCACACAATGAAAATTGTCACTCCTCCCTGCCCCCTGGCAGTGACAAATACCTCCCCTGGATCCACTGGGACTCTGCCAGGGTATTCATTTGACATGTTCGTGGTTCAGCCCCTGCCTCGGATGCTTGTTCACTGCGGTCACTCAATGAGCATCAGTTGGTCCCAGGGGAGGATCTGGGAGGGAGGGGCGGGACTCACGACTGCTCACCTCCCACCCCGGAAAATTCGTACCACAGACACAACAATGCATCTTCATGATTGATTCCATCGTTGAATCAACAGCCTCCTTCCAACCAAATCCTGGATCCTCCGTATTCTCTTGCTTTCAAAACAAATGGACATCAACTGAGTAACTGTTCCACACAGGCCTGTAATCGTGAGCGTTTCAAGCACAAGCCAAAACAGCAGTTATTGTGCCGTTCACTGTTTGCACGCTTGCCTTTTCCAAAAGTTTTTTTCTGTCATCTTTACTCGGTTTCCTTTGTGCTCCCACAATTGCATCTTTGAAGGGCGTGTGTTTGATGTTCACCAAAAATTCTGCTGTTTTGCGAAAAATGTTGGAACAATTCGTTTGCACCAGAGAGCAGAAAACGAGTATCTGCTGAAAGGTTGCTGTTTCTGTGGCATTGTTTCCTGATTCTTTGAGCTCATCCAATTGGTGACTCTACCTTTGGGTATCAGCCATGGGCTCTGTGCCGTAAACACAGATATGACGCACACAGCCTTGCTGTTGGCTGTTATGTGTTTGAGAGGTGGTGCCAGCCGTGCAGACACCACCACCTCTCCTTTTGGGGGGAATGTCACAACAGTTGAGCAAACCACTTCCGATTGGAACGGTAAGCGTGAGCAAAAACAAAAAACGTAGAACACATGATAGGTTGCTTCAAGACAAAAATGTCGTGAGAAATTTTCAATCAAGTTCCTGATCCTCGACTCTGGCTGTTTTGTTGCATTCACACTGAAGGAAAAGGCTTTTTGGGAAAGTATTAAAGTTGGCCAACTGAAAGTATGAACAAGCCGAATACAGTGTAATCAGGGCCAAGCCAATTGTGTTCTCTTCTCTGCTCCGTTCGCCTTATCTTTCTTGTTTGCAGGTTCAGTGTGGCCAAATAACATCTGGTACTTGTCAGATCAAGGTTCAGACGACCACCATTGTCACACAAAGTCTGCTCCCTGCAAGAACCTACAGACAGTTCTGAACAGGGCCTCAGAAGGAGCCCAGATCATTGTGACTTCCAAAACACTGTCACTGGATGGAAACAAAGTGAGCAGGTTTCCTTCCTATTGTCTTGTGGAAAGTGACAAATCATACACACTAAGTCATGCTGAAGGCTATGATACCAGTCTCACGTGTCCAGGAGAGGACTACATAGAATGGAAAATCTTGAAGAATGCTCATTCAGATGTGGACAAACCAAGAGTCTACATTTCTAACCTGAAGACAACACAGTATTGTTCCTTTACAATAGAGGGGTCTGTTACATTTCACAGCTGCTCATTCCTGGCCAACACTGATTTGAACTTGGTTGGGCCCTGTCACAAAACACACATCTATGATGACGCGTCTTTGTCCTTGATTTTCTCTTTGTTGAAACAGACCAGCTTGGAAATTTTGAGAAGTAAAATCAGATGTCCAAACTTCAACCTATTTTTCACAAGAGTTTCAGCCAAAATTCTTCTTGACCTCAACCAAATGGAACGTACCAGTGTAGGAATTGATTTCTGGGAACAAAGAGATTGTGGCCAAACAAAAGTCATTGTGAATGACATTTTGATCCACCAAAATGTTCTTGAGAACAGTGAAATCACAGCCATGCCCAGACACGAAAAAGACAATTCCTATGCTTCCATAAGAGTTGTAAACACAACAAGCAGAGGCAGTGGGTTCAAGATTGGAAACCAAGAACTCGGATTCATTGCAGCCCTGTTTGACAATTGCACCTTTGCAGGAGTTTTCCAAGGTAGTCGACTGCAGCTGAAGTACATTACGTTTGTACAAATAACCCACTGTGACTTTTACCTCGAACATTTTATTCAGTGTCAAGAAGGTTGTGCAACGTTTGTCACTGGGAGAAACATCGAGGAGTACATGACTGACCAGATGGCTTTTGTCAGAGGAGCACCGTTTTGTGACATCGCCGGAAATTGCCACTTCATACGAGCAACTATGACACTTGAAAACGTCATCTTTGAAGCCAACGGTGGACAGGTGTCCTTTGTCAGTAGTAAGAATGCTGACCTCACGATAACAAATGGTCAAATGTTATTGAGTGAAGACAGTATCCCATTCCATGCTGCAGGTCTTCTGGATTTTCGTGGCCACACCTTGAAAACAACCAATCTGACCTTGGATGCCTCAGAAATAGAATCGCAAGACCTTGATTTGTCAATAATGACATTCACTTTGCAGGAATACATCCAAGTGGAAAATGTGGAATTACTGTGTCCTGCTCCATTAGGAGCAGTGACAGAGAGGAAAGAAAAAAGTGCCAGTTTCAGTCATTCATTTTCATGCAGATTTCCTTGCAATGGCAGAAAGTACACTGTGGAAGCTGGCAGCATGACTTTATCTGGAAAACAACACCTGCGACAATGGTCATTTGAAAGTTTAATTGCAGCTGAAGTCGTTCCAAGATGTCTACCATGTCCTGTTGGAGCTTCCTGTGACCAGAACCTCAAAGCATTGCCAAACTACTGGGGATATAAAGACCAGAGCTCTGTCACAATGATCAGGTGTCCTGATGGCTACTGCTGCACAGGAAATGGAACTTGCACTGGGATTGATGCCTGTAACAACAGAAGACAAGGACCTTTGTGTGGGGCTTGTGGTCTCAATCTATCAGAAGCTCTCTTCTCAACTCAGTGTGTTCTTGATGAAAATTGCAGACCACAGCTTGTCATCAGCTTGTACACACTCTGTGCTTTGATTTATGCTCTTATTCTAGTTTCAGCCAAAACTTTGAAGACCAACATCCTTGCTTTCTTCAAAATAACCAACCATAAATTGAAGCAACAAGTGCAAAGATTGAAGAATGTTGAGTCTCCTGCCCCTTTAGAAGAGGACAATGAAAACCAGACAACAGAAGACAACACTGAAAACACTGCTCAGAATGAAAATCAAACAACAGACAGCACTGAAAACACTGTTGAGAATGACAAAAAAGACAGTGAAGTTGCCACAAGGGACCAAAGTGAAGAAAGTGGAATGAAATATCTTCAAATTTTGTTTTACTATGTCCAAGATGCAAGCTTGTTCAAGGTGTTGTTGCCAAGTGAAATTGACAAAGGAGAAAGCGTTTTTGTCAATGTTCTGCAAATGTCACCAGATGTTCTGACCTTGTACACACAAGTTGTTGACTTGTGTCTAGTTCCTGGTTCAACAGCAGTTGCCAAGGTGTTGTTCAAATCTGCATTTGGTCCTTGTGTCATGATGTTCGTCTTTATCTCGTTTATCTGTCTCAAACTGCTGTCAAAATTGAGGGGAAATTCTGCATCTTCTTTCCAAACCCTCAGACCAAACATGGTGGAAGCCTTTCTCCTCACCTTGCTATTTTCTTTTCAGAAGATTGTCATAGGTGTTTTCACCTTGGTAAAATGTGTGCAAGTTGGTGATTCTGAACCAGTCTTACACATTCAAGGAAGTGTCAGGTGCTTCACTTGGTGGCAGAATGCTTTGCAAATTTTTGCATTTTCAAACATAATCCCTGTTTTCTTCGTCGTGTCCCATACCCCATTTCATGTAAAAGAAAAGGCAATGACAGTCAAAATGTTTGTCTTGGCCTGCCTCTTCCCCATTCCTGCTCTGTTGTATTTCTACGCAAACAAATATCTCCAGAACAGAAAGAAAGTATCGAAAATCCCTCACCAAGTAGAATGTATTGAAATTGAAACTTTGTCAAAAGTTTCAGTCAGCACACAGAGCAGTGCTGTTGGGCACACTTCTTCTGAGGAGGCACTGTTGCACACTTTGCTGAGGCATTACAAATGTCTCAGAGTAGTTGGAGTCAGATTCACTTGGCTTGGTATTCACAAGTTGTACAGAGTTCTGCTCATAGCCCTTTCAACCTACATCAATGATCCACTGACCAGACTCTACGCAATGACTGCAACTTTGATGGCACTCACTGTTGTAAACTCACTGGTCAAACCCTATAGGGAAGGCAAGGCGAACATGACAGCTGTGTTCTCCTATGCAGCCAACATATTTGTGGCAATCATAAATCTAGCAAAAGTTGGTTTGGTGACCTTTGGTTGTGAGACCAACTGCAGCAGAACCACAACCATGTTGTGGTTTTGCAACAAGGCTGAAGATGTCCTTCTTGTGTATCTTCCTGTTGGAGCTTGCGTGCTTTGGTTCATCTCTGTTGCTGTGCAGAAGTGCAAAAAGTCCAAACGTAAAGAATAATGCAATTGCAATTTGTTGTGTTTCTTTGAAAAGATTAAACTCGGAATTCACATACGAATTTTCTTGTTTGCAGCCTGTTTGGCTTCTACGTTTCCAATTCATGAGTACATTGCCTTGTTTTCTGACAAGGCATACTGTCACACCGCACACTTGTGTTCTTGCTTCACTGCCGAATGTGCATGAAAAGACCCCCTTGACTGATCCTTGTGGACAACAATTTTGCCGTCAAAGCTTTTCCCCCGGGTCGGGTGAAACAGAACTGTAATTTTGGAACGACACAATGCCGCTTGGAATTAAAGAACATTTGTATTTCTTGTCATTTTCTGAAACAACAATGTGCACAGCTGGACGCCTTTTTTACGATTGCAACACACACACAGATCTGGAAACGTTTTTGAACTTAGTTCCTTGGGACACCCTTCTCTCCCTGTGACAATGATCCAATGAGCGGGATTTCGTGGATTGTCACACTGTTGCTTTTCCTGCATCAAAATCTGCAAAACTATATTTGTTCAAGGTGCTCACCCCAAACACGACAAGCGCCTCCTTCCCCACCAACCGTCGTGCAACAGAACACGGCTCAACAGCATCCCCCCCCCCCCGTGACATCATGGTACCAATGGCCTCATATGCAACGTCCGCTGCAGCACGTGCACAACACAAACGTTGCCAGCGGCCGGAAGCTTTTCAATGTCCTCCGCCTCCCCCACCAACCGTCGTGTAACAGAACACTGCTCAACACCCCCCCCCCCCGACATCGTGATATCTGTAACCCCAGCTGTTGCGAGTGCACAACACAGACCGACCCTGCGGACGCGCCCGCGCAAAACCTGGGGTCAAGGCAGCTGCAACACACACACACACACACATACACACACACACGAGCGCGCGGGTCAAGGCAGCTGCAACACGCGCGCGCGCGCGCGCACACACACACACACACACACACACACACACACACACACACACACAGCGCACCAATATACCAAATCAAATTCTCCGAGACAAGGTTTTTTTTCCCAGTTCTTCTCTGTCGAGTCCCGAACGGGGTGCTGCTGGGGATCCAGGGCCCACCTGGCCTTCAAAACATCCACCTCCATATTTTCAGCCTCCAGACCGGCATCGGTCCCTGTCATCTCCAACTTTAGAACTGCCAGGTCGTTCCCCTCACCAAAAGTAAAAATTCGTACCTCGATTGGAAGCGTGGTCTCTGTCGTTTCGTGTCGGAAGAAGCTGCTTTTGGAACAGTCGGAGCAGACAAGTCGTCCAGTCACAAAGCCACACGTAATCCACAAGGTTTGGTGGTGTCATCCAAGTGCCGTCCAGTCACAAAACCTTCAGGGATTTCACATTGGTGACGCGCAGGCGATTTTTTTGACGTCGGCGTCAAAATTTAACACTGATCTCAAAGGTGAAATTTTTGACGTCAGCCCAGAAAACGACCGTCAACCAATGTGAAACCCTTGAGAGTAATCCACAAGGTTTGGGCCGTTTTATTCACACCACTTGAACGTTGCAGCGACTGTACTTGCATGTCAATGAACGATCTTCGTAGGATCCAGACAAAAGGAGCAAGGAACCGGGGTCAGGAAAGGGGCGGGGGGGGGGGGGGTGGCGAGCTACACTGAAACTCAATGCACTTTACGGTTCTGCATGCAGACGGTCAGCGAATGCGCGTTACAAACTCCACTGCGTCAGTGATGCATGATCCATTGACGATCCGTCAGGGTGGGGTGTTCAAGACGACAACGTTTTATCCACAGAGTCGTGCCGTTTGGGATGCAGGTACACGGAGAATTCTTCTGGATCTGATATGGTCGGACCTTTTTCTGTGAAAATCGAGTCACAAATCACTTCGTCAAGCTATCACTGCAGAAGGGTGTCGATTTTCTGGAGGTCCAGTTTCACTGCACAATGTCCATCCATATCTCCGCTGACACCATTTCACTTGGACAAAATCGTCACACAACCATCTCCCGGTTGAGAAAGTCAACAACTGTGCGTGTTTCGCACATGAACATTCCGTCCACTTTCTTGATTTTTAGACACCAGAACAACATCTTACACGTAATCCAGGAAGTAACATCCTTTCAGGAATGAACGAGAAACTGCTTCAACACCTGAGGTGGTTGCACTGGTACTGTTGTCTTGTTGCACCTCTCCACGGTACATAACTCAATGTCGCAACGATCTGTTGCTCCACAAAACGTCCAGAAACCAAATTCGACCGCTTTCCTGTTGGACAGCTCAAGTGAACAAAGGCTTGTGTTCTTTTGTCCAAACAAAGGGTTTCAAAGTTTTCTCGAATCTGCTTGTTTGCCGTCAGTCCTCTGGCAACCCGAACGTTGTCGAAGAAGGCACGTTCAATCAATCCAAGTCAATTTTCATTTCCAGCTCTTCGTGGTACAGGAGAAAATTCACCAGAGCTTCAGGCAGCCTGAGCCTGGGGATCCTGTAGAAGAGGCTGACGGTGTTGAGACTCAACAGATGCGATCGGATGAACTTCCTGCAGATGTGCGACAGGATCCGGGGGTCGTCCGCAGGGGGAACCTTGACCCTTTGGAAGACGTGGTCGTAGAAGGAGCACTGTCCGTTTCTGTGGCCCTGAAAATCCCTTGGTGTTCTGAATGATAACCGCAATTCAAGGCTCAGAAGGAATTCGACAGGTGATGACAAGTCACAACACAGGTCTCTTTCACAGTCTTTCCTCGCCATGTGATTCAGTGCACGAAAACAATCATCTCTGTCCGCACCTGCAATGATGAGCAGTTCGACAATGTGGGGAAAAATATACGACCCCGATGCGTCAATCGCATGAATCAAAGCCGACTTTCCAGAACTGTCTTTCAGTCCAATTTTGACAGGTGCGTCGAGCAGATACTCTGCGTAATGGTTGCCCTTCTCCGCCATACGGATGAGAGCCGTTTTGTTCCCCGGCCCTGTGCCGTTGACATCCGCTCCTGCACGTACCAGCATTTGAATGCACTCGTAGTCACCGACATCAACGGCTGTCAGGAACGGAGTTTCCCACTTCTGGTTGTAGAGAGTCAAGTCAGCGCCTGCCTCCAGGAGAATATTCACACACTCCTTGTGTTCAACAAGAATTTTGTGGCCACTATCGCCTCGGTCCATCGCCAGCATCAGCGGTGTGCGAAACTCGGAGTCCACCACGTCCAGTTTGGCTCCAGCCTTGACCAGCATCCTCACGCAGTCTGGGTGTCCGTTCCTCGCTGCGAGGCCGAGGGGCGTTTCTCTCTTGGAGTCCGCCTTGTTCATCTGGTTCACTTCTGCGCCTGAAGCGATCAGCGATCGGAGGCAGCCAGAGTACCCTTTCCGAGCAGCCTCCCTGACTGCAGAGCCGGTGTCACCAGACCCACCACTCAACATGTCGATCACCTCCTTCAGCACAGGGCTCTTCTTCATTCTGAGTTCACTCTGCAAGATCAAGAGCACAAAACGTAAAAGGTACGGTCCCGGTTGCACAACAAGCGTCAAGGCGAATCCCGAACCGTTCTGGGGCAAACACCAGGTACAAATAGATCTACGAGTGGATCTGTGGTGATTCTGTAGGCACGCGGAAACCATGAGAATTTCTGGGAACAAAGAAGCCAAAATTTTTTGCTTGTGGTTCGCGCGGATTCAGGAGAGTCCCCGGATTCCTGCGGGGCGGGGGGAGCGGCGTCTTTTGAGCTCCAGAATATTGTAGCTCCACTCGACAGGGACAGGACAGATCTGGAAGTGTTGATCGAATTCTGTAGATCTATTCCACGCTTTGGGTCGTGTGGCACACGGTTGGGGCCAATCCCAGGGCCCTGGATTCGCACGTTGTGATTTCTTGTGCCCACCGCAAGAGTCAAAAGACTCGACTTGATCTGGATCATGGACTATGATGCTGTTCGATTTACACCCGAGAATCCGAGAGTTTTTTTGCTCTCTCGGATGACCCAATTCTTTCTCGACACCTGAGAATTTTTGTAAATCGAACAGCATTTGTTGTTTTTCTCGAGTGATCTCATTGCGCATGCGCGGCCTCTCATTTTCACGCTTTTTGACAGGAGCAGATGGTTTTGCAAAGTATGGCGGAAAAAATGAAAAAAACAGTCATTTTCTCATGTGTGTCCACACTTTTGCATGAAATAGAAGCA
>JAAUXT010050749.1_pt1 | contig 13083 bp, 10 predicted proteins | sample 7278171 | NCBI WGS metagenome assembly JAAUXT01 (sample SAMN14350112, study PRJNA611818) | marine sediment metagenome | isolation source: surface marine sediment (1.8m) | place: French Polynesia: Moorea | collected 2018-08
GCACAATGTGCACCTCACCTATTGTTCATTTCCAGTGCAAAAGGATAAAGAGGTTAAATACAGTACAGTGTCTCAATCATGCAAACACTCAGAATTGGTTCCATCCTCGTACAAGTTGTTTTCCACACAATTTTTTTTTTCAATTTTGAGAGACATTTCACCTGTCAAACGGGCAGCTTCTGTTTTCCCGCAGGTATCCAAAGTATTTGAGTGACATCAGGGATGCCTTCAACATGCAGAGCCTCGCAGCGATTCTCTTCCTTTACTTTGCGTGTCTGTCGCCGGCCATCACCTTCGGAGGTTTACTGAGTAGGAACAGTTTGCATTTTTTCTGCACAATTTTGTCTTGGCTTCTCAAGATGTGCAAATCAATTTGGTCTTCAAGTTCTTGAGTCCTCGAACAAAAGCTGTCTTTGCATGCTCAACAATGTGACATTGCAGTTCTCTTCAATTCTGAATACGTACAAGCAACTTTTCGTGTGAATGTCCGCGCACGAACCACCAAACTTGTCTCTGCTTGTTGTTTGCAGGTGAGAAAACGGAAAAGTGGCTGGGAGTGAGTGAAAACCTCATCATGATTGCCGTCGGGGGTCTTCTCTTCGCTATTTTATCGGGCCAGCCCCTCGTGATCCTTGGAGTCACAGGGCCAACACTGGTGTTTGAAGAATCGCTCTACCAGGTCTGTCTCCATGCTTTGTCTCGTGTGTTTTTTTTCCAGTCAAATCGAGAACAGCCCCAACACGTTGAAATGTTGCTCTGTCTTTCAGGTGTGCTCCAGCTTCAAGTTTGAGTACCTGGCATTTCACTTCTGGGTAGGCATGTGGCTGGCCGTCATTGTGACGGTGTTCGTTGCCTTCGAGGGAAGTGTTCTCGTCAGATATGTGAGCAGATTCACCCAGGACATCTTTGCGCTGCTCATCTCACTCATTTTCATCTTTGAATCCTTCAAGAAGATTTACATGGTGAGTGTTTTTTGTTTTGGTAAATCCCGCTAAAGTGCGCATGTTGACGTGGTCAACTCTAAAATGCCACAGTTGTTGTGAAAACACAATTTGTGCACGTACGATTTGATAATTTCGAAATGTCTCGCGCGACACCAGTTCGACAAATCAGGGTTCTAGTATCACTGTGTTTCAGGTTTTCAAGCGGCATCCGTTGGACGAGTACTACCCGTATCCAACAGTGGCGTCAGTTTTTGCAGGCGAGTTTTGCACAGCTCAGCTCTGTCAGATCGAAAGAACAGGAAGTTCCGTTTGAAACCGGTGCTTTGTTGAGGGAATTCCATCGGGGGGGGGGGGGGGACGGGGGCTCTTCTATCAAAACGCTGCCACTGAGAGTTTGCATTTCATTTTGTGCCCAGAGGGGTTCGTTGAGTGGTCACTTGAATCCCGTGTGTTGCTGATGTTGCGTGCGACTTGGAACCTTCCAAGCCGTCGGACGCCGACTGCAGAAACTACACATATACTTGTCATTGTGCAGGCATGACAACAGCTTCTGACACTGAAGTAACTGGTCGACCCAACACTGCTTTGCTGTCACTCATCCTGATGTTGGGAACTTTCGCGATTGCCACAGCACTGAAGGAACTGAAAACGAGCCACTATCTCGGAAAGATGGTATATCATTCCTGCACATTTTTGAGCCAGTTTGACAGCCGGAAAAGAAAAGTAGCCCACTTTCAGTTTTGGCACTGATATCGGTAATTGGATGAAAAACATACCCGCGCGATTTTGTCAAGAGTAAAGAAACAAAATCTGTTTTCGCGGTATTTGCAGGCCAGGAAAACGATCGGAGATTTCAGCATCCCACTCGCCATTCTGATTATGGTTCTGGTGGATTTTCTAATCAAAGACACGTACACTGAGGTGCGACTTTATTCAAAACAAAACACGTTGTCTTGCATTGAAACCACAAGCAACTGAGCAGAATCATGCCGAAGTCCCATTCCACATTGAGTTCCTGTCTCAAGACGGACCATTTTAATGTTTCACACAGAAACTGGATGTACCTGACGGACTGGCTCCGACGGACGCCAGCAAGCGGGGTTGGTTTGTGAATCCGATGGGCGACAAGGAGAAGCTGCCGATCTGGGCCATATTTCTGGCGGTGGTGCCGGCAATCATCATCTTCATCCTCATCTTCATGGAAGCGCAAATCACCAGGTGAGCAACAATGTCTGACGGTGCCTGCGGTTTTGTCGAAGATGGCACTGAGCTTCAAACAGGAGAAAGAACAAGTGAAACAAGGAAACCACAGCTCGAAACTGTCTGTGGGAAGGAGATTCGGCACCTGATCGTTGTTCCCATCACATTTGAAAACACGTGAACAACGTACCTTGTAGTGTCCCCTCCCCCTGGGTTCAGACGAAAAAAGGCCAAAATGCAATGCTTGTCAGCTTCAGTGGGTTTTTGGTCGCTTTCATGTACCATGAGACAGGTGATACTCGTACATAAGGAGGCTCCTTCGCTCTCATTCGCATCTTCAGCCTCATCTCTTGTCTCGGGGCATTGACCGAACCTGCCAGTTTAAAGGGGTGAACCATGACTTTACGGTCATCAGTTTTGCACCTCGGCACTGAGAGAAATACGTATCTGAAGTATTGTTGGTTGCAACTGACGATGGAATTTAAATTGGACCGAATGATGTTTCTGTTTTACGGTTATTGCCGCCACTTGGCAAAATAAACTGGTGTGGGAGGTTCGGGTCTCCCTGGTAGGCGCAGAGCGAGTGCTGTTCTTCGCAGATTTCCTTGGCCTTTGCAACAGAACAAAGGGAACACCGGTCTGAAGGCTCTTCTGAAGTTTATGTGAATCGTGCCACATTAGCAATGACGTCTTTCTGTCCCAGCGTATGACTTTTTTCGCCTTTCAGCCTCATCGTAAATCAGAAGTTGATAAAAGGATCTGGTTATCACTTGGACTTGAATCTTCTGGGGTTATTTGGAATCATCTCAGGTAAATTCTTCGCCTCTGTGTGTATCCAACCGCACAAAATACACTGTTCCACAAAATCCCATGCAAAGGACAAACGCGAGTTTCGAACGAAAAATCACGCACAAAGCAGCTTCAATTTGAAAAACCTCACCTGCAGACAAGACCTTGTTTCCACCGTACCTTGCGCAATTCTTCTGAATGGCCTGTCTCTCTTCCGGTTGGTTCAAAGAAACCAACGTACGTGCTGAAAAACTCTGCAGTCTGGATTTCCAGGAGTTGTCGGGCTGCCATTTTTGTGTGCTGCGACGGTGCGTTCAGTGACCCACGTCAATGCGCTGTGCGTCTTCAGCAAAATCTACGCTCCTGGCGAAAAGCCTCGACTGGAGTATGTCATTGAACAGAGGGTCACTGCTATCATTGTTCACATTCTAATTGGTAAATCCTGTTTCACCTCTTTGACACAACAAATGTTCTTGTAGATTTTTTCGAATCTTAAACTGTCGACAATGTGTCTTCAATGCTGGTTACATTGCAGGTCTTTCTGTTTTGATGGGTGTTGTGCTTCGACAAGTGGCAATAGCAGTTTTGTTCGGGGTATTTCTCTACATGGGAGTCGCGTCACTGAACGGCATCCAATTTTGGGAGAGAATTCGACTTCTTTTCACACCCGTCAAACACCATCCAGACGTGGGATACGTCAGAAAGGTACAGTGCGCGTTTACAGGGGCTTTGGACATTTGTGACGCCCGTCAACGTTTTTGACGCAAAGAAATTTGACGTCAAGAATGAGCTGTGCCACTTCTGTGAACCCATCACGAGTTCCCATGTCAAAAATTAACGTCCGAATCCTTTTTGTCGTCGACATGAACATTTTCACGTCGACGGCAGTTATAGAGAGTGCAAAACCATAAGCAAGAACCAACATTTTTGAAAACGAGACAGCAGAGCTGAAAAAGCAAATGCACTTTTGCTTCAGGTCAAAACGTCCAAGATGCACTTGTACACTGGGATCCAGCTGCTGATCCTTGCTGCGCTGTGGGCGGTGAAGTCGACGCGAGGCTCGCTCGGCTTCCCCTTCCTCCTCATCCTCTGCATCCCGTGTCGCAGGTTCCTCCTGCCCTTCATTTTCACCAAGGAGGAACTGGCACAGGTCTGTACAATTTGAAGGACGCAGGACCTGGCATTGCTGTCAAAAAAGTACGAAACAAATTTGCTTGTCTTTTTGTTTTGTCTTTGGCCTTTTATTGCAAGAAAATCGGTCACTTGAGAAAATTTTCGCGACCAGGTTCACAAAGAGGAACTCCAAAGCTTGTTAGATGTGTGTGTGTATATGTGTGTGTGTGTGTGTGTGTGTGTGTGTCTGTGTCTGTGTCTGTGTCTGTGTGTGTCTGTGTGTGTGTGTGTGTGTCTGTGTGTGTGTGTGTCTGTGCGTGTACAGGGACGAGGGGAACAAAGAGTGGAAGAGGGATTGGGGTTCTCGTCAGATAAAATGCTGGCCTTTGCCATGCTTGATTTTCCTTTGGCTTCTTCGAGTGGCGACAAACATGGACTTCTTGATTTCAAGACAGAAAAAAAGAGTCAAGATTTGTCGTTTGACCTCAACCTCCCTTCACACCAGTTTTCAATGATGCTGATGCAAATTAAGAAAGTGAAGTACGAGGGTATTCCATTTCGGTTTTTGTTGCGAGAGAAAGGTTGGTCTTGGAGAATTTTTTGTTGGCACATGGTTCTTCATCACGGGAGCGTGAATGGCATGTTCTGCTCCTTGTTCTTGCAGTTTTTATTCGTGCAAATGTGGCTGGCTGTTTGAGCGTGTGCCATGGTTGATGCCTTTTGTGTGTGTGTTCTGCTTCAGAGACAGGACGTTCCGCACGGTGATGTCACAGTGTTCTCCTTTTCAGTTGGACAAAGATACGGACGAAGTGCCAGACGTGTTTCAACCTGAAGAGGACTGAGAAGTGACATCTCCGTAGTCGAAGGGCAGTGAAACGATTTGCCCTCAACTGTTAAAACTGCAAGGCTTTCCCAAATATTGTCAAACTCATGTTGCTGCTGTGTATCTATTTCACCTGTTCAGCTTTTAGAATGAATTGCCTTTCTTCACGCAATGCAACAACATATGCGTCCTGACACGCAAAACAAAAGTTACACGTAGGATGACGGACGTCGCAGTGGAGACCAGCCAAGTTTTGCGTTTGCAGATTCCAGGGACTGTGCTGTGTTTCTGCGTGAAACGTACTTGTTTTTGCAATCTTCAATCACCAAACACCATGCAAGGAAAACAATGCCAAATTTGACTGGGATTTTCACCAATGACGGATAAATCTTTGAAAAACATCTCTTTTCTTCTTGCATTGGAACAGTCGTAACTGGAGCAATGCAAGAATCCTCAAAGTTTCTGAAAACAGGCAATTAAGGGTGACATGTGCATGCAAAAAGCCGCAAAATTATTTGGATGTTGGGGATGGTAACTTTCAAGCAGCACATTGAATGAAAAAAAAATTCGAGGTCAGAGTGCTGAATACTGGTGCATCAATTGAGCTTTGCCCAACATTACCATTCTCCTTTCTTGTTTGCACTCGGTTGACAAATACCTTCGCAGTGTGAAGCAATTTCTGCACAACATTTCTTTCTGAAGCGAAGTTTTTAACAATAGAATTGTTCAAAAAAGGCTTGACAAATGATGGACACATACTCTATTTTGTGTGGTTCTCTCAACCAATTGTTCTGTTTCTAATAGTGTGAAACCGGTGATTAAGTCCGCTGTAATTACACACGCGTCTGAGTCTTAACTCTATTGTCCAGCTGTCACACTCATGTGACAGTCAACCGAGTCAGGTGCGGCGGTACGATAACCAACGCAGACTTTTTTGTGCCATGCTGCTAGGTCAACCAGAGGAGATTGCACTCTGCGCCTTGAGTACTCTTCTCAGACTCTCAGCCACTTCCCTTCATCCGGGCACTTACACTCTCTCCACTGCGCCATGCATATTCATTGCTGAGCTATTATTATTGTAGGCTAGTCTATATCTGTCGTATACATTCCACACACGCCTTCACAATGCTAATTGATTGTAATCCGACAATACAACTTCCAAGTACAATCAGATCTTTACAATTGATCTTCGAAGATGTAACAGCATGTGTTTGAGGCATGACCTGAGAACACAACTTCCGAGTAGAACAATATATCACAATCAACGCTTTCAGGGTATGTTGTCGGCAGAACAGACTTTCATTCATACGCTGCTCAGCTGAAGTATAACTACTGCCATTCCTGCAGTCCTTGCACAATGCTTGCAATGGAAGGGGCGTGCTGCCAACAGAAAAATCGTCAACGATGTTGTGAAGAAGTTCCAGACAAAAACAACAGCAAGATAGACTACTGCATAAAATTCGACGAAATAGCAAATACATGCTGCCAAATCAACTTGTCTGTGCATTCCAGTTGGTTGTAAATCTCACCATATTTGCATTTTTGTACCGTGAAGGTTTTGTTGCATGAACGCTTTGCAAAGATAACGACAAGAGAAGACAGGTTGCTGTGGTTCATGTGAAATCACAGCAGCTTTTCGAGACCTTTGGTCGAGAAAAGGGATGTGTGGTTGAACTGGAACCAAGGTGAGAACCCATTTCTACCACGCGAGCACAAGCAGAGGAGAAGACAAGAGCAAGCCTCCACCAAAATTTTTTTTTTGTATATAACTGCAGAAATCTGACTGTAATCTCGAAGTTTTCACTTGATCCGTTGTCTAAGCAAAACAAAGTTGCGTCGTTTGGAAGACGAGCTTCCTGCATTGGTGAGCTGATTGAAAGAAATCAATCAGAATGTATATACACGGGTGGAGACAAACCAGGTCAGCTTGGTGAATTTTTGAATCGTGAAACTATCAAACGTCCTGAAGCAAGCTCAAATAGATCTGATCCAAGCGCAGGAGACGTCTTTCCATTTTTCCAGTGTGTGAACTCACTTCTACAACAATGAGATCACAAACGAAAGGTGGTGTGACGCATTGTACAACGCGTGAGGCCCGGGTCTCTCTGCACCACAAACATCCTTCCTGCAAGGAAACATTTCAGGGAAAAATCTGCGGATTGGAGTTTCGAGGTTTCACATTGGCTTTCGAAGTGTAGTTTTGGAATAGTTTTGGAACAACCTCCTTTTACATCGCCTTCATCGTTTTGCAGATTTTTCAACCAAAAGATCCGCTCCGTAGGCGTAACACGTACACGTAGAACGTATAACGTAGCTTTCAAATGCAACTCCCCTGTTCTGGAAGAGTCCACAACCAATTTTCAAAGTAATATTGACTCAGAAACCTCAGGCAGTTTTCTGAGGTGAAAGTTTGAAAGGGCTGACAAACCCAAGCATTTAGTTTATTTTCTGCGGACCCTTTCAGAAGGAGGAGTCGCATCTGAAAGCTACGGGTTACGTGTACGTTTTGTGGCTACGGAACGTGGTGCAAAAACTCCCCAGTGACTCAAACACACGTCTGTACGATTCAGCTCACACCATCTGAATTTTGGAGCGATGTGATTCGCGACGCGAGAATTGACAAGGGTTCTGTTGCTGATACTGCCGTTCGGTGTCATTCAGCTTGCTCTCAGAATGTTGAAGTTCATGACACGAAATTGACTATGAACCTGGTTTGAGCCATCAGACATCGTGCTGGCCTTGATCCCAGTGAATAGCTTTATGACCTCCGCAGTGAACCCTCATCACTAATTTTGTGACAGATATGTGTCAGTTTTCTAAAGGCAGAGGGTTTTCATTTCCCGTGAGGCTATCACATAGTCACCCATTTCAACCAAACTTGCTTCATCAACTGCGCACGCCCGTTTTGCTTTGCTCCTGAAAAGGTAAAAGATCAAAGCGAAAAACAACCAGTCTGACTGTGTGAGAGATCATGAGAATCCGGAACGTAGCTCTTGGTTTGATTGAGTGATAATCACTCAGTGTGTTCCCTCAGTTCGCACATCATTTGAATCGGCATTCGTTGATTGTTTCGTGCACATTGAGTTTTGCCATTCAGAAGGAATGAATTGGGCTGAAATGGGGTGCGAGGTGTTCAGGCTTTTCAGAGGGTCGTGTAAAGATCCTATCTGACTTCGCTTTTTTGTAGCCGACAATTTATTGTGTCAAAACTCCGAATTGTGCCTGTCTACCTCCATCTTGGTTTCAACGCTTTATGAAATCATCATTCCTGTTGCCCGGCCCTGAAATTCAAGCAAACCGGGGTTCCTCCCAAACAGACAACACCTAGAATTTCTTGGAAAAAGTCTCTGGGGAACGCAGGTATCCGCTCCCTGATCACAAAGGGCCGTGCAACAAAAGTCTACAACGCTGACAGACTCACAAATCACGATGCGTAGTTGTCGGAGGTGTGTCGACTGGTCAGTCATCCATGGTCTGAAAATCAACTAGACTACCAATGTCGATGCTGAATATCAAACTTTAATCGATAGCAAACATGTCAAACATGATACAAACATGTGATTTGCAACAACAAATTACTCATGGTCATCATGAAACTCGACCTCGAACTTCACAGACTTCACTTTGGGCGCACTAGGATCGACACAACTCAAGACTTTGCATAATTTCTCGCATGTAGAAACTTGTGGGTTGCCGACAAGTTTGACATGCTGTGTACCCTGGAATCCCGGGTTGATGTCAAATCTACCAGGCATGAGTTTTGACACTTTGGAACCAATTGTAGCTTCTTCTGCATTGACCAAAAGTGACTCATTTGTACATTTGTATGCACGCACCACCTCACTGCGGTGGCCGGTCTTCTCTTTTACAATTTGCTCCTCAATCCCTGACTGGAACATGCAAGTGGCGGCACTCACATGCAAACTGTGGTTGGTGTACCAACCTGTGAAATGACCCTCCTTCATCAAACACGACACAGTCTTACTGAGTGCATTGATTCCAACCGGTTTATCTACGTACCAACACGCTGCTGTGCGTCGACTTTTCACCATTGAATACTTGTACAAGGCATCGGTTTTAGGTTGGGAGGGCAACAACATGATGTACTTGTGGTACAGGTAGATGATATTTCTGTGTTGCAGTGTGTGCCCATAAGCGCGGACAACCTTTGGCTCAAATTTTCTGGATGTCAAGCCACCCTGGTTGCTCTTTGACTGGGCATCTTCGCAGTATTCCAAATACTTTTGACCAGATGAAGTTTGGAGGATTCTTATTTGAGGGTTGAAAGGTGGACATCTCAACGACCGGTGTTCCTTCCCCCCACGAAGTGCAAATGTAAGACCAATGAGATACATGATGGTATCTCTGAGTTGGTCGGGGTCATCACTTCCAAGAATGTTTTGCCTCCAAAGTTCTTCTTCTGCTTCAAAAGTGATTGGATCTGCTGCTTTGTTCTTCTCAGAAACTCGGTTGGCAGCCCTCTTTTTCATCAGGTTATCTAAAGTGTTTTTGACCTTCAGAAATTCGGGGTCATCGATGAGTTTGAGGGTTTGGCCCATTTTCTCATAGTGCAACTGAAGCATCACCACAATGCTGTACAAAGTGTTTCCTGGATAATCATGTCCATCAGCATGCCTTACTTCAGTCAGAAATTGACAAAGGGCTGCGCACAACTCAGACTTGTCGACATCTTTTGACTCAAGGTCAACGCGAATTGATCCCCTCTCATTGAACTTGTTTCGGGCATGTTTCCAGTCCTCAAAAAGTTTCTTTGCCCAAGCAATCTTTCTGTCTGTTGACGCAGCAAACGTTTTACCACTCAAAGAATGGAGTTCAGAGTCACTGACTGGATTTTTGAAGCGCTGTTCATTGTCGCTGGAAAGGCCGGTGATGTCGATGATTTCAGCTTCTTCACTCACAGATTTGTTGTATCCAACTAAGTTTCTTGTCTTTGTCTCTGGAAAGTTCACTCCACTTGTTGAAGGTCTTCGAGATTTTCTTCCTGCAGTTGGAGGCTTGGAAATTGTCGCTGTGGGTATTCTTTTTGGCTTGAAAATCAGTGATGCTGAAGCCGGGTAGACTACAGACTGTGTGTTGTCGTCGTCCTCATCGGAAGAAGAGATGAGGTGGAAATTTGCACGTCCGCTGCATTTGGTGCACTGAGTTGAAGTCACAGCTTCGCTAAAACAAGATATTCAACTTTAAATCACCATTTTCAACTCAAATAGTGACAATTGACGTCGATTTTTTATTGCTCTTTGTTTACATTTGGAGGGAATTCCCTGTTTTGCATCGACAATGCACGTAATGACATCATAGAAAAGGGATTCCCCCGTTGACCAAAAATCGAGTTTTCACATTTTGCAAATTGAATTTTCAAACTTACTTGTTGCCAGGGTCAACATTGATGTTGGAAATGGTTTTGTTGAGTCCAGTGTCTTCATTTTCACAAGTGTCAGAGTCACTGGTCACATTCATTGACTTTGAGTTGTCCATTTTGGTCATCGACATGTTCCACATCAAATTTGTCTCACCACAGACACAAACGACGAACAAAACAGCAAGTATTAACCACTTTTCATGTCTTCAAACATTGAAAATAATTTGTACCAACATGGCTGAACTTTTCTGAAGCAATTGAGATAGAAAGGAAGTGACGAAATTTAATTTCCGGCCCAAATCCAGTCACGCATGTCGACGAAAACACTGTCAAAAACAAGCAACTACTTGTCGAGATTTGAGAGTCTGTCATTGTTGAAGATATCAGTTCAACCACTCTACTTCACTTGTGATCGTGGTCAGTCGCAACACTTGTTTGACAGTTCGTGATTTGAGGTCAAATGAATGGCACTTCCTGTCGTGTGTTGGCATGCATGACTGTCTCAAGACACATGTTTCGAGCGCTTCATGCTCTCAACATGCATCTCTCAATATGCATGCTGACCCACTCCTGTCGTGCCATTCATGAAAATTGACCTCAAATCACTCACCATCAAATGTGTGTTCCGACTGACCACTCACACTCGTCACAGAGTGGTTGAACCCTAATGTAAAGTCGCTATCTTCGTGCTGGTGTGACAACACACTGCACATGCATGGATGTCTCTGTTTTCTCTGAGCATTTTTGTTGTGGCAATAAATATATAAATGCACGGATCTCAACTGGCTGGAGAAGTGATGCACCTGCTGATTCACCAATGACAAGATGCTGGAACCCACTGGGGAGGCACTTTGTGCAGACCAAGGAATGCGTCAAGTGTCTCAGTCATCCACTCGGTACATGACAACGCCAATTTTCCCTGATTTCTATAAGTCATGGAAATCTTCACGGAACTCTTCTGTTCAAATGCAGACGAGCGCTCGAAGGCTCGGAGGTGTCTGGTATCTCACAAGCGTTCAAGTAGCTTTGGGACTATGGTGGTGGGTCTGTCAATTGGTGGAACCTTTTGTCAGATGATATAGTCACTGACGTCAAATGCAACTGTTTTGGAAAACTTTGCCGACGGGACTTGCGTTCTGTCGACAAATTGCCGGGCTGTGTAGCAGACCTTAGAAAAACGAAAAAGTGTGAACACCAGCAAGCCAGCTCTGTCGGGCAAAGTCAGTTCCAGGTGGGGGACAGGACATTGCCCAGCCCAGCAACCTCCCCAAAATTTATGAGTGGGAACAGATCACAAACAGCAACCCTTTCCCTTTCGCACCATATCGTGATGAAGAGATATTTTCATCTCTCAATCGAATTTCCACAAAAGAATCTGAGCAGACTGGATTATTTGAGCCGAAAGACCATTGATATCGAGTCTCACCGAGCATCGAACTGAGCACTGCTTGAGATACGTTCATACGTGTGTGAATAGATCACCATTAAACCCTGGCCTGGACAACTTGACAATACCTGCTGTCGCACTGGTATTTATCTGCATGCCTCGTCACAGGGCATCTCAAGAAAAGCGCGACACCCAGTTGCCGGTCTGAGTGATACTGGGGCTCGGAGCAGAAACACGTGTCCCACGCAAGATGACCGGACAAGTGAGACAGTGAATTTTTGTTGGATAATCAGGTGGTTTGAGGTACGTAGTTTTTCTCTTTTTCACCATTTGAGTGTCTTGCTGTGCAAAATGGACACACGGGTTTTTTTCCAAACGTATCTCGCGACACAGTCTTACGAAAGTTGGACTGGATCAAGCTGTGTCACACGAAAGACAAGCACCAGCAGAGGGTTTGCACCAAAATCAAAAGATCAAGTGCATTGAAAACTGTCAGGAAAAGTCAAAGTGGGCATTGACACTGTTGGAAAAGCAACACCACGCAGAATGAGGTCCAAATAATGCAAGGGAAAGGGAAAGTTAGAAGTGGGGAACGGACAGACTTCGTATGATGCTTTTCGCCAGGTTATGCCGAGGGACACGCATCGTCTTTCTTTGGTTTTGTATAAACGGCACGTTGCTTTGCCACGGTAGACCTGCGAAACGACAAGTCGTTAGCATAACAATGCCTTTTCATCGAAATGCAGTGGAAGTTTTAAGTTACAAACATTCAAAAGGCAGAGTGATGAAAATTCTTTCTCGTGCACAGCCAATAAGTGAGATTTATTCAACATTCACCGCAGCTGTTTGGGGTAAGAACGTATTGTTGTCCTGTGGCATGCAATGTACAGGTGTCCATTCAACAGTCTCGTTCACTTGGGGACCTTGAGTGCTTCGCTCCTCTTTAGCTGCAGTTGGCGCCTCCGCATGTGTGTATGTGTGTGTGTGTGTGTGTGTGTTCAAGGTGAAACCAACACAGGTAAAACCTGAGGGGAGGAAATCACTTTGGATTGTGGAGGCCACAGACACCTGGAGGTGAGTCTGGAGCGCTGAAGCAGAAGGTGGTCTTCCTGAAATGATGGTCAGACGCACATCTGCGTGTGACATTCACTGGATGTACCTATAGCAGTCCTTAGTTGGACGCTTGTTGTGTGATGAGCCCAAAGAATTTGTCCTGAACACACCAAACAGAACGCTATTGAATGGATACCACCCGTTTTTCCTGCTTCACTTTTTCTTCGTTTTCACTGCAATTGGGATTCATGATCTGAACACCTGAAGACTTGTGCGTTATGTTACAAATATTGCACGAATCAGCGTTCAATATGTGTTCAGAATGAACGAGTGCACAGCATGAGTTCTTTCTTCACATATTGAACACTGATGAGTGAAATAGTTGACTTATACA
>JAAUXT010021677.1_pt1 | contig 13080 bp, 12 predicted proteins | sample 7278171 | NCBI WGS metagenome assembly JAAUXT01 (sample SAMN14350112, study PRJNA611818) | marine sediment metagenome | isolation source: surface marine sediment (1.8m) | place: French Polynesia: Moorea | collected 2018-08
TCTTTCGACAAACCACACTCAAAGGCAATTTCCCTCACAGTCTGCCTTGTGTCCTTCTCCAAACATTCCCTCACTTTGTCAACTGCTTCTGCTGTTCTGGAAGAGCGCGGGTGTCCGGGAATCGGTTGGCTTTGCAGGTCATTCTCATCGTTCTGGATCCTCAAGTACCAACGCCTGATCGTACTGACACTTGGTACAGCTTGTCCATAAGCTTTCTGCAAAGTCCTCACTGTTTCAGCTTGATTTTGGCCAAGCTTCATGCACAGCTTGATGTTCGCATGCTGCTCCAATCTGGCTTGCATGTTGCTCGCTGAAAACCGCAAGTGACATCGCCGACACCAACTTTGTGCACTTCCAAAATATTGATTCCATGACTACAAGTGCCTGTCGAGATCGGACAGCCTTCCCAAAAGATCGATGCAGACCTATTTCAAAGCCAAACATGATCCATGAAAAAATGAAGAAGCAACGCGCATATGTTCATTCTTTTTGCGACCTGCCTCGTAGAACCATGCAAAATGCACCGTGGTAGAAAATATATGGTGTGTATTTTTGACTTTTTGCGTCGCTGTTATCAATCTGTGAGCATCGTATACTTGTGTCTATACCTGCTTGTCAATCTCTCTTCGCAGCGGCGTGTAGAGACCGAAGTACTCGAACTGTCCTCTCATGTACTTCTTCATCTTAGCAGCGTTGGTTTTGTTGGCCTTCTTCGAATATGCCTTCAGAAGTTCGGTGATGATTTGCTTGGCCATTCCTTCTTCCTTGGCTTTCTTTGTTTTTGGCATTTCGACTTGTGATGAGCCGGTGTTGCACGATCAGCAAGTTATGTGATTGCACACGTTGCGCAAAGATTTGACACTGAAACGCTCTAGTTACCAAGACAAAATATTTGAGCTGATGTGAACGTTGCTCACATTGGAAGGAAGAGCCTAGAACAGTTGTCTTCATGCCGTGTCGCCCTGATTGTATATCGACAGGCACAGGCCTTCTGCTGAACAAACAGAAGCACCCGGTGCTTTCCAGTTTGAACTTTAGTGTTGCTCTGGAGTCTCGATGTCTACATCCCCCAAAAGACACGAACCAAGTGTGACGTTCACGTCGTTCGTCCCACACAAGCGGTTTATTATTCACACGTTCACAAATTTGAAACAGGAAAGATACTGGAAATGTATAAAAATACATTTCACAAATCACAAATCGATAAACCTTTACAAGCAAATGACCCTGTTTTACATCCCCTGTCAGCGGACAGCTGCTGGCAAACGAGTCTGTACGATGATGGTAAATTAGTCAACTTTTCAGCAGTCTTTCATTCGAAACAAACACAACTGAAGCTGACCACTGAGAACGTTTTGCTGACAACATCAAAACCAATTTTTCTGCCAAAAACACCACAAAGGCGACAATCTCCGTGGAGTCCGTGCAAAGCAAGTTTTTCTTTTTTTTCAAGAAAAAAGGCGCCTGTTCTAACAGCTTGTATGAAACTTGATTGCAACAGTCAAATTTTCTCCGACAGCACTGATGATTGGGAAAACTGGATCAGTCTTCGGAAAACAATGACACGAGCATGCACTGCTCAATGCACACCCTTATTGCTGATGCATTACCTCGGCAAGAACAGAGAAGCCAAAAAATGGCACCAATGGGGTAGTCGTTGTGTGGATCCAGGTGTGCGGTTCAACAGATACTGCTCAAGGTGGCGAAAATGCACCACAGGTCTGAAAAGCAGCGCAGCAGGTTGGTTGCTTTGGGGCCGGACCATCTGATTGACAGAATCCACGCAACGCCGACTCATTGTGCGGACAACACCACCGGTACATTTCTACGCGCTGTACAAAATTCTGGGAGGAAAATAGTTTAAATCTCCCGTGTTCTCGGGTCGTGGGCAATAAAGCACTTCAATTGACATGCAGGATTCGCTTCAACATCATGTCCACAGATTCCTTGGACTCCAGCACATACAGAACTCGAGCTCAACCACAAACAAACATTTGGAGAGAGAACAAAACATAAATAAACTTCACCTCAACCATGGAAGCTGTAAACTATGTTGAACGACCCCGAAACAGTGTGGAATGCTGCTGAATCCAGAGTAAACTGGAGTGAACATCAAATCTACTTTGGCAATCTAATTCATACCGGTACACGTTCTTGTGCGAGCAAAAAAGTGGCCACAAAATTAAAATCCACACACATCAATAGAAGTGAGGCCGAATACTGTTTCTTTGAGTTCCTTCGGATCGCCGTTGATGTGCATTCTGTTTACATCGAAGACTTTGGTCATTCCAAACTTCTTCACCATGTTCACAGCCTCCTCGTTCGGATACCTGTCAAGCAACAAACACTTTTGTGAGTTTTTTGCGTTTTTCTGCCGTTTTACAGAAAAATTCAAATTGTGATTTTCAGTACACACCACAAGTTGATCGAAACCATGTCCCCAACAACATCTCTGCAGCTTCTTTGCAGAAGAGCTTCCGCGATTTCTGTAGAATCAGCGTACACCGGCCCGACCGTGTGATTGCCCTCCTGCACGCAAATTCTTCTGCAGCACAAGCCTGGACAGAAAGACGAATGGAAGTGACTAAAGATTGAAAAACGGATCAGGTCTGAGATTCAGGAAGGTATCGTTCGTGGTGTGAACAAAACGAACTCCAGTTTTGACTTGCCTATGATTGTGCCCTTTTCGTCCAGAGCAACATACGTGGCTCCTTGGGGAAGAGCTATCCACTTGGCCATGAATGCCCTTCGTGGCGGAAAGTCTTTTGACACAAAACATTTGTTGTCGTATTCGATAATTGAGTCAAACGACACTTCACTTGCCTGAAAGGAAGCCAAGCAAAACAAGAAAAATTTCCATTCAGAACAGGAAAAAAACAGGCCTTCTGACTTGCCAATAAAAATGTTGTCTTCGCTTCAGAGTAACTTTTTATTGTGCTCACTGAGACAATGCGTCCTGCGTAATTCACACCGTAGTCTTCCTTGGCAACGCCCTCGAACCGTCCAGTGGTGAATGCCTGCACGTAGCCGAATTTCGTCTTGTTGTTCTCCGTTACCTTGCCTTGAACTGCATCTACGCAGAGTATACTCTCGCCGACATGCTCCCTCGCCACCTGTAAACGACACCGAACAAAGCCCACGTTCATCAGCATAAAGATTCATCAGTGTCTATCAACGATGCTGGAAGCTGTTCACAGGGGACTTCCGTCACAAATGGTCTTTGCATACACACCAGACCTTCGTTCACCAATGACCAGGGGGAACCTGGGTGTCAAACAACTGCAAAGAACCTCGCTCTGTTCTTCGCGTTTATCTGAAGCAAGTTTTCACGTTGAAATTGGATTGGATTGGATCAGCCTGCAAACGGTACCCAGACCCACATCGTTGTGGCAAAGGAAGATTGGCGCTTGGAACAACACAACGTACACTGGCCCCAGCCTCGAAGCAGCAATTTTCCCAAATGTGCAACACATTTGATGGAATTTCCTGCATTATGTAGAAAATTCACAACACAACTTAGTTCCAGGCCATTTAGAACACTGAATCTGTGCATCATTGTGCTCTTCCGCTTTGCTGGTGCACAGTGCTGTGATTCAACCCCACGGTGCTGTGTCGCGTGTGACCTCTCGGCAGCTCGTTCATGGACCAACATATGTATCGCATACACACCTCATCTCTGAGTCGTGTGCCGTACCCCCCTCGCCGGAACCGTTCCTCCACGTAGTAGTAAGAGCCGTAGTAGACTCCGTCGCCCCACGGGATGCGAATGGCGGACGCGATCACCTCGCCGTCCTTCTCTCCCACGTAGAATCCCGGGCCCGGAGGGTAGACCTCGAGACACACGTCCAGGTCGGCGCGGCTCACCTTCCCCATCCCCATGTACCTGCGACGTGGGCGGAAAAAGCATTGCAAGGCAGGCGTCAGATAAACACAGGCTTCTGAAACAACAAACACAAGAGAGAAACGACAGATAACCAGGCTTATTGCAACAAGTGAAATGCTTTTGGACAATATTCTTGAACAAGTGAGAAATCTGAGCCCTCTCAGCAGCTCTCAGTCGGGGATTAAAGTGCATGGAAACACAACAATCTTGCACAAACCAGTCGCAGCCTTATCAGCTTTTCCTGGGCAATGTGAAAGTGCGGCCAAACAATCGTGTTCTTACCACTTCTGGACAATTGCTGCATCAGAAGGAACCATGGCCCGAACGGAGTAACCATCGTCCCACGTCCTCCACACCTTGGGACTCTCGTTTTTGTTGATGTCGCCCTCTGAACAGATATAATCAAGAGATCAAAGATCAAAAAGTCCACGCACCCTTCTGTTGTGCTCTGAACACCTGTTGTGTTATCCAACAGGCCACAGCTGGTTTTCCTTCCACAAGGCAAATTCAAGAGTTCAGTTCATTTTAATTTGCAGGGTGGGGGCGTAAACAAATCATTTTGTTCCTTTGGCAAATCAACTGTTACGTTCATTTACCCCTGTCCCCTCAAAATCAAATTGGACTGAACAATTGAATTTCCTGGGCCTGCAGGAAATTCCAACAGTTCAGTTGATACTGATATGCAACTGATATGCAAGGGGGGAAGCAACTGTTCATTTTCTCTGTTTCGCAAAACCAATTGGACCCACTTCTACATGCTGGGTTGTCTAGCCTTGATGTCAACACAACTGAAAACTCGCCAGAAACCATGTGTTCGACAATCGGGTCAACATCTTCGGCTGGAACCACGCTCGAGAACTACTGGCTTCAAGGGATCATTTGGTCACACGGCACCACTCCCACATCATCGGAAAACGTTGTGCTCGATGGGACTATTATTGCTCATGGTGTACAGAAACTTCCAGATACACAACTCGTATCACGTCACATTTGTTTTCTTCCTCACTTTTCTTCACCGTCGTTGACCGAAAGTTCGAGGCAGCAGAATACAAAGTTCTGCTGGTTCGGACATGTCTCTCGTGAGCTCTTTGAGAAAGGTTTTGGTGGGAGCACGCAAAACGGACAACTTTCTTGGGACAACTTTCTTGTTGAAGTCTAAACACTCAGTTGTCCTCCCCTTTCTAACAGGAGTTCAGTCGAAAAGGGCCAAACCAGTGTGAAACCGATAAAATTATCAGGCAAAGCAGTCTTTTTTGGCTTGCCCCCCTCCCCCCCTGAAGCTTACACTGTGCGCTGAACAAAACTGAATCTTGACTGTGTTTGTTTCTACTGTTGTGTTCGTGTATTCACCAGTCGATAACGTTTGCAATCTGAATGCCACGCATGCAAATTGAGAGCAGATGATGCAGCTGCACCAGGATTCACAAAAGTCCAGATTTCGTTCACAACCAGGTGCTTTCGCATCAGCTGCCGGGCAGCCTGAACACACACGCGTTCACTTGACAGGGAAAGCTGTTGAATAAATAATGCTGCATGGTTCTGTGACATACGAGGCATGTACCAAATAACGTAGGTCGGCTCTGCTGTGATTCGCATGATGCAGGAACAGGAACAAGCAGGAAAGGCATACTTGTTGAGAGTCCCACGTGCGAGTATGTGTGGATTCATTTGTCCATTTCCTACCTCGTGCAAACCACAGTGGAGTGACCAACGTTATTTTGGGACGTGCCTCGTACAAGTGCCTACAACACTTTCAACTGCTTCTTTGGAATGACAATTGTGTGCCATGGGGAAAAAAAAAAAGTGAAAGTCTGTCTCTCAGTCTGTCTGCAGACGAGTACCGCCCTGCAAACAAACAAACCTCGCGAGGAGGCAATGATGCAAACACCCCACTGGCTTTGGGCTGGCTGGGTTTTGATGACAGACAGCTTCCCCCCATAGCTACCCCAGGTTACCTGCCAGACACACGAAGCTACCAAACTCAGTCGTTTTGTGGTGTCCATCTGTCCCTTGTGAAGGACCCCCTGCTGTAGATTGAAAAAATTTGGAGACCAAATCCAAGAGAAGTGACAAAATCCACGATACAGCCAAGTTGCCACGTTTAACCGTTTTAAAACCAGGCCCCACAATTGGTACGCCACCGCGTCCCTTGGGTTGTGGGTGTTGTGAGAACATCTTTGGAACAACTTCGGGTGGTTGACATTTCCAGCTTTCTCCAGCTCTGCCACACTGGAAGCTGCAGGTATCCACACAGGGTTTTCGCGAACGAAACATTGCGTGCGACTTATGGCTCTCCAGGGGCCATCATGCTGCCTCTTCAACTTCCTCCATGGATCTACTGCTAACTTGCTGTCGAAATGTGGGAGTCGGATTTCCCCAGGTACCATCAACGATCGCGGACTCGAGTACGACCAATCAGTGCAAGATGTGCACCCAGCCGATGTGGTCTTTGCTGTGCAGAAATACAAGCGTCACCAGCCAGAAATATTTGCAAATTCTCATTGCATGATGCACAAAAATGACAGATCAGCGTGCAGCAGGAAAAGATTGCAATGAAAAGCAGATTCAATCAAGTTACAGGTGTTTAGCGGCATGGATGGCGTTTAGAATCTTACACCCATGCATGCTTGTGAAACGAAGCTGACGAAATCATGCAAATTTCTAATATTCTGTGAGAACAACCAACGAGCTTACCAACCTGCCATTTCCTCAACCACACCAATGAAAACACAAAAGTGCAATTCAAAAGTGTCGAAGTACTTGGCCTAAATCTGACCTCGTTTGTGCGTGCGCTGAATTTGTTTGCCTGGTTTACTGTTACCCCCACCGATGGATTGCCCCAGTACACGTACTCGTCCTAGATTTCCACAGCCAAATTTTCGCTGAATGTGCGGATACTGCGCAAAGCTGCGATCCAGGCACACGTACACGAAACGATGCGCAGAAGGGAAAGCATGCAGGGAAGAAAATACGTTGATCTTCTCCGTGTGTGTGTGTGTGTGTGTGTGTGTGTGTGTGTGTGTGTGTGTGTGTGTGTGTTGGATCAGAGAACCCCAGGGACAGGAGTTCCTCCGCCTCGAACACTGAACAAATGTACATGTGCTTCAGTCAATTTCGTTTTCCACCTGTTCATATTGTTACAATTTCAGATGTCCCTTTGAGAAGAGCAGACAGTTTGGCGACCCAAAATGCTCAAGAAGCCCCAACCTGCAAATTTTCACCAACAGGATAAAACAAACTGTTTTCCCACTCACGTTCTGCCCAACAAACACAAGCAGACCCGACGAAAACGGTTGTGCACATGGCAAGGCCCTTGTTCCTGCATGCGCCTGCATGATTGTGGCAAGTCGGCTGATTTCACAGGCTTCAGGAACCCGTCCTCGGAAAGTACGTGCGCCCTGCTTGTCTTGCACACTGGTTGGAACCTGCGCGTGTGAGTCAACCGAAGGAAGCGGATGCCTCGGGCAGCATGCTGGCTTCAGACCCTTGTCAATCCATCAGACTTTTGAGTGGAGTCGTTCAAGGTTGCAAGTGTACCTGGTGAGCACTTCATTTGTGTCATATCGCAACTTTCAATCACACTCGCTGTCTGTTATTGACGAGCGGTTCACGCAGCTTCATCATATGTTGAAGGTCGAAGAGGCCAATAGTCTGTGATTTATGCGTCAATGTCGCAGGAGATCAGTGCACCAAATTGATGCGTCAAGAGACCACAGGCACAAAGTTCCGACAAACAATTTGTTCTCATTTGGAGGTTCAGGAAGTCTGGCCTCGTTTGGTCTTCATTCTTGTTGTGAAAAAACCCCACCAGCATTGAGAAGCATGCGTCTTTTGTGGATGAGTGCGTTTTCGAGTCTCTTCATTTCAATTGACTGAATTCCTACACTCGACAACTCGACATTCTATATTGTGCTTTGAGAAATTTTGTGCTTTCTTGCGACATTGCCTTTTGCCAAGTCAGCGTAAGCACCACGCAGTGCGCCATGCAGCCATTGACGTTTTGCTATACCTGAAGACCCACCCAATTGTGGGAGTCTTTTCCTCAGGCTAACACCAGCTGGTGTGAAAATAACACATTGCACGCGCGCCGAAGGACAGATTCGAGTGTCATGACACTTTAAGCGAACCCACACCTCCACATGCACTCGGGCAACCAAGAGAAGACGAGGTGAACGGGAATGCACACGTAAAACCGCAGCGTTCAGTCAGAGCCACTGTCGACATCAATTTGAATTCGTTGTTTTGACAAATGAGATGGAAGCAAAATCATGGGGTGCACACGATGTGTTTCAGACTGTCAAAAACGTCCATCAAATTCAGAGTCTGATGTGTTGACAAGCTTTTCAGGAACAATGATGTCAAGTTGACGTTTGTGACATGTTGTCCTTCACGCGGAGATTTTGTGAGGCTGTGAGGCTTCCGCATGCAAAAGGTGCAAGATTTCCACATACGAGTATTGATGAAGTGTGCGGCCTCCCAGGCAGCTAGGCAGTCATAAAAGTGCCACGAGGTGTTTCCCACTACATCAACCTGCTGCTTCGTAATTGAATTGGTTCCTCTCTTTTATCCTGTTCCAGGATCAATACTTTTCCAGAACATGAATTCGTTTTTACCTTCAAACCCATCGGATTGCATGCATCTGAACATTGCATTGGTGAAGTTTAAGCTGAGCTGATTTAGCCTCGATCGTCAATATTCAATCCAAGTATTCAATCAAAAACTGAGGTTTGGAGTACGAAGCTGTTCTTTTGCTTGCTCGTATTCTGAATATGTGCGTCTGCAAAATGTCAACAAAAACACCATCACTCCGAATCATGTTCACACGTGCAAACATGCTCTGTGGATGGCAACACGTACACACACTCATTCTGCAATTCCGAACATTTGCGAGTGTCAATGGTGTCATGATGTTCATATACGTATGTATACACACAGGCTTGCATGCACTGACAGAGAAATTTATACCAAATGAACACAATGCTTGCTGCCCGTGAAGAAGGAAACCAAACTTACTCGCTGCCATTCTCCCACTGCCGTGTTTCAGCTCTCCCTTTGTGTATCCAAACAAGGCAGCAGATGCCTGTCTATCTTATCCTTTTACCAGCTGCAGCCTGTTGGCTGCCTGTGTATGTTGCAACAGCAACTCTCATCGTACACCCGGTTGGAGGAATGGAGGGAAAATTAGAAGCTAATCCAATGTGTCCCTTCGTTTGCTGGATGAAGCCTGCTCATCAGACTGCCGGCAAATTGAATATAGTTTTGTGTCTTCCTTCCTTCCACAATCAATAGATTCCCCACATCCCTTATCAGTTCTCTAGACACTGCTCCAGCTTAACTGTGCAGCTTCATATTTGCCTTTCACGCGCAAGGAAACGATTTGCCCACTCCAGAAAACAATTTCCGTCCAATGAAAAAACATTCAGGAAAGTGTTTTGCTTGTCTTCAACCGGGGCAACCTCTTGAGAGTTTATCCGCTGTCTCATCCAAATTGAGGGAAATCAAGATGCAAAACTCAATAAATGCAATGCCCCTGGACAAATCACACTGGCAATTTGCTGTTTAAGATCTCTCACAATGCCAACGCAAGGTGATTGCTACATGCGCAAGCCCTGCAGGCTCAGTCCACCAAGTGCAGACACTGCTCCAAGTGCAAACAGAGCTCACACTGTTCAAGTGTTTTTCCCTTTATCGGTGCGGATTACCGAGAACACGGAGAGAGCTGTGGGTAGCAGTTGGTCAGCTTCGAAAACAATTCATTGCACTGCACAACGTCCAGCGGTTCGATGAAATGTGTTGTGCCGGACGGAAGCAGTGAACGCTTCCCAGGGCAATCGTCCATTGAAGAGTCCGGAACTCACCACCGACAGTGCAAGATAGCCCCCCCCCCTTCCGGTGACATTTTCCACTCGTTTTTCTTTCGTCTGAAGTGTGGTTTGCATCAAAAGCTGGAAAGGTGAGGAGGAATAACCAGTTTGATCGAACCAACTGTTGAAGGCAGAGACGACGTGGTGTCCTTGGCGCCATGCTTCAGACGCGAGACGTGTTTTTCGGCTTTACACCTGCTCCAAGGGTTCCAGCTTCAACAAGAACGCGACTCTTTCAGCCTAGATTCGATAATTTCGCAGCTGCACTTTCAATAAAAGGTCCAACCTTTCATCCGAAGAAGCGAGCCAGAAGACTTCCATCTTGGGACACTGCACATTTCGGGGTGCTAAATGAAGCTGGATGTCAGTTATTGCAGCAGATGCGTCCGTTCCCAAACACAAAAATTTCTTCTTTCTTGACACAAAGCAACATCTCAGTTAAAAATCTGCAGTGCAAGCATCGGTTGTGATGGCGAGATTGTGACCAACATCAAAACTGTGGGCCTCTCGTACAAGCACCGTACGTACAAGCGTATTGCTGCAAAAATGTTAGAACTTTCTTTCAGCAATGAGTTAGACCACAGCAAAAGGAATTTTTCAAATTTGTTCAAATCACCGCGAGGCCCACGCGCCTATTTTTCAACAACGGACCGGACAGCAGGCGAACTCTTGTGCCCGTTGCATCACTTGAAAAGAGGAGAGAAGCACCAATCTTACAACTCAACCAAGTTTGGAATAGTTCAGTGGCGTATCGTGCCCTGCTCCACCCCAAGACTGCAGCTCTGTGCAAAAGGGAAACAGAGATTCGACAAAAAAACTGCCTTTGTGGTGCATGGTTTGACAAGACAGAGCCTGCGCCCTTGAAGCCTCGTAGTGTTGCTTCTCCGATTGCAGTTTATCGGAATTTTCGGTTTAAATGTGATGTCCAGCAGATCTCAAAAAAGGGACAGCAGAAGTCCACTGGGGCTGTTGTTTTGTTTGGCCCTCCAAAGTTCAACTCAGAATGGGAAAGAAGAGCTTGAACGGCAAAGGATTCAGCAGCAACAGAGCTCGATGCGAGCTAACCAGGAACAACAAAAGTCTTCAGGGTTTCACTCGTACGTGTTGCCAAATTCTTGACATCTGTGGCAGAATTATTCTTTTTCGAAAAGAAACTGACACAACTGAAAGAAGCCACGACCTTGCACAGACCATTAGACTCTTACATGCATTGAACTGATTTACGAGTGGGTGCCAGTTTGTCGAAATCCTTTAAGCCAAGATCAGTGCTGCAGGAAACGACCACTGCATAATGGCCTCGCCCCTGGACGCAGGCACAAGAACAAAATTTCCCAACGTGACAACCACCAAAAGTCCAGATTCTGAAGTGCATAACTGCATTCAACATTGTTCACCGACACTTGCAATGCACCTGAAAGTGGCCAGATGAAGAAAGCACACTTCCTGGAAAGCACAGATCCTGGAATATTGAACCAAACATATTTTTTCGCTTTCTCCTTGAAACGAGTGGACATTTTTCGGCCCCTTCACATTTTCGGTCCCATTGATCCGATGCATTCGGTGAAGTGAACAAATGTGGGTCCTTGTCGGAGATTACCAATTCTTAAGAGACAACTTGAACGTCAAAATTTTCCGCAAAGTCATTGATCGAACAGGGAAAGCACGTCGTAAATTCGCATGTTTGAGACTTGCAAAAATGTCCTTCGTCTGCTCTGCGCAGTGCACCAAGTCAAAATTTTCAAACAGCTTCAGCATCGGTCCTCACCTGAAATCCAATGCACCCCCCCAATCTCACAAGCTTCTGGAAAATGACCACAAACCAGAATGGTTTGGACAGACCTGCAACCAAGATACGACAACCCCAAGCAAAAAAACAGCAACCATCACTCGTGCGCAAATTCTGTCAATCTGAAACACTGAGGTAGCATGACCAGTCGACCGGAGCGGAGATTTTAGCGACTTGCCACACCGACAATGGTCTGCCAAAGAAAGCAATTGAACTGCAATATTAGAATTGACAAATCTGCGTACCTGAGTACATGCAGCTGTTGTGATTCGTTGCAGGGCGAGAAAACCAACAATGAAGCAAATCTCGAACCGTACTACATGATGACAACAAAAATCTTGCTGTCATTTGCATCATGTCGTCCTGAGAAGAACATTTGCGCTGTGCCATTTCAACCGTCAAGCACAGCATGTATGTGTCCTGCAGGACATATATGTGGCAGCGCAGCTTCACCCATGGGCAGGATCCAGGCACGTTGCGCCGTGGATGGGGCGACTTCCTCGATGCGTATTGATCACTCAGTCAATTACCATCTCAATACAGGTGCCATTTACTGAACCGACTTCCTCGAACGACCCATCGGGTGGAAAATACGGGCCAAATCTGAGGCTGTTTATCATGCAAATTGCTCCCTCCGGTCCATTTCACCAGTGAATCAACGGCGTTTAAACTCCGTGGAGCTCCAAACAGGAGCCAACGTAAGTGTGTTCACGTGCACGCCACTTTTTTGTCAACAAGTTTGGTCAAAGTCTGGTGTACCAGTATTCGCAGCTTTGGGAGTTCCACTGCGAAAAGGAATCGGCCAATGCAGAAAACGATTCTGGGTTCTGTAGACACAGGCTTTCACCGGAGCAAAGGCGACGCTGACAGCTTTGTAGCCCCATGGAAAGGAAGCGGGGGCAATTACAGGTCACATGGTCATGCACCCGTCTCCCCATCAACACTGGTCCAAAATCCTTTTGATACCGCACACGAGCACAAGGACCCAGGAGGCACGGAGGACAGGTGCGTGAAAAGTGATTCAAAGCAATTTGAACTCTTTTTTCATGAGGACCAGAACAAGTGGACAACACAAACACAGTCGTGGCAAAACAAGATTTCTCTTCGGTGAGTCCACATTTGCATAAGCGAAGAATTCAAAACGCTTCAGGCCTGTCCGCAAGAGTCGTGGACCGTGTCTTCATCCCTCAAATAATCCTCCGCACTTTCCAAAAGTTCCCAAATCGTGCAACGCACCTCAAATCACATAAAAACCCTAATGGCATTTGTTTTGTCATAAAAAAGTTTTCATGTTTGGACTGAAAATCTCGTGATTGTTCCAGAAAAACATGTTTACTCCTCAGAATGTGACGTATTCGTGAAAGATTCGACTTGAATTACAACTGACTGTGTCAAGAAAATTGAATAAATACGGATCAAAGTGTGACGATTGAATTTCAACAAGAATGCTACGCATAAAAGGCCGTTCATGGGAAAGATTTTTTGGCTATTTCAGAAAATTTTGAAAATTTCCATCTTGAGTTAGCCAGCCAGCCCATGTTAAGTCA
>JAAUXT010143901.1_pt1 | contig 13079 bp, 17 predicted proteins | sample 7278171 | NCBI WGS metagenome assembly JAAUXT01 (sample SAMN14350112, study PRJNA611818) | marine sediment metagenome | isolation source: surface marine sediment (1.8m) | place: French Polynesia: Moorea | collected 2018-08
CTTGTGACACCATAGAGGAAGGTAGCCTAAACCACTGAGCTCCAACTCATACTCTACAATAAACTATACTACAACATCACTACTGGGGCTTCACTCATATATACAACAGTCAACACGATTCTGAGAGCTTTTTCAACGTTGAGGTGTTTCGACCGAATATAAATCGGGCGCCGCCCTGCATGACATGCAGCTTCATGCGAGTGCAGGATACTCAACGAACAAGAGGTCGGTAACATCCGTGGTCTCCTTACTGCACTAGGGCAGGCCCAACACCCCTCCTGAAAATAGCAGTTGGGCCGACGGACGCCGTACCCTGGCTGAGGTACGTCCTGGCCGCCGGACCCACCTGGCAGATTCTGAAACCCCAGGATCCACCCTGTCCACACACACACACACACACACACACACACACACACAGAGAGAGAGAGAGAGAGAGAGAGAGAGAGAGAGAGAGAGAGAGAGAGAGAGAGAGAGAGAGGAAGGGACGGAGGAAAGAGACAGACACACAGAGAACACCTCCATCGTGCAGAAAGCGCGTGATCGGACGATCGGGACCACGCGTTCAAGCATTTGCCAATACGTACCCGTGTTTGCGACGTCAGAATCACCATGGCGATGCCGCTCCGGCGTCTCCGTCAATTCCGACGCCCCCGCTGGGACTTCTGCGTCTCCTGCACGCAGACCATCGTCTTGTTGCGGGGGTGGGCGTGGTGAGGGGTGCTCATATGGGCACCTCCCTCTTTCATGAAAATCGCACACTTCCCCATCCGGGCAGTCCTTCCGGATGCGGAATCTCCTCGTGGTCACTTCCGGTTCAATATCCGGGGCGAATCGCCCGTGGTCTGTGGGCACGAACTGAACACAGTATCCGCACGCGCTGTCGAGCGGGCGAACCCAGCTCCCATCTCCGCTTCCGTCCCCGCCGCCGCCGAGGTCCGGGCGTCCCCGTCCGACCCGCCCGGCCGGCGTCCTCCTGACGCGGCCACGGCGTCTGGCACACCGGGGGACGAGGCCATCGCCGCCGCACCACACGGCGTCGTCAGCGACACTCCAACTCGACATCACCCTGCAAGGGCGAAAAATTGCCTTTCGGAAAACATTTAAATCACAAAGTTCTATCGTCTCGGTGGCCTGGACAGTCTGACTGGCCTCAAACTAAGACAGACACGCGCATGGATCCCTGTGCCTGCTCCTGCATGGTCGGTGGTGGAGGGGGCGCAAAGTTTGCAGCAGTGTCAACAATGGGTCCTTGGTTCGTCCGTTTGAAGTGCAGCGTTTGAACATGTAGCTCGAACAAATTGAGGTTCCAGGGGCGGATCCAGGGCCCGGGCGGGATCTTGGCCGGCGCTGCAGCACCCGATTCGTTTCGCAACAACTCTGAAAGTCACGTGGTTCCCGCACAATGATCCAGGGGCGGATCCAGGGGTAAGTTCCTTCGTCTTGAGCGTCAAACCAGCAGCCACAAGCCGTTTTGGGGATCTACAGGGCCGGTGGAATGAAATGAGGAGACCCAGCATTTTCAAGACCCGGGGTCTGGTCATTTCAGGGTGTGGGCTGAAATGGCCAGACCCAGTTGGCCATTTCCAGTCAGGTTGAAATGGCCAGACCCCAGGTCACATTTCCAAGTGCAATCAGTCAAGGTTCCTAGTACGAGGCTGTCCTTGTTTCTGGGGTCTGTCCAATACATCACACGGGCACTGCAGTTTCTCCACACATGGCATCAGCTCGATTCATCCAAGAGATCCCATGAACGTTATGACCATCCTCCCTCCCTCCCGTGGACTGGTCTTCCGAGTCCAGAGATCGGTGGCAGGGTCCACAGTTCAGTCCCTCACGAGACCGTTTATCCACAACCGATCCAACTTACCACGAGTGAGAAACTCATCGATGACGCTCAATTATCACCCACAAAATAGTTCATATTTCCACAGAGAAAAAAGATTCAACGGCCAAACCCTTCGCGGCATGGTTTGCTCCCGCGTCTTTCCGGCGGTGGAGTTTAAATTGTGAAATCAACAAATCGATGTTAAAAATTGGAGGTCGTCTCACAAACCAGAGACTCTGGCTCTTGATTGACACTGGCGCGTTGCTGGCCAAACCTCGGGAAGATAATTTTCTTGTTCCGATCCGCAAAACGAACACAACTAACTTTTCAAACACAAGGACCTGCCACAGTTGTGCACGATCTCACAGGTCGCGTCAATCAAATTCCAAATGTGACGTTTGAGCCCAACGGCACAAGAAACGAATCCTGACCTCCAATGCACGTTTATTCCTTCCCCAACAAACACAACGCCTCGAATTCATACACAAACAAGAAAACCCTGCTGTTCACCTGAAGTTGCAAAGGCTTGCACAAGTTTCATCGATTGGAACTTGGGACACTGAACCTTTTATCCTCGACCACTTCGCGAATTTGAGGCGTCCACTTCGCGACACGGACTTGTACGTATAAGAAGCTGAAGGTGCCGCGCTTGGACCGTTCGTGTGACCCGAGTCTATTGTGTCCCCGTTCAGGGCGCTTCCACTCTCAAAATCTCGTCAATTTAGATCTCCCTCCGCACAAACACGACCACCAAACAGTTCGGTTGTCAAGTCTTCGGAGCACCGTATGCATCCGGCATTCGCTCGATGGAAAACCTGCAAACAAAAGTTTCGGTCACAGTCAAACTTGTCGATACAGAAACACGAACTGACTCAGGCCTTTGCTGCAGTGGGACTCACGCAAGAATTCACACATCTGAACCTGCAAAACTTCGCTTGAAAGGCAAGTCTCCCCCAAGACATTGAGGCAGCAACCTCTGTTGACAGTTTGGAACAACAAAGCTGCGGTACGTACTTGTGTTGAGAGAGGTACATGATGGGCACCCCAGGAATCTTACGGATTCGTCGCTTCAGGTCCTTATCGCACGTCGCAACGATGTAGCACTTGTGCTGAAACACACGAAGATTCAACATCGATTTCCACACGCACACGCATAAAGACACGATGTTCCGGTCACAAGTGACCCTTCTGTGTTGCCACCCAACCCAGCTCTCATTCCATCTTAACCACACCCTCCTGTCCCTGTCGCCAGTGACACGCTGTGTAAGGCACCAGTCTGCGTCTGTTCCCTTGTGCGTGCAAAGAAATACCCCGTCACCCGAGGCCGCTGGCCTCTCCAGCCTCCCTGCGCCACCCAGTCAGAGACCCACCTGGGTGACACGCTGCACGAGGCAGTCGTCTGCGTACGTTCCCTTGTGCATGCAGGGCAGGCGTTGGAAGCGCGGATCCTTGACGATACGCAGGGCGACGCGGTACTTGGCACCCAGTTTCTCCAACTCAGCGAGCACGCAGTCCGTCAGGTACGGGATGCCTGCAGCCAGAGAGACAGCCGAATGAATGAATGAATGAATGAATGAATGAGGCATACATAGTTTGTGGGAAATTGTGGGGAATGAATGAACGAGGACTTGATGACTGAGGGACTGCTTGAGCGTGTGAACGGAATCGCAGGTTGCGAGCTGACTTTGTGCTGTCAAACTGTTCAACTTCATCTGGGGGGAGGAATGAAGCTGCTGCCATACAAGCCCAGTCAGCGTCACATCTTTCGATGTTCAAGCTCTGTTTGAACGAGTGCATATCAAGTTACCGACGATTTCAACTTGGAGGCGCAACTGCGGCGCACAACTCACACTTGGCGTACAGACAGTCCATCATGCCCTGCACGATGTCGATCTTGTTTTTGATGGCGAAGTTGACAAAGTTGGTATCGATGAGCACGTGGAAGGGCGGCCCGAGCTGCGTGTTGTACTGGAAGAAGAGCGCCGAGGACGCTGCCGGTCTGCAATACCATCACACAAACCTCAGTCGGGTCATGTAGAAGTGGAAAGGCCTGCAGACAATAGTAGACCTCAAACAGGAGTCACACATGTGCACACGCACACAAGACTGGTCACTGAAGATACCCAGTCAGTTCAATACGAGTGCACAGAAAATCAGCGAAATGCCGCTGAACACAACACCGCAGCCGGCAGCGTCGTCCAGGGTGTCCCCTCACACACAGACAACACATTCGAGTTTACTCACATCTCTCTGACGCTCATGTTTTGCGGGTCTTTCACCTTCTTCTTCTTTCCCTTTTCTCTGTCTTTCTTCTTTCTGGAAAAAGCGGTCAAATGCGCAGTTTTCAAGAATCCCTCAAAGCTCAAAAGTTTGCTCCTACCACTGTAAGTGCAGACACTTTCACTCGGGGCAGAAACAAAATCTTACCCTTGACTTGCTTTCTACATCTGCGCTGAGGCTGCAGAAAACACGGACACATCAATTCACCGCACCTTTTCCATTCTCTCTCACTGGATGGGAAACTTGATTATCGCTCACGAAAACAACTTACATTCTGGAATCACTCAAACTGATTCTCCTCTTCATTTCGGCGAATTTCTTCGTCTTCTTTGTCTTGGCCTGCAAAAAGGTAACTTGTTACTGTCGCTCCTGTCTTGATGTGAGAGGCGTATTCATCGAATTTTATCAAATTTGCTCTTACCATGTTTTCTTCAGAACGGGACCCAGGTGAAACGACAACATCGATTTGTCGGACGCACCCGACGCGCCTGACAACGATAAAAACAACTTTTCTGACGAACACGCAATGTATAACTTTAATCTCACAAATGTTGCACAAATACAATGCGACAGTTGTTAGCAAAGGACAACTAACTATTTGAAAGCATCATGGTGAGACAGAATCGAAGACATAACACATATTGTTTGAGCAATAATTTAATGTGTTAGAGTGAATGACAGCTGAGGACGAATTGCAACTCCCAATTGCCCAGCTGTGCGGAGCAAAGACATTCAGTTTGAATGACTAGAACAGACTGTTCCTCATGGGTGCGTACGTGCGTGCGTGTTTGCGAGTGTGCGTGCGTGTGTTGACCGCAGAATGCCCAATCCGGACATGTTTCATCTCTGCAGACTGTGCGCAGCGCACTGCGCGTGGTGCGCTGGGTGCTGGGCGGCGTGACGCTGGGCGGAGCCACTGGCGCAAGTGTCGCCTACCTTCACCACCACGACTGGGATGTTCGTTCCTCCGGTCTCGTCCGATTCGGCCGGGCTGCGTTCGCTGTGAGTGTCGCGAGCTTGGCACACACGTGTTTGCGGTGTCAGCAGATACTGAACAGGGTTTCATCACTGCTTGTCATGCCCGCACCTGTGGGGTTGTGTGTCTGGTTTTCTACTGTCAGTTCGGAAAATGATCTGCGCTGCTACCATTTTCAGCCGAAAAACAGACGAATGCGTTCCGTCTGTTGTATGGGCACTTTTCTGGCCTTGTGCGGACGTTTGAGCTCACGTCCGCTTTTTGGTGTCGTGGTTATCGTGATCTTGTGTTCTGTGCTCACAGATCACGTGCGTGGTGATCGACTACAAACGGACGCTGCGCAACAGTAGTGGCGACGACCCGGAGTACGCGCAGCTCCTCTCGCAGGTCAGTCCAGACTCCAGCGGCGCGGCTGGATCGAGCACCAAAGCGTTGTCCCGTGCGACGGCGTGGGATGATATTCCACAAAGAAACTTCTTAAAAATACAGGGAATCCGTGAATAGCATGTTGCATCACATTTGAGAAAGAAAACAAGACGACTGGGACAAATGAAAAGAGTGCAAGTTTCTGTTGTGATGCCTGTGGCAGGACAACAGCAAAATCCAGTTCATCGTTCGCGTCTTTCGTTGTTGGTCGCGCGGTCGTTTCGTTCTGTTCGCGCATTTAGTGACGGTCGTTCTGTGCAGGTTCACCGACGGTCGGCGGAGCGGCTTCGGGATATGTGTTCCGCCAACGGAGGCTGCTTCATCAAAGTCGGTACGAGTCACGTGTTGTGTGTGTCACGCGCTGTGGGTCGTGTGCTCAGAAGTCAATGTTGGTGTTGAGTCCCTTCTTGTGTGTCACACTTTTGTTGTCTTATGATGACGATTCGAAGGAAAGTAGCTTGTCCACAGGTTGCTTTGCATGCGATCTGATCAAGCGAGACAACAGTCGATTTGACATTGATTGATTGATTGACAGGTCAGCACATCGCGGCCCTTGACTACCTGGTCCCCACTGAATACGTGCAGACGCTACGCGTGTTCCACAACCGGGCCCCGCAGACACCCGTCGCGAGAATCCGTGACGTCATCAGGGAGGACCTCGGCAAAAACGTGAGCCACGCCGCCTCGACCACAGATGCGTGGGCGTGGGCGTGAGCGTGAGAACCAAATGCGATGCATCAACCAGAAACGGCCACCAATTTCTCAACCGCCGAAATTTTGGTTCATTTCGCACATTGAGCCGTGGCTCCCCCTGGTTCAGGTAGACGAGTTGTTCTACGAGTTTGACGCGACCCCTGTCGGCGTGGCGTCGCTGGCGCAGGTTCACGGCGCGACGCTGCGCGACGGATCCCGCGTCGCTGTCAAGGTGCAGCACCCGGATGTGAAGGCGCACTCGTTCATCGACATCAACACTATGGAGGTGAGCTTGGGTCGTGTCGGGGGACACCACGTGCGTATTGCGCACTGTTTTCTGGCGCCTCCTTCTCCAGGCGACAAAGACGCTTTGACCGGTGTGAAGCGATCTGACGCAGACAAACGCGCAGAAACGGCGCACATTGTGAGAGGAAAAACGCACGAAGAGCGTTGGAAATGTTGCGCGAATACAGCGACTGGACGATGAACAACAGCGCATTTGGTCCACTGTGGCACTGATCAAACAGTGTTCCTTTGCGTTTCAGTCACTTGTGCGAACGGGCGTGTGCATTTTCCCTTTCAGTTCAGGAGATTGAGAGGTTTCTTTCTCTGCGTTTCAGTTGCTGGTGCGGATGGTGGCGTGGATGTTCCCTGAGTTTCAGTTCATGTGGCTGGCGGAGGAGACGAGGAAGAACCTTCCGCTCGAGCTCGACTTCGAACACGAGGCTCACAACTGCGAGAGGGTCGCGCGCATGTTTAGTCACTTCGACTTCCTCAAGGTGAAGGTCACGTGGTTCGAGGGGCGTGCGTCTGGGCGCAGGTCCAGCGTTCAGGCGCAATTGCTTCACCCGAGGCAGATCCTTAATGTGTATCGTTCGTTCTGAAACCTGACAGATCGCACACGTTGTCCATGCGCCAGGGGTAAACCCACAAGCATTGCGTGCACGTGCACCTGACAACAGCGATGCATCACAGGCAGACTGGTTTCTCAACTCCCATGCACATTTGACGCATTACACCTCGCGTTGCGCTTGGACCCACTTGAGCCGTTTTTACACAGGCGTTTGCACTCCACAATGTGTGCGACATTACCCACCTTCCAGGACCAAACATAATCCTGCAGTTGGAGCTGTTGTCCGCTGGTGATTCTGAGACATTCATCTCTTCACCTGCTGGTTGTCTTTGACAATATGCAGGAAAACTGGGTACAACTGCTCGAAATGCGTTCTGGGGAAACCCATCGTGGTTTCGCGCGGTTCAGTAAAGCTCGTGTGATTGGCTGACGGCAGGTGCCCCGGATCCACTGGGACCTGACGTCAGAGCGCGTCCTCACCATGGAGTTCTGCGAGGGAGGAAAGGTGGACGATCTGCACTACATGAAGAAGCACAACATCCCCGTCAACCAGGTCAGGGTTGTTGGGCGGGTGGGTGATACGGGTGGGTGTGGTGTTGTCGTGTTTGGGGGGTGGGTTGCAGGGCAGGGTGGGTGGGGTGTGAAGAGGGTGGGTGGGTGTGGTGTGCGGAGGGTTGCTGGGTGCGACGGGTGTGGGTGCGATGTTGTCAGATTTGGGGGGGGGGGTGATCGAATGGGCACAGCATGTTTTGGTTTGGTTGCTTGAGTGGGGTTTGGATCGATCTCGTGGAGTTCAGGCGTTCGCATTGGGTGGCGTGATTGAGTTCGGGGGTTGGGATGGTCATTTCAGTCGATGGGTTCAGGGAATAAGCAGGACACGTGAGGGTTTAACACCAAGGAGCGACTGTGCCATGTCTCCCGTGACGCACAAATCTCTTTTGTTTGAATGATCGCGTCTTGTTGCAGATCTCGCGAGACTTGGGGCGGCTGTACAGCGAGATGATCTTCGTGCAGGGCTACGTGCACTGCGACCCGCATCCAGGCAACCTCCTCGTCCACCGCACCGATCACGGCATCGAGCTCGTCCTGTTGGACCATGGCCTCTACACGGTCAGCCAATCACACACGAAGAACAACTTTGACTTTTGCGGAACACGAATTCGTGTTTTCAGAGTCTCGCTGAAGCATGAAGCACAAAGCGCCCTGCATTGTGTGGAAGCATAACGCGTGACGCATCTGTTGTCACACGGAGAACCAGCGCGTGTCATTCCTTCCCCTCACTGATTTCCTTCTTCTCTCCGTTCCACACACAATGATCACTCCTGTGCTCACTGACTCCCTTCCTCTCCCCACCCTCACAGACACTGAACAATACACTGCTTCCAGGTTTCCGAATTCTTCTCTGTATCCCACAGACACTGATAATTCACTCCTCCACTCGCTGACTCCCTTCTTCTCTCCATCCCACAGACGCTGACGGACGAGTTCCGGTTAGACTACTCGCAGATGTGGTTGAGTCTGATTCGCGCGGACCTGGACGGGATCCGGGACGCTGCGTCGCGACTCGGCGCGGCGCGTCTGTACGGGCTGTTGTCGTGCATCGTGACGGGGCGCTCCTGGGGCGCCATCAACCGGGGAATCGGGGAGAGCGTCGTCACTGAGGAGGAGGTGCGTCCGTGTGTGCGTTGGTTGTGTTTGAATTTTGTGGTCACAAGCACGCACACTTTCAAGTGTTTCATACCCAGCAGGGAACTTCACTGAAGGTCGTGTGTGTGTGTGTGTGTGTGTGTGTGTGTGTGTGTGTGTGTGTGTGTGTGTGTGTGTGTGTTAAGAACAGTAGCGTGTGTGTGTGTGTGTGTGTGTGTGTGTGTGTGTGTGTGTGATGTCCTGCAGTGTCAGGGCGTGTGCGTAACTCCTCGAACACCAGCAGCTTTGATTTTCCTCCTGAACCCGTTTGCCGCCCCCACCCACTCCAAGACTTCGAAATTTATCCCAATCAACGCCGTGTGGTGTTGATAAGGCATCCCGCGGTGTTTCCGGACGACATTGCACGCCCATCACTGTGATCTACGTGTTTGACGCAGGACGCCGAGATCCGGAACAACGCCACCAACTTCCTACCGCAAATCTCGGAAGTTCTGAACTCGGTGCCGCGAGAGATGCTGCTCGTCTTGAAAACGAACGACCTGCTGCGTCACATCGAGAGCGTTTTGCGCACGCGCGCCGACGCCACGTCCCTAGTGACCATGTCGCGCAGCTGTATCCACGCCGTCTACCAGCACAGGTGCGGAGTGCCACGTGCTTTTTGTCCTTTTTGACCTGCCACGATGTCCGTCTACCAGCACAGGTGCGGAGTGCCTCGTGCTTTTTGTCCTTTTTGACCTGCCACGATGTTCAGCATGTCTTGCCACTGGGCGACGGTGACGTTGAATTTTATCGCGGCGAAGAACGTTGGAACACCTGCGAAATTTTGTTTCTGAATTTCACAGATTCATGATCGCAGTTTCCAGTTCGTTCCGTTTCAATTTTGAATCTGCACTTTCTTTGGTTTGCAGGCTCAGGGAGCACGCGTCGTCATGGGTCACGTGTCTGCGGCTGCACTGTGAGCAGAGCCTCGCTCTCGCGCGACTCGCGCTCTACGAGTGGTTTCTCTGGGCAACCAGCTCCTCATTGGCCAAAACAGTCTCGCGCTTCGCAACGAGCGGCAGACAGACTCTGGGTTTGTGACCCAATGAACAGTTTAGGAATTGGAGAAACAGGAACAAACTTGAGTCAGTCGCACTGCTGCAGTATTGAGCATCGTTTTGTTGTGTGCTATCAGTTCAACCGTTGTTGTTCATTCAGATGCTGGATGTTGTTGTTTCATGTCTCTGGCGTTGAAGAATAAACTGCTGAAAAACACGGCGTACATCCACAAGTCTCATTTTCAACAAGTTCCGATATTTCTACATATCACGAAAAATTCTCTTCTGTACCTGAACGCAGGTAGATCGCGCTGCCCGCAGTTCGTGCGTTTATCAGACAAGTCGAGTTGCAACAAGCAAAAGCACGCGAGTGCAGTTCAGGAAAAGCTATGCTTTTACACACCACGCGTTGACGCGTCTTTTTGCCTGCAGGCATCTCCTCTGGTAAACACCACCAGATCTCCGCTGGAGAACGTGGAGCATCTGGTGCGAACAAGGTTTTTGACCTCCGCCCAGTTGAAAAAGCAGAACCAACCCGCCAATCCGTTTCAATCCGGGTGAACACTTTTCAACTGAAAAGAATCGTGCGCAAAGACAGACTGCCGAAAACAAGGACAACCACGTTGGTACGTGTGGCATTTTTGTATTCTTACATGCGAGAAAAGACACGGTACAAGAAAACGAATTGTACAATAGAATGTCGTTCGTGACGCATCCAGATTAGGCGTCCCACGCACAGGACAACAGGCCCTTCGCTCACAACTGCGCATGCGCCACTCAACCTGACAAGACAGGCGGCCAGGTGTGAAGATTTCCAGAGAAAAGGTTGACGACTGAAGCAAAAATATTGGCAAGCAAACTCCGCGTTGGTTCAGCTTGAAAAACAAATCGACACGCCCGACATTATTTGAGGCGTCCTGGCGAACAAGTCCGACAGCAACTGCGATTAACTCCGAGTCCAGACGTGGAAGACGCCATTATGCCATCAGGGACAATTCACATTCACTTGCGAAAATAACTTAGAATATTTACAAAGATACTTTTACAAATATACTTCATTTTCACGCGCTCTCAATCTCATTGTTCATCGTAGAACTTACAATGTCTGTCTGAATTCCGTCGATTTCATGTGTGTGTGTGTGTGTGTGTGTGTGTGTGTGTGCGTGTGTGTGTGTGTGTGCGCATGTCTATGTTATGCGGGTTCGTATCATTGCCCGAAAGGTGCAAGTGTCTGTCCAAGCAATCGGCAAACCATCCAATGCAAGTTCCACGGGAAAACACAAGAACAGCAAGATGTGCAAAGCGTCAGTTTCAAGGCATTTCACAGTCACGCGTCAGGCGCCATTTGTCCCCTTGATTCGCTTTTGTCGTGGCATCACAAATTTTAGCCACGTCGGGCAAAATAGCCCCCAGTTTCGAACAGATGAACACAACAAAACAAATCTTCATTTTCTTTTCCAAAATCGCGCCCCGGTCCGAGAAAATTGACCGGAATGGCGTCCATGGATTGCGCGTCGCCCGAAACTTCATGTCGAGATTGTGTTGCAGCAACGTGCGAGATTTTTCAAATTCATCGGAACACTGGAGTGCGAAGCAAGAGTACTTCACAAGCAATGCGTCACGCGTTGCGTCCTTGCGCATGTCAATGGACTGACTCTCACTGGGACGCGACACACAACGCATCCCGTGTGATGATGTAATTGCAAAACATGTGAGTTCTGCTCGTTGTTGTGCAGATCAACGTCTTTGTGACGACACAACGTCAGGGTCGTGAACAAACAAGAGACGCGCAGGGGAAAAGTTAGAACAGCGCAAACACTGCAACATCCGCCGGACGACTCTTCGTCCTACCACCAGCACCAGGTTTCTGCGACACGAGATATTTGACAATACAAGTGTCCGGCGGAAACAACGGAGTTGTTCAATGTGTGACGTCCACACATCAATGTGACGTCACTGAGGAACTCACGAATTATTTGAATATGAGCCCTGTATGTGCTTACACGACGAAAGCATAAATAGATCTGGAGTGAATGCATGAATACAGTTCGGTTCGTCACAAGAAAAGTGATTTTCGTTTGAAGTCATCGATGTCGGCCTGAACACACCTGTGGCCCCATGGTTCACTATCCCTCATCAACAAATCATCTTTTGGCCAAAATTGTAACGAAAAACAGACATCTTCGAGTTTCCAGCAGAATGTGTGACCTGGAGATGCAGGTGATTGTGTGTGATGTGGACACGTTGTCCAGACAGAGACATCGCCCCTCCACCCCGACATCGACATGCCCCCTCCCCCCAGTGAAACACCAACGTCTTCGGAAAACAGTGCGTGAGCAATCGGGAAAACAACCAACAGTAAACCCACATTGAACAATGGCAACTATGCACACCAAATGCAATCTCAAGCGCTATGGAATAACTCAACGCGCCCGCCCTTGGACCCCAAGCTCAACTCCCCGCCCACACAACCCAAACTCACAACACATTCCCTTCGCCAGGTCTTGGTTTGACGAAGCACAACACTTCGATTGACCCCAACCCTTGTCAGCACCTGATCCCAGGCAGACTGTTGCAGTTCACAACACATGCCCCCTACCCCATCATGTGATTTTGTTTCCCGCCCTCTCCCCTGGCTCGCGCCCGCTCCCCTGGTTCCCACCCGCTCCCCTGGCTCGCGCCCGCTCCCCTGGCTCCCGCCCGCTCCCCTGGCTCCCGCCCTCTCCCTGGTTCCAACCCTCCCGGTGAGTCCCGGTCCATCCAGTGGATCCTGCCTCACTTCGCGTTCTTTTTCTCCAGAATCAGCTTCATCGCCTGAAAACAGCAACACATTGGCAACACCATGACAACTCAGAGGAACATGGGTTCGGCGACCTCGGAGCAACGACGCCTTTGTCAAGCAGAAAAGGCTTCACGAACTGGTGACAACACCAAATCGGGCAACAGCCACAGCCACGCCCACCCAGCATCGTGGTAACTCCCCCCCTCCCCGCAGTCACCTCACCGTCCGCACCAACTCGCTTTGCAAACCTGCTGCCCCCCCACCCACCCCGCCCGTACTCACACTCACCCTGCCCACTCACCTCCACACACACACTCAGCATCCACCCAGATGCACCCCACCAACTCACCACCCACCCATACTCACCCCACACACACCCAGATGCACCCCGACAACACACCCACCCACCCAGACACGCCCTGCCCAAACTCACACACACACACACACCACCCACCCAGACCCACCCCGCCCAAACTCACACACACACACCACACACCCAGACCCACCCCGCCCAAACTCACCCCACACACACACACACCACACACCCAGACCCACCCCGC
>JAAUXT010084217.1_pt1 | contig 13073 bp, 11 predicted proteins | sample 7278171 | NCBI WGS metagenome assembly JAAUXT01 (sample SAMN14350112, study PRJNA611818) | marine sediment metagenome | isolation source: surface marine sediment (1.8m) | place: French Polynesia: Moorea | collected 2018-08
AGTCTCCTCCTCCACCTTCTTCTTCTTCCTCGGTACGGACGGACGCGGAGGGTTGGTCCGTACCGAGGAAGAAGAAGAAGGTGGAGGAGGAGACTCAACAGTTGTGAACTGAGCGTCCGACGGGAAAGGAGGAAGGTTTTTTTTTCAAGTGGAGTTATTCGGGAGATTCAAAGTGACCGCGAGGAAGAGCTTTTTAAGCCTTTCTTTCTAGAGTGACCTCAGATTCCTTTGTGTCAGAGGAGAAGAGGACAAAAAGTGTCTCGTGTGTGTTGTTCGCTTTGTGTGACTCTTGAGAGAAAGGAGGAGGAGAAAATTGACACCGCTCTCCGTCCGGCGCATAATAAGCAAAAAAAAGAAAATAAAAGAAAGGATTCGAACACTAATTGGAAAGGCCGAAGGAGAACAATGCTCCCTTCTGGATCTGAGTGAATCGTCTTTTCTGTTGTTGTGTCTTGTGGGGAAGAAATGGCTAAAGTGAACGAAAATAACAGGACGATGATTTTCGGGGCGATTCTGCTCGGTTTGTTCTGCGGCTCTTCCTTTGGGTTCGACCGGTGGGGGGAGGAGCTCAGCCCAGGTCCAAGGGCGGGTCCAGGGGCGGGTCCTGAAAGGGAAGCCATCCCTTTGGGGATGTCAGCTTTGAAAGCATTGCATCAAAAAGCGCAAAATTCGAGGGAAAGTTGAAGTCAGTCGGGAGGCAGGCCTTCGGGAGCCCTGGATCCGCCCCTTCGGGACCTCTGGATCCGCCCCTGCGCATGTAGACGTGAGACCGCACGTCGCTGCTCTGAACTTTCCTGCAAACTGACGGCAACACTGTGGGCGAGTGGGCACGTGACCACGGTCGAGTTGGTGGTAAAAAAAAATTTTCTTCAGCAAAAATTCTTTTCTGGGAATAAGTGCGGAATTTACATCAGTTCACAAAGAACTTCGTGAAATGAACAGGAACTCTGGATGGTGGGACAAACAACCACGCTGGACGCGTCATGTCTTGCACTGCGTCACGATGTTGACAGGGAGGTTTGGCAAACCTGAAGCGCAGACGTAAGCGCAGGCGTGAGCGTGAAAATTCTCACGTCCACGTCGACGTCCACGTCCCTTGTCGGTGTAGACGCACGACGCAGCGCACGCGTCTGTGGAAAACACGTGACGATCTGACGCATGCGCACTCGCTCTCCGTCTGTTTGCGTTCTGCACCTGTGACGCTCATTCTGTCCATACACAGCCCAGCATCGCTAGGGCTCTGAACTCGTGACGAACCTCACGCCTCTACCGTGTATTTTGTGCATTTTACACTCTGGACTTGGGTATGATACATTGCAAAATGGCTCAAAACGTAAAACGTAGATCTAGCTTGGCTCAGTGATCTGTGCGTGCATTTTCTGGTATCCGTGGGTTCAATTGTTTCCGTTTTTATTGCCAAGCACCCCCAAAAGACAACAAACACGACTTTGGTTCCGCCCGATTCGAACACACCTGGTTCGGAACCAGGGTGTTCGGATTCTTGTGTTCGAATCAGATCCGTATCACACTGAGTTCTGCTTGAGATGTTCGCTTCAAACTCTCCAAAACCTTCAGGTTGAGGCCCAAGTCTGCCACGTCCTACAAAAGGTTGGTCCGGCATCACAGCGGACGTTTTCTTGTGACAGAACTCAGTGCCTTGCAGAGGAGCGACACTTCCGTTCGTCCCTTCGTTGAGTTAATCTTGCGCGGTGAAAGCGACCCCTGGTGGGACAATCATAACAGGTTCAGATTGTGGTGTGCAACCCTGATGAAACCCAGTTCTTACCTCAATGTTCAGGTGGTTACAGCCAACCAGATGCAAGAAGCCGCAGGTGCACCTGTGGGCCCTCAGTGCACTGCATCCATTGTCTCACTGTACGCAGAAGAGAACCTGCTGAAGCTGCGGACACACCACCACCGACGGGGCGGTCGGACGGGCCGCCCTGTGCCATGACTGTCGCACCCAGCAGACCACTCCAGTGTGTTTCCAATGTATGCAGACACACCTCACAGGACCGGTAGCTGCACGGGCCACCCACACCTGGACCGCTCCATGAGCCTTTGCCTGGACGGCACACCCCTGGACGGGCCGCCCCGTCTGAAAGCCCCGTCGTGTGCCCCCAGCCTGAGTATCCCATCCAGGGGTCGCTTCTCAACAGCATCACACGTTCCTTGATTACTGTACCGCCGGTCGTATCCAGAATTTTCTCCGGGGGCTGCAGGGCTCAGTCCCAACTTTGGGAAGAAAACAATGACAAAGAAATGCATTTTCATAAAAACTTCATTGTTTGCGTCAGGTCCTGGACCTGAACCTCCCTACTGACGCACCATGCACGCACACATGCACACACGCACGCACGCACACATGCATACACGCACACACACACACACACCAGTTGCTTCATCTACTGGATCCGACCTTGCATTCGTGTGCAAAGAATTTTCATATCAAGCGCAAACTGTTTGAACAATTTCTTGAGTTGATTCGTGTTTCTCTGTGTTTGAGGTGAAGCCTCATCATATGAAGTTCGTTTGTTGGATTTGCTCAAATTTACGGAGAGTTAAAATGGCGGTTTCTTTCCACGTTCTTCCAGCTGTATCTGTTAAATTACCATTCGTGTTGTTACTTTGTTAGATTATGACTTGCTCTGCACTAAGGCCCCTCAAGTGGTGTGTCACGAATGCAGCCTGTCCCCACCTTCACCAGGTCCAGTGGACCTGGGGTCCTGGGCATTTCCCTGTCTCCCCCCCCCCACATCTCTCATTTTGTGCTGCAGGCAGGATTTTTCTGCAGTTTTTGAAGTGGTCCTTTGACCTGCCTCTCAAACAGAAAAGCCTCAAAGTGCAAAAGCACGTGTTTATTTGTTTCAATTGAAGCCCCTTCAGGACTCCCCTCCAGTGAGTCCAGGGGAGGAAGGAATCTGGGTTCCCAGAACTACCTAACAACCCACCCCAGCACCCCCCGACAAAAACACGTGACAAAATAATCCCCCTCACGAGCGGAAGATTTCCACGTATTGAACTTGCAAAGTTGGGATTGCGCCCCCCCCCCCCTATTTGACGAGGCAGACCAAGCCCTCGTCAGAAATGAGTCACCCCTCCCGACCCCGACCCTGGATCTGAGCGACGAATCCCTGTTCCAAAATCAGAACCCCACCTGGATGGACCTTGCTGCATGCAGGTGGGTGGGTGGGTGGGTTGACGCACCACCACCACGCCTGGGCTCCGCTTGTGTGCTGAAGCTCCTCCGCGTCGGCGGCCCTGTGTGCTTTATGTGGTGACAGACCAGCCCCGGGGGACCCTTGCGACACCAGCACACCGGGGCGCACCACGCAAAGTGTCCATTCCGTCAGTCAGCACGTGTCCCAGAGGCCTGTCGCTGGGGGTGTTCGATTTACACTGCGAGCTCAGCGGTGTGTTCCGCGCATGAATCACCCGCCCACCGCACCGCACTGTAGATGTGTAGCGTTTCACTCTCTGCCTTTCCCCAGCTTTTTCATATAACACATACGTAAGGCTTGATAAACTCTGGAAGTTTGCCGTTATCGTTTGTTGCTTTTACTATTTATTCGTTGAAGAATAAATAAATCTTTACACAAAAGTAGGATCTCAGTTCGCTGTTGTTATTTTTGCGAGTCCTCACAAGCTGACGCCAGGGATGGATTTCGGGTGCCTTCCGGGACCAGGTGCGTCTTTGCCATGCAGTGAACCATCGGGTCTGTGCCCAACAGGTCGGGGCCCCCTGACCAATAGATCCAGGGGCACCTGTCTCACCTCCCTCTGTCCAGGACCTCTCTATTTCCAGGGAGTTTGTCGGGACCCCTCCCCGTGCCAGCAGAAAAAGTTGGTTTTGTGAGGGAGGAAATACATTTATTTTTCGCAGTCTTGGCCTCCAGAATGCTATGGATTCGTGTCTGCGAATTCTGCAGCTTTACTGGACCAAGCATCACAAAAAATGGCAGGAATTGGAGTGTGTGGTTTGCTGGGTCCAGGCATCAATGGTGCAGGGGTCAAAGAGCAAGGGTTCTTTGGGGGGGGGGCAGGGGTAACGCGTCCAGAGGTGTGTGTTGAGACCCAATCCAGCCACACCCTCCCCCCTCCCGCCCTATGAGGATCCGCTGGTGCAGCGCTGGATGCATCAAGTGATATTGCCTCAATCGACTGCAGACTCCTCTGGTGAAATCTCAACTCTGTCCTGATTATCGGTGCTCTGCTCACAGAGTGCAGACTTTGGTGAATCCGACCCATTCAAGCGTGTGCAACAAGATCGACACAATCTCGACTGAGCCTCCAGAACAGCCCAGGCCCGCTTCACACTGGGTGCGTCTGGGCCCAGATGGGCATGGGCATCCGAAGCAGATTAGAGAGTTTTAGATGCAACCCGTGCGGGACCACCTCTGGTCTCATTTTACCTGACAAAATGTGGTATAAAATGTGGGAACACTCCTTTTTGCATTCATATTTCACCCACAGAAAAACAATATTTTCTCAAAGGATAGACGAGAGCAAAGAAAGTGATCTCCAGTTGTCATTTGTTATTGGGTGTATTTTGTGTGTAGGAAAGAACCACGCAAATGGGCTGCATGGCACCTCAGGCCTCCATGATGTGATATGGTGTGTTTATTCATACCAAATATTATAAAATGAGCTCCCATGTGTTGCACCTAAAACACACAGTTGATTCGTGTTTGCAGTCCTGAAGTTGTCACCCCCTTTTGCACGCTCCGTTGGTGCAACCTTTCAACAGCTGGTACTTTTTTGGTCAACAGCAAACGCTGGTCTTCCCTTGACAAACTCTCTGTGGGCCACTTTCATCTCAGGTGCCCCAAAGGGTTTCCTTCATTGAGAAAAATAACTCTCAAGTTTGCTTGCCATTTTTGAAACATAGATTTTTTTTTGGTTGTGATTTACCAAAGTGCTCTTCACTGAAAACCTGAAACAAAAGCCTCATAAAAGTACTGTACACCTGTGTCAATTTTCACCACACACAAACAACACAATGCCACATAAAATGATGAAAATCAGAAATGTTTTCATTCAAATTTGAGCTTGGGAAACACCATTGTGTGGCAATACAACTAACTTTACACTGTTTCAGAAACATAAGCAGTATCCACAAGCTCCTATGTTTGACCAAACAAAAGGCAAATTTGTGTGGATGAGTCCTTTCATTGTTTACGACTCAGGAGAAAAGACCACCATGCCTGCTTTTCAACTGTTTCTCTGAGAAGGACCGACACTAAAGCTTTGAAATTTGCAGTTTAGTGCAAGTTTATTTTCCAGAACAGTGGAAAGCTTTGGGTTTTGCTCATGGCTGCAAAATATGTTGCATATCTGGAAAGGATCTTCAGTGTTTGCATTTTTCTGCAAGTTGGGACTGAATGTTCCCAGGAAAATGTTGATACCAGTTTCTCTGAGCTACTTTTGAAAATTGATACAAACAGAAAATTTATTAGTATTTCATACAAAGTCATTCCTAAGTTGCAAGGCAGTGCCTTGACAAAGTTTTCAAATCTTCAAGCCATATACTTGACAAACAACAAAATACAAACAATTTCCTCCGAGGTTTTCCACAATCTTGCAGAACTTCATCATTTGGATTTAAGTTTCAACAATATTTCTGCTCTTGAGAGAAAAACATTCCACGGCCTCCAACAACTAAAGTATCTTGACATGACCAATAACAATATAACCCATCTGCCAGAAGGAGTATTTGCAAACCTTCCACAGTTAGAAAAACTCTGCCTGAGAAATAACAGGATCAGTAAAATATGTGAAGGAGCTTTTTGGAACCTTCCAGCATTACAATATCTGTTTCTATCAGGCAATAAACTTCAACATTTGTCTGAAAGTGCATTTGAAGACCTGCCTTCTCTCAAATCTCTTCAATTGGACAATAACCACCTGACACATTTAATTGGGCCAGCATTTGAAAACCTCACAGCATTAGAAAACATCAATTTGAATGGCAACCAGCTGCTCAGTTTTTCTGCAGAGGCCTTTCAGGAATGTTTCACCTTGAGAAGTCTAAATCTGTCTGGAAATAAGCTGTCAGAACTGGTTCATCGAATATTTGAGGATCTACTCAACTTAGAGGAACTCTTCTTGAGTTTCAATCACATCAAAAAATTTGGGGGAAAGCCATTTTACAATCTTCAGAATCTGAAATCTCTGTACTTGAACAACAATGATATAACTGACCTGCCTGAAAAAGTTTTTCAGACTTTACATGAAGTGCGCTACATCCACTTGCAGAAAAACCTCATCACAGAAGTGTTCATCTCTGTATTCAGAAACCTCACAAATCTTGATGTGGTTTACTTTCAAAGTAATGGGTTGTCTGAATGGAACAAATCAAGAACTGTGTCATTTGTGAGGACCCTGCAGCTGGGAAGAAACAGTTTGTCAACTTTACCTTCAGAAATGTTTCTTCAAGTTCCATGTCTGAAATGTCTCAATTTAAGCCACAACAGCCTGTCAAACATATCTAGAATATTTCCAAACACGACCCTGGAGTCTCTGATACTGAATCACAATGAAATAACTAACATACCTGAGGGCACATTCACCAACATGACCAAATTGCAATTTATAGAAATTCAGTTCAACAAAATTTCACATGTTTCAAAAGGGGCTTTTCGGCAAGTCCCCAAGTTATTCACAATTTATTTGCAGGGCAATAGACTATCTCAGACATCTGTTGAAGTGTTTCATTTTCACTTGTTGAGGGAGCACTATCCACCAAAATTTATTTCAAAATACTTGGTTGCGAAAGATGTTTGCCGAGTTTTTGCAAAGAGACTGCTTCTCAAGACAAGTTCAAATCATGTCTGTGACATAGAAATGTTCAAAAGTTTCGGGGTGATCAACCTTGATGGCAACATCATATCCAAGATCTATCCAGGAACATTCTACAGTTTACACTATTTGAGAACTTTGTCCTTGCAACGAAACCAAATGTCATTCATCCACTCCAGAGCATTTTCGTTCCTTCCCCACCTTGGTTTTCTCTTCTTAAGCGATAATAGATTGTCTGAAATTCAACCAGGAACATTTCAAAATCTGCTGTGTTTGATAAAACTCAGTCTGAGAAACAACAGATTGACTGTTATTTCTGAAGGTATGTTCAAAGGGCTGTTATCTCTACAGTCTCTTGAACTGGATGGCAATTATTTGTCAACTTTGGAAGGGGGAAGTTTCAATTATTTTACTTCTCTTGAGTTTTGGAGAAATAGAAAAATATTCCTGTCACTGGGAAACAACCCTCTTTCCAGAATCCCTCTCAATGTCTATTCCAAAAACAGTACATTTTTCTTGGAAGAAAAAAATCTGAAACCTTTGAAGCAAATTTTTATAAATTTGACAAAGACGAACCTGTCTTGTTCCACAAAACATTGTTGGATCAACCAAATAAATGTGAAAAAGAAGAAAGACAGTAGGTTGACAAAATTCGCCAGGACAAAAGTATTTGATCATGATTGTGAACACAAACTGGGTGAAAACTGCCATGAATCAGGTCAGACAAACACAATGAATTTTTGACATGAAAACTCTTTTCTCAGTAGTGTGGACAAAAATGTATCAGTGAGACAGAGCAACAGCACCTTCAGGAAAAACCTCAAGGGGTTTTCACGTTGGGTGCCGTCGACTGCAAAATCATCGACTGCGACTGCAAAAGTGAAGTCGACATCAATTTTGAAGTCAGTAAAACTTGGTCCAAACCATTTTTTGATGTCAACTGCAAAGTTGAAGTCATTACAGTGAAAAACACTCATTGAAATAATATATATATCAATTCATGATGTCGACTGCTGAGTTGCAGTCATGCCAACATGAAAAGAAACCTGCAGTCAACGTCAAAAAGTTGCGGTCGACATCAAAAATACCTGACGCCGTCACCAACGTGAAAAGGCCCTCACTGTCTCCATTCTCTTTCATATCAGTGTGTTAATGTCACTGGAAATTAAACATTGTTTTTCTCCACACAGAGAGGTGTTCAAAGACACTAAAAGACTGCTTGCTGAAATGTCATGACGAAGGCTACGCTGCCAACAGCACTTTTACCTATCAAGATCAGGAAGAATGCCCTTTTTTCTTTGTCTGTCAATGTGAATGTCCTGGTTTCAAACCTTCAGAATGTCGGAAAAGATGCAAAAAGCAAGGAAAATATCCAGTAATGATTGCCATATCTCCAACATGCTTCACATGTGAATGTCTCTGTGAAAAGATCAATTGTAACAAGGAGTGTCAAGGAGACCATTTTCAGGTTTTCAATAATTCTGATGGGTGTCAAACCTGCAACTGCACTTGTCCACTTGTTGACTGTTTCACACAATGTGGTGACCTGTATGGAATTGAACATGATGATTTTGGTTGTGATGTGTGCTTGTGCAAAAAGAGTAGGTACTGAGACAAATATTTGATGAAAGGTCTGAAATTTTTGTGCTGTTTTGTGATTGTGTCACCATTTCCCTTGCAGAGGATGTCAACTTTGTGCAAATCTTTACTCCAATTTTTGTGTCTGTTGGCTTGTGTTTCTCTGCACTCTTTGGAGGAGGTATTTGCTTCTCAGCTGTCAGGTTTGCTTCAAGTTTACTGCTGACAAGGAGCTTGTGTGTGCAATTTTAGAAATCATTCCCTACATTCTCAAAATATAATCTGTATATTTTCAGAAAGAGACATCAGGTTTTCAGTAAGTTTCATACGAACACAGAAAGTCCCAAGAAAAGTCTTGTGGAGGCAATGACAGAAAATCTTGGTCTTGACCTTGCTACTGCTGTAAAAGAGATCTGGGTGGACCCATTCTACATAAACACATGTCACCTTTTGGGAAGAGGTTTGCATAATTATTGTTTTGGGGAATATTTTTGTTGGAACTTCCATCTTTTTGTGTCCAATGCTCTCCAATTCCCCAGTGACTTCAGTTGAACTTTCCTGATCTTGGTTCCACCAACCTCAACAGCAAAATATTATGCCTTGCCGAAGACTTTCCTGTGCTCTGAGCACTTCTGGCACATTGAACTTATCTCTGTGGTTCCTAGCTCACTGGTTCCCAGCTCACTGGTTTCCAGTTCACTGGTTCCCAGCTCACTGGTTCCCAGCTCACTGGTTCCCAGCTCACAGGTTTCCAGTTCACTGGTTCCCAGCTCACTGGTTCCCAGCTCGCTATGTTTCACACAAGTCCACAAAATTACCCCAGAAGATTCTTTTGAAAGAGTTGTGTGCAAGACATCAAACACAACACACCTGATACAGTTCTTCATTTCATTTGGATACAGTCATAAATTTTCTTGTCTCTTGATACATTCGCAAATTGCACTCCATGAATACAAAACAACAGACCGAGTCTTTCTGAAACTCTTTCCAGGAAATTTTGGTGTCGTTTGGTCAGGAAGAATGCAAAGAGAGTTCAAAATTGAATTGACAGTTGCAGTGAAGAAAATGAAAGGTAAGGTGAGCACTGGACATTTTTTTGAGTTTTGTGTTTGTTACCTCAGATCCAAATACCACATCTGGTTATTTTTAGCTGATTACAAGTTGATTTGGAAAGTTGACAATGTGTGGACTGCAAACCTGAAGCTTCAAGCAAAGTTTCAAAAAGTTCCTGGTGAGTAAAATTCACTGGACTGTTTGCCACCTTTCTCAAGTTTTGACTTGGTGATTAGCTTTTTGGGGAAATGTTTTCCCAGCTGGTTTCTCCTTGGGCAGGTGATCTTGTTCACGCTTTGACACCAAACCACCTTTGCTTGATTTTCAAAGCAAGCACTTGCACACTTCGAAGTGAGCAAAATTTATCTCTTTTTTCCAGTTCTTCAACCAATTAACAGTCAGACCATTGTTGAATTTTTGCAAGAGGCAATAATCATGAAACAATTCAACCACTCAAATGTTCTGTCTGTGCTGGCAATCTCCATTCATGAAGATGTGCCCTGTGTTATTCTTCCTCTCATGGCATGTGGAAGTCTGGACAAGTACTTGAGAAAAAACTGGGAGGTCAGTTGCACTTTCAACCCTTTTGTTGTGCATTGTACCAGAACTGTATGACAGTACTTGTGATAATTTTAGGCAATAGACACAAATTTATTACTTGGATTTGGGCTTGGAGCTGCAAAAGGAATGGAATATCTGACAGGGATAAATATTGTTCACAGAGATTTATCTGCAAGGAACTGCATGTATGTTGTCAGAATGATGCCATTTTGATCCACAACAAAAGCAATGGTCAGTGTGTTTTGAACTCTTTGATTATCTTCAGGCTGGATGACAATCTGGTGGTGAAAGTTGCAGACTTTGGTCTGGCAAGAAAATTGGATGATGAAAACAAGTATGCCATGAGAAGTGATGCTAGAGAATTGCCAGTGAAATGGATGAGCCTTGAAGCAATGACACAAAACATTTTCACTGAGAAAAGTGATGTGGTATGCAGAAATACATTTCAGAAGAAAATGTTGTTTGTTCCATTGTTCTTGTTTTTCATTTATCTTCTTTTTGTTTCTATCAGTGGTCCTATGGTGTTCTGCTCTGGGAAGTGTTTTCATTGGGAGTATCTCCATACCGAGGAATAGACAACAAAGACATGAGACAATACCTTGAGAATGGTGAAAGACTGCTGAAACCAGAAAATACTCCTGACAGCACGTGAGTCCAAACATTTTAGTTTTAATTGTTTAATTCTTACAATACAGGCCAGAGATATTCTCTCGTAACCTAAGCCAATCAGTAAATCATTCCACAGTGATGGTTCTCAGTTTTGTCTCTTTGCCAGTTGGGAACTCATGGCCAGCTGCTGGGAAGAAAATCCAGAAGCCAGACCCACATTTGGAGACATAGTGTCCAGGTTGAACACACTAGCAGGTACACATTGTGTTCTGTTTGCTCTTTGTGAGAAGTTCCATTTTTGTAATTTTCCAACAAGTGTTCTGGTCAACTTTTTTGCAGATGCTGAGGGGGATTACATGACTCTGGCCGAAGAAGAAAAAGTTCAATGTCAAACAGAAGAAGTACAAATTGAAGCAAATTGAAATGTGTTCGCTCAACTTGCAAAACTAAACCAAATTGACCAAATTGGCAAAATCACTTTCAGTGACTAAAATTGCATCTTGATTTTGGTGTGAACTTCTCTGGACAACCAGATTATTTCATTTCCTGTGCAAACAAAAATACTCACACAACATGTGGTACGGTCAGCCAACAAAATTGTCCAACATTTTTGTGTTCTTTTTGACACCATAGCAGAATGGACCATTGCTTCTTGTCATTTGAACTGTCTGAACATCCTGGCAGATTGACGAATGTTTGCAGTCTCAGAATCCTGAAAATTGTCATCCACAATTTGCAGCTCTGTTTCTTTGGTTGCTTTGCTTTGCTCTCAACCGATTTATTCGTTCATCACCAGTACATGAATCACGCACTCATACTTATGAAAAAGAAATACAGTAGTCAAAAAAAATGGTGGATAACCTTGGACCTTGATTAATTTGAACAAATCTGGCAGTTGTGACCACACATCATTCAAGAAATTGATATGCATTTGTAGAAATATATAATTATCTGTTTCTTTATTCTTTCCTCATGAGAAATTTTAAGAAAACTTTGATGTCATCTTTCAATATTTGTTTTCAACATAATTCTTTGTTTATAATTTGAGCAATCCATGAAATACTGAAGGATGGTTTCTTGTTTGTTACTTTGACACTCTTGACATTTTGATGTGTCTGTTCAGTTGAATTTGAATCTGTCTGCATTTGGTGTGTTGCATTGAAATCTTAGCCTCAAATAAAGATTTGTATTTCTGTGTCATAATTAAATTTATTGATATTTTTATATTCATGAATGAAATATTTTTTGTGCATATTCATGAATGAAATTTTTTTGTGCGTATCTTCCAAAAAGTCTGTGTACTGGTTCACTACTCTTGTTGCTTGGGGAAGAGCATTCCATAGTCTGATCATTTTTAAAAAAAATCTGAATTGTTAAAATTTATTCTTGTTTGCAAATATACTTTTCAATTTGACTAAATTCCTTCCTGTATGTTTTGGTAGATCTGTGAAAATTTTCTCATGAATAATTATAATCAATGGTGTTTAATAAGCAAATTTAATTTTAGCAAACATCGTTATTGATAAATAATTTGTTCTTTCTACAAAAATTATTCCAGCCTTATTCTTGTTATAATCTATTTTCTGATAAAACCTGGAACCATAAACAACTATCAAAGCACAATGATAAATTAATCTGGTTAAACTTTTCGTGTTTTTTGTGTTGCAGCTCTGTTCTTGTATCTTTTCAACATCTGACATTCTTTTTCGGTCAACAGCAACACGATCTCTCTTGAAATGTAAATGACAGACCCTCACAGCACAAGGCAACAAAATGGAAGAAGTTATTTTCCTTTTTGTGCTGACCTAGCGGAAACTTCACCTTTTGAAATAATGGCAAGATAAAACAGGGAAAACTTGGCATTCATCAATGGAAAACGTCAGGATCTGTCTGCAACTGCGCACAATTAATTTTGTGAAAATGATATTTGATGCCAGCATTGCAGTACATTTTTCATCAGAAAGTGATAGTGAAGAAACAAACCCTACTTGCAATCTTTTTTGAACTGCACCTCGTGTCGCATCTCTGAACCAAGGTGCCTGGGCGAACTGGGGGGACCTGGGGAACAGTGGTGGTCAGCAGACTGGGGCAGCGACCCGTGAACCAGGCCACAAGACGCTGACGCAACACGTGACGCAACACGTGACGCACCCAGTGTGAACGAGGCCACAAGACTCTGACGCAACACGTGACGCAACACGTGATGCACCCAGTGTGAACCAGGCCACAAGATGCTGACGCAACACGTGACGCAACACGTGATGCACCCAGTGTGAATGAGGCCACAAGACTCTGACGCAACACATGACGCAACACGTGACGCACCCAGTGTGAACCAGGCCACAAGACGCTGACGCAACACATGACGCAACACGTGACGCACCCAGTGTGAACCAGGCCACAAGACGCTGACGCAACACATGACGCAACACGTGACGCACCAAGTGTGAACGAGGCCACAAGACTCTGACGCA
>JAAUXT010017838.1_pt1 | contig 13071 bp, 7 predicted proteins | sample 7278171 | NCBI WGS metagenome assembly JAAUXT01 (sample SAMN14350112, study PRJNA611818) | marine sediment metagenome | isolation source: surface marine sediment (1.8m) | place: French Polynesia: Moorea | collected 2018-08
GGGGAATCCAAAGTTCCAAAGAAGGTCAGCAAGGATGATGGGGAAGGTCTTGGTTCCATGTCAGGGAGTGCATTATATGACATGTTTCATAAGGTCGGCGGTAAAACAGTAAAGAGTGTACGTTTTGAGGTCGAATACCACGACAAACAAACCACTGACTAAAGTTGACAGGTTGACATGTTTCATGTTTCTAATTGATGTTTGTCGCTCATGTTGTGTTTGTTGACATGTTGAATACATTCAAGCAACTCTACTCAAGGTATTCTTGTCGATCACACCATCAAAAGTGCGACTGAAAAATCGCACCACGCTCATGACAAAAGAAACGCGAAGGTCACAGCGTCCGCCGTTGTCGACCTTCACCTGATTAACAGCAGTGGATTGATATGTGGTGGATCAGGCTCTCAAGGCCCTTGCATTTCTGTGTCTGTCTGAATAGATCTTGTTTGTGTCGTTTGTTGCCAGAGAGAATACAATTGCAATGACAGATGTGCTTCCGGAAGTCCTTGTGTGTGGCCCACACCAGTGTTTCTTTCCACACGTTGAGCGTCTCCCAGTGGATCCCAGAACTTCCCATGTTTCTCCGACGGGGACAATGCGTCGCTTCCTCGTGGTTCCGCCCGGGAAAGTGGGTCGCAGCCCTGAACCAGATTCCCCGTGACTCGGGAAATCGCACGATCGTTAACACAAACGGCTTGTGTTTCAGTAAAAGCATCTCTTGGGGGTTGAAAGGCGTTTTTGTATGGATTGCCTGTCAAGACGGGCTGTAAACGCTGTTTGATGGGCGCTTTTTGAGCTGCGGCGGTATTGAACGGCCGCCGTCTGTATGCACACACAGGCGAACAGAACCGATGTTTGATGTACAAGCAAGTTTTTTAATTGGCCAGGGGTACCTGTGACCTTTTGTGAAAAGCTTTTCTCCACGTACACTTTTATCGACATTGCTTTGTGGTAAAGTTTGCTTTTTGGAAGATTTTGCAGATGATGAAACTTTTCTGAACACAAAAGAGAAAATGTGCTTCCCAGAATCAAACACAGACGATTAAAATTTGATCGACAGCCCAATGTAACACTTCTTTTTCTTTGAGGAGAACAAAGGGAACTTTGGCAGCATCACAGGTGATTGAATCTTGTCTCTCGATGAATTAGTTGAAGAGTGCAACAGGAAGGTCTGTCAGTGCCTTTAGAATGTTCAAGTGCTGGCCATTGAGCAGGACTGTCTGGAGCCCCCGCCGTGAGAAAACCCAGTAAATCTTTGTATATAAAAATTAGAGGCCGAGCGTGAATGTAAATCTGCAGCCCTCTCAACACGGAAAGAATCGGCCATTGATTCTTTTTTGAATGTGAAGCCTGCATATGCAACTCCAGGCTAAATTAGGCCAGCATTCACATTGAAAGTGCCCCCCTGCTTCCCTGCTGAAAGACCGGCACAACAATGGTAGCCGCTCCAACACAATTCAACCCACCTTGATTCAAGTTTTATTCGAAGTTATCGAGGCAGGTAAGTTGCCACATTAGGGGTCTCTCCCGTTTCTTCAGTTGGAGTGTTTCTTTCTTCCCACAGCCATACATTTTGTGCTTATTTTCAAACCATGTCATGAATCGTTGTGTGCAGAGTTCAATTTTCCAAATGTGAAAGGTGTTTATCATTCGCGGGGCTTCAGACATCTCACTATTTCAGTTTGACTGCTGCCGGTGAAAGGCTTCGGCATGAATGTTTTATAAATGACACCCTAATGCAAATGTCCACGGGAGAGATCTATTCACGGGCAACACAAAACTTGGAGACTGTAACAGGAAATCAGAATGCATCAAAACCTCATCGATCTGCGTTTGTAAGAGAGCACTCGGGTCAACCGTGAGCCTTTTAAACTATCCACGGATCGCTGCCTGCTTGGATGCCTTTGCGCATAGTTCCACGTGCGTGAAACCAAAACCTAAAACGGCGCGCATCTTCTTGTGCATAAAAACGCACCTGAAGAAGGAATTTGCTGCAGCGTTGTTCATGTAATTGGGATCCACGTCGGAGAACACCTGCGTGCTCGAGCGCCCGCTGAGCGACATTCACAAAGCTGCGGCTCAGGAGACAATCGCGAGGCGGCCGAGCCTCTCGGGGGAACTTCCTCCGTACACGCAGCGGCCGCGGTGATTACAACATTCCTCTCGCACCAATTTAAAACCTAATATAGCAAAGCTTTGTGTAAGCCTGTTGATATACAGTGGCAAAAGTCGGCTGTGGGCATGTTTGGTTTGTCAAGAGGGCATATTTAGAGTTGACAGGCAGGCGCTCGCACCTTCGCTGAAGGCAAGGCTTTGTGTCAGGGCGAGTCGCAGTGAATTCTAATAACGTTCCTGTGGCAGGTTCTTTCACACCCGACGCTGCTGCTGCGGTGCGTGGATCCCGAGGAAGGAGCATCTCGCATCAGGAAGGCTTTATGAGGATATCACTGACTTTAATGCTCTGAATGTTGATCTGAGCCTCTGGTAAGACGATACCTGATACGAGAGACATCTATTGTACCATCAGCCTGTGAAATCGCTGCGTCGCATTTTCATGGGAATTAAACTGGAACAAGATGGACTGAAAGCAAGATTGAAATTGACGTTGGAACTCGATCTGGTCACACACGGTGCGCATCTTTTGTGGCGAAGCGGAGGTCGTTGTCACTGATGTTCTGCTGTGAAGAATTGACGGTGTAACCTGCTCAGTTTGAAGCGAAACCCGCGGAGGCAGATAGTATCTATCTGGACTTGTATCTGCCGCAGTTCACTGAATGTAGTGAATGCTATCTGCTCCTGAGTCACTTAAACTCTCTTTATACCTTTTCTACAGTGTTTGATTCAGGAATTCGTAGCGAACAATGCAGCATTTATTGGAGGAGAGGGAGAAGCCTGATAACCTGTCAGTGACCTGCCACCGATTCAGAAATAAGTGTATTTTTAATTCGGATTACACGTAAGCAAATTATTGCAACTGTTGCTGAGCAATTGGAGCAAATAGGAGAGCGGAGAACTGCAGTTTTGACAATTACACTGAGCGAACTTCAGATAAGCGCTAATAGACGTGGAGTGAATGTGCAGGTGATAATTCGCGTGCGAACAGCCGTCGACTGGTGACAGATACAACGCTGCGCAATTTGCTGGGTGCGCGCCGAATGTGATCGTAAAACTCTCGAGCTGTCATCGCGCGCCTTCAGCTGCTGCAAAATCACTGCCGAGGCAAAGTGCATCCGAGGCTGCGAAATCAGGGAGGCAAATTACCTGAAATTTCAGTCAGGGTTTACAATGTCCATGTGAAATCACACTTTCACAAAGGAGCCTGAATGCAATGCCCATTTAAGGAAGAAATGAATCAAGCAAGAGCGATTTATCTCAGCGAGGTTTTGTGACCGCAGACATTGAAGGAATTCAAATTTGCAAAAACAGTTACCCAACTACTGTAGCAAAGGAAGGACGTGTTTGCAGAGAACTTTTGATTGCAGTCATTCATCAAGCAGGCAATTTAACCTGTCTTTGTAGCAACTCGGATAATTATTGACCTGGGTGACATTACATTGGTCGGTGCATCCTTGGAGATCGGTGTCAAAATTTTCCTGACCGAAAAAACAAACAAGCTTTGGTGCACCCCAATGGAAGTTGAGTCCTTTCAAAATAAAAGAAGAAAGGCTTTGAGCGTCTGAACTGCCTTTGCTGCAAAATGAGAGAGGTGAAGTGATGCCGACAGAATTACCAAGGTTACCTGTGCACAGGGGAAGAGAGGAGGGCTGATATTGGCTGCTAGCTGCGTCATTAATTGTGTGCGCATGAGCGAGGTATTGAACAGGAGCTGTGTCATCGAGTTTACATTCAGTCCCTCTGTGGCGAGGCTCACCTTCCCGTTAATGCGGACTGGAGAGGGGGAAGGCGAGAGCCCTCCGTCGCGAGAGGCCAGACAGTACAATCTAATCAGGCTGCACAGCAGACACTTTGCCTTCACCAGGGCAATATCAGAGCACAAGTTATTGCAGACTCTGTTACAAAAAAGAAGCGAGTGAGATTACAAGGGAAATCGACTTTACTTCTGTGCTAGGATGGTAATCAAGGATTTGCATAGATTTTGTGTCGACGAGATGACACTACAATCTGGGTTCATCCGTTAACAGGGGCGGGTGCTGATGAAGTACATTGACAAGCAAATACGACATTTAGTCGATTGTGCGCACATACTGGATCACAACGTTCCCCAAACCTGCTCGCGCTCGCATGGGAAAATACCTGACTGCATCACACAGGACGACTGGAGAGGAAGATCAAGTCAACTTGTGAGAAACTATGGAACTTCGTGCATTTATGGAACGCGACAACAAGGAGTGCATTGCTGCTTGAAAACCTTCGGATTTGGACGGCTATAATTTGTGGGGACATCAGACCCCATGTATGTCAGAGAACCGTTTGAGTCCAAAGAAGCATCAATGAGAGGAGCGAGTGAGAGTCGCACCATGGTTCAGCGGAGCACGCTGCTGATGATAGGGCTCGGGTTCAGCCTGGGGCTCAGCCTCGGTCTGTTGCTGCAGCTGCCCGGCGGGGCGTCGTCGCCGGGGCAGCACAGCCGCGAGCGCCGCGACGTTGCCGACCGGAGCGCGACCCGGCCCGGGCCCCCCGCCGCTGCTGCCGCCGCCGCGACATCACAACAAGCGGAGCATGGGACAGGAGCACCTGAGGATTCCTACAGTAGCAGCGACCCGAGCGCCTCGAGTCAAACTGGTCACGTTCCTCAGATCCCTTCTGCCAACACTCACCCCGAACATAGCCGCGCCGCTAAGCCCAGGGCCAAACAAACCAGTGGCCAAAACCTTCCAACAGGGAGTGTTAGCGTTCTTCAGGTGAGGATTAGAAAAACCAAAGACACCATTGAGAACATTAAAGAACAACATGGGTGGAATTCATCCAAATCCCATGGCAAACACCGCGACAAAAAACCTGCCAGTGTCGCATCGCATAGAGACGCTGCTGAGAAAACAACGAGGAGCCGATCTCAAAGATCCAAAACAAAAACTGTTTCCAAGGCCGGCGACGGTTCGCGTCAAGGGTCAGGCGGCTTGTCGTCCATCACGAAGTTTTCGCGTGATGTGAGCACAAGGAACATTTCATTAAATCCCGACAAATTAGATTTACACGAGGACCTTTCACAACGACCCCGCGATAGCATCTCCCAGCCTAATGGGCTTGAAAAGCGCCTCACTTTTGCCGGCAATTTAAACGCCGATAGCAGAAATAAATTTGACAATGTGTTATCGTTTCGTCACCACGATGATTCAACCGAGCGCAAAATGCGACAATCACCTGTCGGCATCAGCGGGTCTGATCTCTTCAACGGGATTTACTGGAGTGAAGGGGCTGAGATGCTGGTACCCGACAGTATTACGGCGGAGGAGACCCGGGCGTGGCGGCGGAAGGTGGGGGCGCAGGCCGTTGCGTCGCTGAGGCCGGGCTGCGGGCGGCAGCAGAACCGGCTCCTGCGCCTCGCCGACGGCACCGCCGCCTGCGCGCGCTACCGCATCAACCGCGACCAGATCCAGGGCGAAGTATTCTCGTACTACCTCGCCCGCCTTCTCGGGATCCAGAATGTCCCTCCAGCCATCCTTGAGCTGCCAGACCCGTCCGACCCCAGGTGGGGTTCGGTACTGGATGAACTCGTGTCAGCGCAGTGGAACCCTGAGCGGGTCGTGGTGCTCACACCCTGGATCCAGAACCTCGATCGGGTCTTCATTCCTCACGAACTGCGTCCTGCTTCCAGAAAACTTCATCCTGACCCAACGGTGTCGGAGGGCAGAACTCCCTCGGACATCGCTGAACTTGTGCAATGGTCAGATTTGATCGTTTTGGACTATTTGACAGCAAACGTGGACAGAGCTGTGAACAACCTGTACAACTTACAGTGGAATTCAGACATGATGTCCGCTCCAACCCACAACTTGGAGAAAGTTGGTGAACAAGGACCTTTGGTGTTTCTAGACAACGAATCTGGCCTTTTCCATAGTTACAGATTGTTGGACAAGTACTCAGACTATCATGAGTCCTTCCTCAATGGACTCTGCATCTTCAGACGGTCGACCGCTGCTGCTGTGACGAGGTTGGCGAAGGAAGGCAGCATAGCGAGTGAACTTGCGGCGATTTTCTTCGCTGAAGAACCTTTGCACACGCACCTACCTCTTCCTCAGGCTACCAATATGGCTATATTGCAAAGAAGACTGCAAAATGTTGCGAATCAGATTGCAAACTGTGATCAGATTTACAGGAATTAGGTCCTTTCTTGGATGTTCAGAGGTGTGCACTACGATACACATCAGTAAGCGGGTACACGTTACTTGTTACGCCAGAATAACGAATTCTATCTTGAAAATGTTTTTGTTACACTTTGTTGCACATTGAAGGACGAATTGCCTGAGTACGTAGGAACTGGTTTTGTATTTGGTTCCTTGGCTGCAGGAAGATTCATACATTTGGTCCTGCCTTGGTGTTGCAGTTCCGTCACCTGCATGTGAAGTGAAGGCAAAAAGGCTGCGCTGTTTCTTTTCAGGGCTCGGAAATCAGAAATTCTTTGAAGCTATTCCTGTGCAGCAAACGAAATGGATTCCTTTGTCGTGATGCAACAACTTCCAGGTGCATTTCGCCTCGAACATAATCGAGCTAAAATATTAATTAAAGCCTATTTTGATCAAAGATCTGAGAAGCGCGTGCTGCGCTGTGTCGAATGGAATAAACGAACATGGCGGCTTCATTCCAGTTCTGCGTCGTTTTGTTGAGGGGGAAGAAGTTTCACAAGTGACTTGAATTCTAAGGCAAAGCGACGGCTCTAATTTTTGGTTTTCGACCTCAATAATGTAAAATGCTTCAAGTGAGGTCAACCTGCGATGCTAACTTTCCGAGGCAAATGCCATTAATAGCATGCAGAGCTCCTCCGATGTGTGTGCAAGGAAAATGACAATAATTTGGGAACAATTTGAGTGACAGGGCAAGCAAAGGTTGTAATCTTGTTAAATGCGTCAGTGATTCCGAACCACGGGCCACTGATTCCCCACATTCCCGCTGGTGATATGTAACAGTATATGGACAAATTGCCTCCCTTATCAGATTTTATTCCAATAAAATAACACTTGGCACAACGATTCCTGTTTCCCACAAACAGACCTTCCATTGTGGATTATGTGTTTTAAATTGAAATTTAAACGTTTTTCGGCGGATAAAAATTCCTCAGGATCGTGCCCTTTTCAAGCGTGTGGTTGTGCAGGGGCATTAATGACTGACCCCGAGTGGCAAAATACCTGTTCGTTTGAGTTTCGCAAAAGTCAAGTCGCACCTTTTTCGCACGGAGAGTTGCTGACTTCGGGGCAGGAACCTTGGTGATGGTGGAACTTCCTGGGCGCTGTTTATTCAAAGTTGGTCCAAACCTTTTTGAAACAGTGAGCGTCCAGTTTATTTTCACTGCGAAGTTTTGAATGAGTTTTTATCCAACTGTAAATCGCAGTGTGTCTGGCTCAGAAATGAAGGCTTTTTCGTGAGAGCAGTTCTGGCCAAATGACAAGACCCAAAATGACGTTGTTCTCTTGTCTCTTTGGACTCAACTCTTGTGGGGGGCCAGCCTTCCAGAACCAAAGTCCAACTTTGAAAACCTCGTAAGAGACAGGAAAACAAAGCGAAATTTGGTAGTTTCGAGGCGCAACTTGGAGGTGGGGATTATCTTCGTGCTGTGTGTCCCCTCGGTCCTCGAGAACACTGTACACCTAAGACTTTTCCCTGGTGCCTTGACGTCTGGAGACTTGCTACAAACACAAGCCCATGCATAAGTCTGGCAGAATCACTGTGGGTGATGAAACAGGCGAGTTCGCAAAGCTGCAAGAGACATGGTGTCGTTCGTTTCTTGGCACGAAAATTTTTCCTGAACGAATCCTTTCACGAATCTTAATTTTAATATCAAACGCGGACGATGGAAAAAATGTTCCGCAAACCGTAATAATCACTTGAAGTTTAATTGGTGGAAAGCAGCAATTTTCAAATTCACGCACCTGCCTCAATTTTGGTTTTGTGGCATTTGGATTTTCTGGACCATGTCCACCGACGTTTGCCCCGAAGGTTTTGGTTGATTTGTCGAATAGTGACCAAGCAAGTAATTTTCAAAATTTTATGTTCCATTAAATCAACCAGCACATGGTACACTCGGAGGCAAGTTTCCAACACCGCGTGAAGTTTTCACTGCAGCTCTGATTCCGTTGCGGGTTCGGAGGTGGCTCTTTTTTTCGATGAGCGCAAAGTTCGCAACCATAAGAAACCAGCCGTGTCGCTTGGTAGATTATCTGAAAAAAAATCCCGACTATCTTTTCAGCTTCCGTCATCAATAGTTTTCTACCAGGTGAGGTAAACATTATGGATCTCTCCTTTGTGCAAGGTCCCGCCTGGGGTGCTTGCACTCGGGACCCTTCCATTGGACTGCAGTTCCATTTGTCATCGATCGATACTGAGTTTGTCTCAACTTTGCAGATATTAATCGCGGGTTTATTTTTCTGAAAGGGCTTGTGTTGTTTACTGGTCGAAAAATGGAAAGGTATTCCTGGAAGGTGTGATATTCTGTGCAACCACGAGACACATGTCAGAAAACGTTGTGTCCAAAAGCCTTGTTACCTGGCAAACAATACATCTTTCTTTCAAAAAGTCACTGATTGGCAGGACAAAAAATGTTGCAAGTAACATGTCATTTTTACACCAGAAGTCACACAGGTCCAAGAACTAATCATGACCATTGGCCATTGCCATTGGGCTATATTTCTCAAAATTGGGATGGTTCCTTTTCAATATGAAAGAATTCCCAAACCTGTCTCATGGGTGAGTATTTCTGAAAGTTGAGTGGAAGAAAAAGTCAGGAGTCCTCTTGGAAGAGTCCTCTTGGAACACTCCAAACTTTTTACCAAGAGTTCTTGGGAGAAAAAAAGGAAGAGATAGAAAACATTGGAGAAATACCGTAAAACTCCGCGTACAAGTCGCACCCGCGTATAAGTCGCACCCCAAGTTTCACCTCAAGAATTTGATACAAAATATCTTTCCCATCTTTTTGTGCCAGTTTGACAATGGAGAGTTTAAACACGACATTGGCGGCAAACATTGCCTTTGATCTTTTCAACATTTGCCCCTCAACTTGGTGACATGGCTTCCAAACTTCAGATTTGTGAAAAACACTCCATTTTGTAGCACTCACAGCTCTCTCATTTCTACACTAATTGGAACCATTTTTTCACCAATCCAGCTTGGGAACTTCTTCTCAATAAAGATTCAAAACTTGTGTGTTGGAAGCTCTATTTCACAACTGAAAATTGCCTTCAAAATCCAAATGTCAAAACAGCAGTTCTGACATTTGAACATCGGAAATCTGACGTTTCATGAAATGTTGCTGTTTAAGGCTGGGAGCACACTCCCCGCAACGGGCTGGATGCGACGGACTGGATGGCAACGCAGCAACAAAATCGTGCAAACAGACACACTGGATGGCACATCACATCAAGTTGCAACATTCAGTTTCAACTTTTTGAATGTTGCAAGTTTATCACTATACAGTCAACTGAACTCAAAATGTGTACTGTGCAGTTAACTGAACTCAAATATGTGCCTGTACAGTGCTTAAAAACATACAGACTTTCACTGTATGTGATGTACAGTGAACTGAACAACAAAAAATCTACCGTACAGTCAACTAAACTTAAAAATATAACTGGATGATCAGCTAAACTTAAATATGTCTCCATACAGTCCTCAAATGTTTAAACTTCTACTGTATGGTCAACTAAACTCAAAAATATCACCATACAGTCCTCCAAAATATAACTGACTGCCCCGTCGCTCTCCCCCACGATGGGCTGAACTGCTACCAGAGCAATCAGCACAACGGGCCAGCCCATCACACCCACCCCATTGCTGGGTGTGTATCCCCATCCATTGAAAATGCACTGGATGGGTTCAGCAATGGGGCAGCAAGCGCGACGGGATGGATGCCTCGGGCGACGCACCCACCCCGTTGCGCTTCAGTGTGTCCACACCCTAAAGTCCCCACTACCACAAAAAAGATATAAAATCATTGTTCTTTAGCTTCCCAAATTCACAAAGGTATCAAGAAAGGCTGACAATTGGTCCTCTTTTCACCCAAGAATATGTGTAACTCACAATAGTTTATGAATACTTTTCTTTTGTGTCAGGTATGAGACCCCTCAAAGCAGAATTTTCCCCCAACTTTTGAGTCTCTGAAGCGAGATACCAGTGGAGATAGAAAAAGTTAATTCTCCTCGTATAATTCGCACCCCTACTTTTGATGTGAAAAATCAGTACAAATTAGTGCGATTTATACGCGGGGTTTCACGGTAGATCCAACTGGAAGATTTCTCCGAAATGTTATCCTCACAAAAGGATATCTTTTGGGACGAAATATTCTTCCAGATGGAAAGTTTCGAGAGACAGGGTTCTGCTTTCACGAAGCACACATTTCATTGTGTTTTTTTGCAAGTTCCCAGCCTTCACCATTCCCACCAACGCATAGACTGCAATAATAATGCTGCACCTTTCAAAGTCTCTCGTGCAAATCTGGACGCGGTTCCGACAATTTCTTCACACTGCTGGGAATGTTAAACGTCCGTTGGTGCAGGTTTGGCACGCCAGGTTGCCGAGTTGCACCCAGAGATGCGGCTTGTTGCGAAGGGTGACAAGTCGAACCTGTTCAAACGCAAAGAAATGCAGGATTTTACCACCATCGGATCATACACAAAGACTCGGGTTTGTTTTTTTGTTCAGTGTCATTTCATGTCCTCAATCTGTTAACAAATGCCTTTTTCAAATGCTGTGACATTAATTTGCAAAGCGATGACATCAACATGAGCAAACTGAATCGTGGATACAGGTGAGCAGCGTTTTGACTCACATAAATTAATTCTCGCCTCATTCTGTGTGAAGGCGAGTTCTCATTAACATTTTGCACGAGGAACTTATTTCACCAAACGCATCAATGATAGAAGTCCTTTGGGCATAAAGGCTGTTGCCATCCTTTCATCACTGAGGATTCATCAAGCTACAAAAGTTGCAAATGCTCGAGAGGGCTGAACCTCTAATGCAGGAGACGCTTTTATGTTGCCACGTATGGCCCATTCTCCAGGATACCTCAGGTAATGAGACAAACTCGCCAAAGGTGACATCTGGGCTACCTTTTCAAATGTCCCAGACCCATTCTTCCCTTCCCTTCCGCAGAAGTGGCTGGACAGAGAATGTAAAGTTTTAATTGTGTCTTCATAAAGCAATTTCTCCTTGGCTACCGCGAGGAATTTGCGGCTTCCTTTTGTGGCCGCCATTGGGATGAATGAAGTGTGAGGAAATGAGCTGCAGGTGTTTAATGGGCGGCCTCAGACGGAGATCATCACTGCCTTCGGATCCTGTTGAAATTTCAGTTCGCATGTCGGGGTGAATTGGTTTATTTGTGCAGTTGTGAACAACAGTCAAACGCAAGAAACAAAAGAATCAACGGGAGCTCAAATATTAGTGAGCGACTGGTTTCAAAATTTGGGAGAGTCTGCTGCATCGAAGTTTTTTCTTTTCGCCAAAGCCGAGGACCTTTATTCGCCCAAACGAATCCGGCGAGGAGAATGACCAACAGTGGAGACACCCCTGCTTTCTCGCAAAATACATGCATGTACAGTACGAGTTATGACGCCTTTCCTTTTGATGGTGCATCAACATGAGCATTCCTCTTCAGTCAAAAGCACGCGCAGTCAGAATATATTTGTGACAACGAACCCAAATTGTTCGCTCTGGCACAGATTGGAATCCACTGACTTTGCCACGGACCTCAAAATGGATGAGACCACAGAAAAAACTCGCCACACATTATATGACGATGGGTTTTTCCTTTTGGGAGCAAAATTTGTTTCCAATCTTTTTGGCATTTGGAACTTGTGTGGGAAATGATATCAATTTAGTTGTGCATTCTGACCAAAGATGTGGTGTGAAAACCTTGCCCACAAACCGAAAAATTAAGATGTGTCTGTTTTCAGGTTGTGTGCACTACCTGTGTCCTCTCCGTCCAACGATGAACCTCGGGAAAATTTCTGAAAAAGTTCCTGCAAAATGGGGATTTCAATGACCAAATGCTTCCGCTTGCGCCAACGTTCAACATGGCATCGGTCAAAATCAACAGAAAAAAGACCCAACAGAGCCCAAACTTGGTGAGTTTCTGAGCCATTCAGCCACTCATCCAATATCTTTGCTGAAATTCATTCATTGCAAAGTTCTAACCGGTCGATGGTCCTGTGAATCGAACGCCAAATTACAGGTGATGATCGCGGGCTGTTCAGTCGGCCCATTCTTTTCCAGAGCAATCTCCAGTCAGACTCCAAGTTTGCAGCTGGACTGGATTGCACACGGATCCTTTCATGTAGTGAAGCTCATCCTGCAGAATGCAATCTTTTGTCACAAGGTGTGGATGTCCAGGAGTGGACCCCCCCCTCCCCCCGCGCCCCATGGATAGTCCGTTGGGTGAGAGACACAACCTCTTCCAGTGGATCCAGGGGTCACTGGTCTTGGGTCTGACCCTCAACCGGCCTGTTAGGAGGCGGTGGGTCATTTGCGCCTGTGTGTCAGACATGCAGAGAAAGAACATGAGTGGCGGGAGAGCGAAGTGTCGGCGCTCAAAAGAAACGCAGCTTCAAAAAACATGGCCGCGGTTGCAGACGTTACGATCAAATGGAGCGGGAAAGAATATGTTATAAATGGACTTTCAGAAACGCAAACCGTATTAGATCTGAAAGAAGAGATTAGGAAACAAACGAATGTCCTGCCAATTCGTCAAAAGTTGTTGGGACTCAAATACAAAGGTAATTCGGTGTCCGAAGCTGTATTATCGCCCAGCGACTGATTTGTGGTGTGACACACCAGCTGTAAATTTGAACCACAGCCGTATAGGTGGCAGCACTGTTCATTCAATAAATATAGAGATTCGCGCCACCATGGCCAGTCTCACCTGAGATACCCAACTGATCGTTTGTGATATCACTACATTGGTTCCCA
>JAAUXT010069922.1_pt1 | contig 13070 bp, 13 predicted proteins | sample 7278171 | NCBI WGS metagenome assembly JAAUXT01 (sample SAMN14350112, study PRJNA611818) | marine sediment metagenome | isolation source: surface marine sediment (1.8m) | place: French Polynesia: Moorea | collected 2018-08
AGGCAGGCTTTCAGGCTTGGAAATCCACGTTTTGTTAAATAACAGGTGGCAAGTTTTAGCAAACAGCCCGCAACCTTGGAAACGCAAACGCAAACGTAACTTTTGGTATGCTGTGACAGTCAAAAGTTACGTTTGCGTTGGCGTTTCCAGGTTGCGGGCTGTTTGCTAAAACTTGCCACCTGTTATTTAACAAAACGTGGATTTCCAAGCCTGAAAGCCTGCCTCACTTGTCTTCAGTCTTCTTTCATCATGATCTTTGCTTTTTCACAGGTGCTGAAGTTAAGGTGATCAACATGAACAGTTCGGACGACACGCCCCTCAATGCCTCCCCGGGCATCTACTATAATGGATTCGCAGGATTCCAGCTGGGAACAAACTGAAAACATTTATTGATTCGAACCTTCAGCTATTCAGCAAAATTTCTACAATCAACCATCTCATGCCCATTTCAAGAAAATGTAGTTGTCTCTTTCCTTTTTAATAAATTTCCCAGCAGCTGAAACAGTTGTGACTTTTGTTTAGTAATGCGTCCAACTTTAACATGATAAAACTAAAAAGCTTGGAAAAAACAACAATGGTTTTCATGTCATGGAACATTTGTGAGAAATGAAGCTGCAGAAGTACACATCACACTCGACACTGTCCACCAGTTGCCTGTTGGTAGAATCTATTGACATCATTGGGTATAAACTTCGTACATCGGTCCGGGATGCCTGGGATCTAAACTTGCAATGGGAATTGTATTCCATGAGGTGAATGTTGAAGGCAGGAAACAAAAACCAACACTGTCTCAGCCAGAAGATCAGATGATATGTTTTCACTCTGCATAACATTTCCTGGATTTTGATTTGATTTTCACAGAATGTGGACATGAAATGTCAAGTGTTTGTGGATAACTCACTGTGATATACTCAGCCTTGGTTATTTTCAAAAAAAAAAACTCCAGAGATCATTTTGTTACATCAACAATGACACCTGCTTGCCTGGCGGTGCGCTTCTTGGTTTGTTTGCTATGCTCCACTGCTAAATTTGTTGAGTCATGTGGAACTACGACATCCCTGAATCCTTATGGGGTCCATGGTCAGTTCATTGAAGTCAATGAACCTCCAGAACAATTCTTCAAACGTTTGCAGGCTTTACAGCAGGCTTCAGGTTTGTAGCTACTTTATAACCCACTGCAATACTCAGGGTGAGTTGGAAAAAATATTGTCCTTTTGGGAATTCATCTGTTTTTTTTCCAGGGCAGAATGTTCAATTTCCCAGATTAGGAAATAGGAAAATGGGAAATTGGAACCCTCAAATTGAGAAGAAGAAAATGCCAAGCCCCATGGAAGCAGCAAGATCTGCTGGCCAAGAAACAAGTGTCTCTGAGATCACCATCAGGTCAAGCACATCTGGTACAGATCACCCAATGCAAGACAACTTTGCAGGCCAAACAGCTTCAGACAACATGGTGTCAACTTTGAACCCTCAAGTCTCAACTTTGAACCCTCAACACAAGATAACAATGGAATTCACCCCCAACTCAGCAGCTGCAGTCTGCACTGAGACAAACATGGCTGCTTGGTACCTGTGCATGTAAGTCCCTTCAACAAGCAAACAATGTTTCAACTTCATCTGTGTACTTCAGCTGTACCCACATGCCATCAGAGTCATCACTTAGATTTCTGGTTTTGTTGCAGGCTGATCATCTTCATGGTCACAGGATGAGACTTGCACTGAACACGTCTTGTTCCACCTTTATTTGGAAGCCAGAGGCATACATGACCAACAAAGGACTGAAGCAACAGAACTGAATAAATTTGTCTCACAGAGAAAAACCTGCAAAATTGCTTGTTTCTCACTGTCTCAAAAACTCTGGACTCGCGTTGATCTGTCTCTGTTTCCGTTTGAGACGAGAAGAAGTCATCCCCAAACGAAATGTAGAACAAAGAAGCGTGTGGGGCAAAACGTGTGTTTTTGTGAGAAGTTTTGTGGCCAAGCACAGAAAGTTAGTTTAATATTTGTGTTCAGTTGTATCAATGTTGTCATGGAAACACTATCAACAAAGCATTTGCGGACCATTCACAAATTTCGCACACGTGTGCACCACACAACGGCAAGATTTCAAAACAAGTCACAAAATGGTTTGAAGCGACGTTGCGTTGCTAGTTTGGATGTCACCGGGCCTGTTGTTGCCGTGTGTCACATGTTCATTCTGAAGATATAATGTGACACACTTGTGAGATTTGTTCAAATTTAATTTTTGGTACATTCTGACAGATTGGCACCAAAAAATTCCTCAGAATAAGCACATGAGCAACACAGATGAAAGTAACCCAAAATAAAAGTGCTGCTTTTCTGTGCACTGAAAATTCTCTCTCTGTTTGGCTGGGACTTATGTGACCATCCACATTTGTGAAAATCCCTTCAACTGGCATTTTTTGTGTGTTTGGTTCAGAGCAAAATGACAAAGTTTGGGACATATTTGAAATAATCCAACGTAAATATGGGTAACCTTCTTGGATTTAAGTTGTCCAACCATCTGTTGCTCTGGAAATGAAGGGGATATCACAGCCATTACTGTAACATTGCGAAGGGACGATTCCCTTTGTACCTCAACGCACCATGACACAGTCGTTTACAATTTCACAGGTTTGTTTCAAGAGCACAAAACACATGTCTACACTGATCAACACACAAGATGAGACTGACTGATCACACTCAGTACCTGCTAGGTGGCGCGGCAGAATGGTCACATGACCATGACTGACCAATCACAGTACAAGAACAAAACAATAGAGATGAAACCAGACAATGATCAACCGATGAACTGGCAATGAGCAAAACCAAATTGGTGATAATTCACAAAAAAATTACCCCACAAAACCAGTGTTTTGTACCTGTCACATTACACACAAAAGTCTACAACTAGATCCTGTGATTCTGCTTGTGCTTGTGTACACTGGTGCTGGCACAATTTTTTGTGTTTTCTATCTGTGTTGTCTGAAAACTCTGCGTCCAAAGTGGTAATAATATCCATTGGCCCTCTTGATAAAAAATACTATGCCTTCAAGATTTTTCTGATGGCTGTGAATATGAAAATGGTTGGGTTGGTGAGAGAGTTGAGAGGAGAAACAGCTGCTGTTGTCCAAAAGATGAGCTCTATGGGGTGTGGTTTGATAAAGAAACATGCCAGCGAGATGACACCACCAGAAATCCAGCAAAGCACATTGGAACTGGTCAGCACAAGGACTTGTAGAATCATAGGGATATTTGATTGCTTCTTGGACACTGCTTGTTGAATATTTTGCTGAGATTTTGTGAATGACCTAACCATATTAATGTACACACCAATGATAACTATGGTATAGATTGCCTGGGAAATAGCTATAATCCACACAAGAACCAAAACTACAATAACATTGTCAGTAGGATCATATATGGGAGAACACAGTGCTGAAGGAACTGATGAGTAAATAACCCAAGTAGTGGTGGCAATCAAACTGGCAATCAAAGAACACACTGTGAAAATGGCAGCTACAGATCTGCGAACAAAACGGGTCTCCTTGAAGCAAGTGTCCATGGGGTGAACCACAAGCATCAATCTTGAAACAGACAGAAAACACAGGAGCAATGGAGACAGAAAACAAAACTGGAGCATTACAGCAAAGGATGTGAAACACAGAAATCCAGATCTCCACTCAGCTTCCAAAATTATAAAATATCCCTTGTACTGTAAATATGTAGCCCACAAAATAAACAGAGGAATTGTGCAGATCTCATCAGAAATATTGATTGATGCTATTGTTAGTCCATAGGCTCCAGTCTTCTCCAATCCTTTAGCATGTGAAACCTTATGGACAACAATAGAAACAATATTGGCAATGACTATCACAAAGGACGCACAGTAAAATGTGACTTGAATTCCTGTATTTGGTAACAGGTCCAAATGCAGCAGATACCAAAGGGATTTGGCTGTGCAATTTGATCCAGGAAACATAAAACACAAATGATAATTGTCTGTTTCCAGGTACTGCACATCTGTTCCTTCAAAAACCTCATTGTCTATTTCTGTGATGTTGTTTTCCTTTATGGAGAGAGTAAATATCTGACAGGGAGAAGACAAAAAATGCTTGTCTAGAGCCAGAGGATTCTGGGTAAAATTTAGAACCTTCAACTTTGAAATATTTGAGAATGTTCCTTGCTCTAAAGATGATATTGAATTGTTGGCAAGATTCAAAACTGAGATGTTTCTTGCACATTTGAAACAGCCTTGGTCCAATGTAACAATGCGATTGGAGCTTGCATCAAGCTTGATCAAGTATTTCATTTCAGAAATAAGTTCACAGACACACATCAAATTAGTTTCTGTGACAGTCAGCATCTTGGCATTCTTAAAAATAGATCCAGGTAGGTTCTCAAAGAAAAGAGAAGATCCTATCCAAACAACTTGATGTGGCAGTGCTGTTTGAAGAAGTAATTGAGCATCATAGCATCTCAATGCAAACAACAAACATTCACAGTGAGGTGGACAATCCATATGATGGAGTGAGCAAAACAACTCGTCATCGCCATATGGACAATCTCTATATTCATCACACACATCTCCCAAATGTACACAGATTTGATAACCACTACATTTGAATAAATTAGCACACTCCCGCTCTGCACCACACCCTGGGAGCCCGTCCTCATCAAAACCACCTGGACAATCTGGCTTTCCATCACACACATAGGACCAGGGAATGCAGTAATGGTCTGGATGTTACAAGTGAAGTCCTTGCAACTTTGAATGTGATCTCCAGTTCCACATGGAATCAGGTGTCCATGGACTTTCAACTGAAACCTGCATAGCTGAGAGATATTGTAACATGGGTGGCCATTACCGGTACAGGGCAACTGTCCATGTTTAGCACAGAATTCTGATCTGTTTCTCTTGCAGAATTCACTGATTTTGTCAGGGGTCAAACTGGATTTCAGACCACCCTGTCCATCTTCCTTGTTTTTGCCATCAAAATCAATGTTGACCTTAGCACAATCCCCGGAATGTGTGGTGATGTAAAAAAGAGAGCATGACTTTCCTCCATCCTGGCCTACCAAATATTTGCACTTGTGAGTATACTTTTCATTTTCTGTGCACTCACACCCCACTACATCTTGGTCATTGTGTGTACAATCATTTATTCCATCACACACAAAATATATTGAAATGTATGTGGTATTCAAGCATTGGAAAATGTTTGTAAAAGCGTGAATTTTGACAGTCTCTTCAGAGTGAATGTGAAAAGCAGTTGCTGATTCAGACAGAATAGGCTTCTTTTGTGGCATGTATGTTTTGGAACATCTGGAGTAGGTTTGCAAATGGCTGACATTCATGGAAAAAATGGGAGGGAATGTTTCACTGGCAGCAGCAAACAACACCTGCAGCTCTCCTTCTTCAGGAAACCTTTCCTGACTTCTCATTTTTCTGGCTGAAATTGCTTTGGTCCAAACAAAGTTGTAACAGATGTTGCTAATCAACAGAAAGCTCTTCTGGCAGACAATCAGCCTTGATCCCTCTGTGTAATTCAAAATATGATTATAAATTTCTCTTTGACAGTAAATAATATTTGCCAGAGTTTTATTGCAATGAACCTTTGTCCACTGTGGTTCTGCTAAATTTACCACAAGCATTGCAGTGCACTGTTTATCATCATCATCATTAGCTTCATTCCCCTGATAGAGAGCACTCCTGGTCTTTGATAAAATCCAAATATCAGGTTTCTCAAAGAAAGTACAGTCAGGAGGTGCCCTGTTGCGGGTGAGTATTTTGGGATAGGTTTTCACATAAAAATTGACTGTTGAATTCACTTCACATGTCTTTGCCCACCCTTGATAGGAAACTGGCTCTCCATTTTCCCACACATAGCCTCTCTGGAAAAAATAAAACAACACTTTCTGATTGTCAGCACATTCGGGATGAAAACATGTCTCATGTTCATTTGATTTCTAAACAACACATCACCAAGATGCCCTTGGAACTGTTGAACTGCACCTTTTGTTTTGGGTGTGTCTTCAAACCTATAAAAATGATTTGATAGTTTTCAGGGGAAGGTGGAACAGATCTTCTCCCCCATGTCAAACCAGACACTTTGAAATTGAGCACTTGGGTGTGGAAAGAAGGTGCAACTGGTTGGATTGTCATGTCATCATACCTCCATTCTGTTTTATACTTTGACAATTTGAGGAGGGCAAGAAATTCTTCCAAATCTTCTTTGCTCTTGAACACAGGTAGTGCTGCATTTTCATCCTTGCATCTGGCTGATGCATTTTCCCATGAAACAGTTTTGATTCTGCTGCTTTCAAAATCATGAGTTTTGCAATACAACATTTTCTCATCCACATGAATTGCAACAAAGTATCTAGTTGAATACTTGGTATTATATTTTGTGGCAGTGATGTCATCCATGGAACTGTAATTGTAACACTTCAGGAGAGTGAAGAACCTCCATCCCTGGTGCTCGATGCGTATTCCATATTCATGCTTCTACTCCTGATCACAAATATCTGGCAACATATCGAAGTATTTGGCATAGTACTCCTGATAGTTGTCGTGTATCCAGTTGACCACCAAGGTAACTCTTGTGTGATGTTCTATTCCTGGTTGTAGAACAGGAAAATTTGTTGTTCAAAAGCCAAAAATTCACCAAAAGGCAGGCAATTCCTTTTCTGGTGCAACAGTTATTTGTCAGGGTTTTGTTACAAATATTGGGCTCAATGGTCTGTTTCTTTCGCTTTAGATCCCAAATAATGCCCCAGAACTCAAAGCAACAAAACATACTATTTTTGACCTTCAATCCAAAAAGTTCAATATTGTAAATTCAAGAATCATTTTTTCATTAGTTCCACCTTGGACTGTGTCTTGAAAGTGGACTCAGGTCTATGTTACCCACACAACATTTTTGTTGCTTGAGCTTTCTGGGTAAGTGGGTTTTGTATTTCTTTGATGACATTTTTCAGTGGTTTTGAGGAGTCTGTTGTGGCAACAGTCCAAATGGCAAACAGCAATGGCAAACCCAATTGTGAGGCCAAATTGTTCAAATCAACTCAGTATCACACAAGAAAAACACAATACTGGAAAAATGATGAAGTTGGTCCTCACCGGCTGAACTCAGGGTACCTCCCGACACAACGCCTTGTGTGGACACACAATGATGTGGCTTACTGTCAGACAGAGCAACTCTGCCCACCCATTCCACCATACTTATTTCATAATATCCTGTGTCAGGCAGATATGTTTTCACTTGAGCATCAATATGAAAGTTGTCACTACAATTATGACAGTATATTCGGAACCAAAGAAGATAAACCATGTTGGTTTCAGTCTCAAACATCTGAATGGTGTTTTGGTGTGAAAAATTCAAATATTGAAGTTTTGCAGTTGCTATTGTGTTCAAAATCAGTGTGGCTACAATATCAACCCAACTTCCGTGGTTGTTTCCCACAAAGGCAACAGTCAAATAGGCTGTTTCTTCCTTTGTTCTGGTAGACACATTTACCACTCCAAACAACAGTGAAATATTATGCAGTAATTCAAATGTGCTGATATTTCCTTGATAAATGTATGGTACAGCATACATGTACATGGACCCATGTTTCCTGCATATCCATGTCTATCATGAATTGCACAGTAAGATCTGGGCAACTATCCTCTGGGGATTTCACCAGCAGAAGCCAGATATTCTTTGCACTTGGCATTCTGACTGGGATTGCACACTTTTGTCACACTTTTATTGTTATTTGAGTGTCTGTGGAGTTCTGTGAAGCAGGACCCATCTGGAATTCCATGCAGGTAAATGTTGTCAAATTGACCTGAAGCAAAACGAGACAAAGAACAATTTGATACCACAGACTACAGAAAAGAACAGAAAGATGGAACTGAGCTTTTTTGCAAAGCAACTGTCAAACCTCTGAAGAATGCTGTGATATCCATCTGTATTTTGTGACCCTTTTGACTCTTGGTTTCTGGGTGAATTTCCATTTGGCATCTCTCCACTGGACTTTTCTGGTACATGAAGTTGAAGTTCTTTACAAATGGCTTTTTGCCAAGCATTCTTGGCAATCGCTTTGTAGAACTGATCCCATGATGGTGTTGATTATCCTCTAAATCCTGAGCGCCATATCGCAACTGCAGAATAAAACATTCTTCATCCTTAACTTCCAAATTATATTTTCGAACTTGGGTCAGAAACAGGTCATAAATAGGCTTGCGATCTTTGCCTTCACATGTGTTGACCAAGATTGATCTGCAATGAGTTGTACTCAAGTTTAGTTCAAAATAGATGTGCCCATATTCCTTGTAAAAATACAGAAATAAATGCATGTGATTTCCTTTTGAATAGATGTTGGGAAACACATAATTATTCTCTCCAAATGTGGTGGTTTCAAGGATATGATTTGGCTTCAAACAAACAGTTGATATTTCTGTTCCTGCATCAAAAGCTGCCAAACCTCCAAATGAACATGTTGAGGTGTTGTTTTGCCCTTTGTACTTTATATCAGTAATGCTAAGATTTATCATCATACCCAAAGTTGTTGTTAGGTATATGGCACAGAATTTATAATCACCACAATTCCTGTGAGCTGGATACTTTAGCATTTGAGATGAAGCAGTCCTGATCTCCTTTGCATTGTGAACAACTTGGTCATTTTGGGTGGCAGTAAACCGAACTGTGGTGTATAACTTGAATTTGTGTATCACAGCCTGGAATGATGAAGTGTCATAGAGAAAAATACTGTCCTTGTTGGTGTCAAAGGAAAATCCCAGGAGTGGAGATAATAGACCTGGACCGTCAAACATCTCAATATAGTGGTCTCCCATGGTAACCACACTGATGTGAAATCTTTGATATTTCTGAGCTACTAGACTGTACACATCCAGTCTGCCATATCTTTGCTTCCCAAACAAAGAAATGGTAACTTTGGAACATGCTGTGATTTTCTGCTGATGACTGGGTTGGAATGCTCATAATTATTCTAGAGTCAATCACACTGTACCAGAGCAATATATCATGGAGAATGTAGTGCTGGAGGTGTGTTGCCACTGCAACATTTTTGCATCTGCTGAATAATGTTTTCCTTGAATGGATTCCACAAAATGTGTAATTATATTTTGATGTTGAGATGCTCCTCCACTCTTTCAACTCTTGTTCAAACCAATCCAGAGCAATGCGTCTGTCTTCAACACAATCTAAAACTGTCAAGTTTCCAAAATAGCACTGATTGATGCTGGTAGAAGAAAAATAGATGAAATGGAATGTAAGATTCAATGAAAAGTGCTTGTTCACTTTGAAACTCCAATGGTAAAAGTACAATTGGTGGTAAAACTTGTTCAGGTCTTCAAACACATGGTAGGCACATAGGTCTCTCCAGTCCCTGTAGTGTGGACGGTAGATTCTTCTGTCAACTTTTAAAAAGTAAAATTCAATGCCGGCCATGCCGACTGGCTTCTTGTAGGTTGGACCTAAGAGAAACCAAGAAAAAGACAAAAAACATATTGTGCCAAAAAAGCTTGAAAAAACTTGCAAATTATGTTGGCAATTTCTTGTTCTTCAGTGGTCACCCAGTGAGTATTTTCTCCATTTCACACAAAAATAAAAGATGTGATTTTTGGTGAGTACGTTGTGTTTCTCAGTCCCCTCATGAAAACCAAAAAGTAGAGGAGCTGAAAGGGCAGAATCAAGACAGATTCACCCAAGACATTCCACATTGGGCTTGATATCTTGTGTTGAGAGACATGTGAGGTTCTCATGCCAATTTGGGTTTCCAAAGAAAAAACTTTCTCCAACACCTCCCCAAAAAGAAAGAGATTGCATTTCACCTTTTGTGCTGGTTCTTAACTGAGTGGAGGTGACAATGTCCAAACATCGTTGATGCTCATCATTTCTGTATTTGCTGTAAAAAGGCTTTTGTTTTTCTCTGTAATTTCTGAATATTCTTGCCCTCATCTGTGCATTTGAGACTATGAACAGAAAGTCAAATGCCTTATTGTGAGAATAACAAAACTTGTTTTTCATCCAAGAGTGCAGAAATGTTCTGACATAGGCAAGCCAGTGTTTTGGTGTGTCTGTGTAAATTAACTGGGACATATTTTTGCTCAATGAAGAAAAACCAAACGCATTTGCCAAACGCATTTGCCATCAGTATAGCAGATGCTAACATGTGGCAAAACATTCTCATTTTGGTTTGCAACTTTATGTTCCAAGGAGAACAAATTTTTCAGCTGCCTGTCAAGGTATTTCTGTTGATGGCATATCAGTGTGTGTTCCAACCACAATGCCAAGAAAGCCAGGTTTATCTTTTTGTCCAAGTGATTACAACACTGACAGGCAAGCATTTACTGCCCATGCTGTGATGAAAACATCTTACACAAATAATACCAGACAATGAACAAATACCATACCCTCTGACTTGAGAGGAACAAAACTTTTTTGAAAATAAAACAAAGCAGAACACAATGACATTTTTGCTTCACGAGTTGCAGGTGACAATGAAAAAGAATAAAAAGAGACATCCTTGTTCATGTGGGACTGTTGCAAGTATAGATTTTTCCATTGCTGCTCTGGCTTGTGGCCTGCTTGGTGAGGCCACCAAGAGGAATTACCGAATTTGAGTTTGCATGAGATTGAAAGGTGTTTTGTTCTTCAGTGGCAAGCTGTCAACAAACACAATATGTTGAAACTGGCCAAGCAAGCCTGAGCAGATTTTTTGTATGCCCTTTCCTATGTGTCTTGTGTGATCCTTGTGTGTGGTTTGGCTGGGAAGGAGCGCACATGGCCATCTGATGTTGTTCACCTGCTGAAATCCCACCACCACCAACAAAAGACACAACCCTTTTTATCCAGTCAGGTCAAGCTTCAAAACTCTGCTGGCAACAATGCATCTTGTTGTGCCAACAACATCATTGGTTCTTTTGTCACTGTTAGTAATGGCAGGGTCAGCCACAGTGGAAGAGGAACTGGACATGTTCAAGGAAATGTTCCAACACCAAATGGAGATAACCGGGCAGCAGCAGGTTTTCCAACAAAACCCAAACAAAATTTGTACCCAAAAATAAAAAGGATTTTTTTGCACACTGAATGTGAGGTCACGAAATTGTCTTCCTTGGGTGGTTTGTGTCTCTTCCAGGTGCAGCTAAATGAGTGCAGAGATGTAGCAGCAAGGGTCACCCTGGTTGAAGACAGGCTGTCACATTTGCACACTCAGGTGGACATCATTTTCTCTCAGCAAAACCACACATGTCTCAATGTTTGTGTTTCAGCAGAGTCTGAAACTGTCACTCAGTGCTTCTCAGTAGAAATCAGAAAGACACTGACCCTAGAGGGGTGTTTTCAGAACAATTCAGGCCCATATGTTTGTATCAACACAAAACAAGTCAGTCAGCAAAATGTTTTCCACAGACTTTTGTTTTTTTTATTTGCATTAGAATGACCTTGAAGCCAAAGTGACCTTGCTGGGAAAGAGACTGGATCAACTGATAGACAGAGTTGATGACACTGAAACAAACAAACAAATCTTATCATGGTCTGATGATTTTGAAACAAGGATTCAACAACTGGAACTGAAGGAGAATGGTAAAGAAAGCTGTGATGAAAACATGAATTTGTGTGCAATTGAAAGATTACTAAGTTCCTGACTTTTTGGTACCTTTGTTGTAGTTCACTTGTACTTTGAACAAATTTGTACTGGTTGGTTCATATCTTTCTGAGAGCCCTGTCAATTTTAATTAAGAAGTGAACATTGTGATGTTGCAGAAGGTTGGGTGTCCTGTGAGAGCTTCCCCTGTGAGAATGGTGCCACCTGTCTGGACGTGGGTGTGGACACGTTTGTCTGTCTGTGTCTCGGTGGCTTCTTTGGACTCACCTGCTCTGAGAGTAAAGACAATTTCAAATGTTTTCCCTCACTCTTCAAAATTTGGCTGTCGCTTGTTTTGAAACTGGTGTTTTCCTCTTGGCTCATTGCATAAAGTTTGCTTTTTATATTTGTTTGCTTTGTTCAAACAAGGTATAATTTTTTGTTGTGAAAACATCATTTGTCTCCACAGGTTACTCAGATGCCACTTTTCTTGCATCATTGGACACCTCAACAATTGACAGTGCATCTCCATTGGTGTTTGACAGAGCTCATATCAACCCTGGAGGCCACTACAACACATCCACTGGCCTCTACACTGCACCTTATGCTGGGGTCTATCAGTTCTCTGTTCATTTCCAAAGTGCTGTCAGTGGGGCTGATGTTGCCTTGAATATGTTTACAGATGGCGCCACCCCACCAATGCATGTTGATTACCAAGCTCAAAATGGCCACAGGTCCACCACAGTTCTGTATGAACTGACCTCAGGTCAGAGTGTCTCGGTTGGTGCATACCAAGCTGTGGTTGGCTCTCCATTGTATCTGGCAACCTACTTCAGTGGGTATCTGGTGCAGGCAAACTAAACCCACTGCAAAAAAATGGTTCCACATGATTGGGAAAGTCTTGATTGAATTTCAATGCCTTTCAGTCTGGTCTCATTTTCAATCAAATCGGAGACAAAACTCAGAAAAACTGTCTTCTGAGGATCATAGTCACAGTCAAAAAGGAACACTGAGCCACTGAATTCCGAGCTCGCCCCCCTAACACAAAAGGCAAAAAGTCAGCCCAGGAAGCATTGAAAAGCCAAAATCACAACATTGAGCACGTTCTGCCCGATTCCGCTTCAACAAATGAATCACAAGCACTTTTTAGGTGATTTGAGGAGCTTGGTCCGATTTGTGAACTTTTGAAAAAGGCGAGCGAAATCGGAGAAGCAAAATCAAAGCACCTATAGGCAGCATCTTCCCAAAGTATGTCTGCAGCAGTGTCATGGTCAAGATGAGGATTGATTTGGGATCTTTTGGGCTCTTATGGTTCATTTTGGGTTGGGGATAATGCATGAGGAAGGAATTTGTTAAATTTGAATTTTTTTGGTTTCTGAGGTCAAAAAGGTCAAATTTGGAAGTGCGGAAAAAATGGGGTGTGAATGTAGAAATGTCTCTGTATCTCAGAAGGTACAAATATTTGGTGAAAGAAG
>JAAUXT010008961.1_pt1 | contig 13069 bp, 14 predicted proteins | sample 7278171 | NCBI WGS metagenome assembly JAAUXT01 (sample SAMN14350112, study PRJNA611818) | marine sediment metagenome | isolation source: surface marine sediment (1.8m) | place: French Polynesia: Moorea | collected 2018-08
GGCCGCGGCACGATTTGCGTACCCCCCCCCCTTGCGCGGCCCCCACCGGCATGACGCCGCGGCGCGCCGTGTCACCCGCAACCGAAAACCCCAGCGGCAACCCCCCCCGCGTCGCGCGGGGGGGGGGTCTGGGGCGGAACCTGGTTTGGGGCAGCCCCCCCCGCATCTTCGAGAGTTTTGAAAAAAGGAATACCTGGGCAAGAGAACTTTCTTCTTTTGTGGTGCAGAATGGAAGGCTTGACTGAGCTTTTATGAGTGGGTCAGGGGGTGTCTCATCAGGAGACCCCAGGATCAACCCTGGTTCAGAGTCCATTGAATGTCTGCGGATGACACTGGCTCTGGTTTGCTCAGCAAGGTGACTCCGGCTGCTGCCTTTAATCATCTCTGGCTTCTTCCTGCCGCTCGTGTTGTGAGAATGATCAAGGGGATTGGCCTCTATTGACTCCATCAGGACCTGGCGCATTCAGGTCACGCCTCCGCTCCGAGAAGTGTCACTGCAAAGACTCTCAAATCAAATTCTATTCTCCAGACGTGCTTTGTTCGAGCAATTTGACGGCCCCGGCTGTAGCGGGGCTGACTTTGTACTGGTTTCGCAGGTTTGGCTCTGAATGGAGGACAAACGAGTCCCGTTTCTGTGTTGTTGGGTCGTTGCGCCTCCGATGCGGAGGTGAGGGAGCAGGAAGTGGATGTCGTTCTTGAGGCGCGTTGCCTTTTGTGTGGGGGACAAAGTGAGGGTCAGGCTGTTGCGTCTCGGTTGCGAACCAAGCCACAGACAGGAGAAAGACTTTGGTGCCAGTGTTGGTGTCTTTGTGCCCAGGTTGGACGGAGCCACGCTCTGTGCGCACTTTTCTCCCAAAATTGAACATCAAGTCGAAAGTGAGAACGCGCTATATTTTGGTTGCCACGCGTGGGTGGGTGCACGTGATTCCAGAAACGTGAAGTCACGAGTACATGTGCAGAACACGCACGTGAACGGCGGAAGGAAGTCTATTTCTGGAGAAGACAGACAGCAATTACAAACACTGACATCTGAAAATTCTTTGCGCAACGCGTATGTCATAACGAAGACTCCGAATCACAATTTCCTGCGGGAAATGTCAGCGCAGACAAGCAGAAATATGTAATTTCCGGTGCTGTGTGCTGCGGTTGTGCTCGGCCTGCGAATGTTCCTGCAGCCCCCGTGTGATGCCTCCTTCATATGGTGACGGGCTGAGACGCTGTAAGCGGATTACTCTGGCCTTGGGTCCGCGGGAGAGCGTTGAGTGGTCACGTCGCAGGAGTGAATAAGGTTCTGCTGCAGAAGCCTCGGTCCGTGAGGTGCTGGGGACTCGAGGCTTTGGTGGCTGTGGCCATGTTGTGGGGTCTTCCTTCAGACGGGATGAGATTGGTGGGGATGGACGCGTTGGAGAGAGTGCCAGGCTTGCTCCACACCAGGCCCGTCGTGCTGTCGTACTTTCTTGGACAAGTGAGTGAGTGATTCGTGGCCAACGATGACGACGGTGCAAGCTGTGTGCCCATTTTGTACTGCGACGACCGCATGACGCGTCCTATGTGCAAAAGCCTTTGAAAGGCGGCACGACAGAACGTGGCAGTCAGTACGTGGCTCGCCAAAACGTGGAACGTGGGAACATGGCGAAAAGTACGGTGTACTCGGACCCCGTTTATCGCATTTCCAATTATTTTAGGCGCCAGTATCGTCGGCATACCTGTCAATACCGCGATGTTTGCGCCGCTATTTCATCTCTATCTGAGCGGAGATACTGACCGCAAAGCGTCTGATGGATTCACGATGAGCGAAGCTCTCACTGGGACAGACAGACGAGAGGGAGGGCAGCAGTATGCAGCAATATGCGGGAGTATGGAGCAGGTATGCTACAGCTTCTCCACGTTTCAACGTGCACTGCAGAAACGTGTGATGTTTGTTGTTCCTGTAGCGAGATCTCGAGTCTTGCCACCCGCACGCGGCTTGTGTTTGGGTCTTTGTTGCACGGATGTTGAGTCTGGAGGTGGGTTCGGATTGGCAGGAACACGCTGAAGTCAAGGCGGGTCTGCGTTATCCGACAGCTGCTTGTCTCGAGATCGGTGTTATGTGCAGGGGACACGCGTTTTGCTGCTTGCTCCACAGCTGAAGGAGCTGGAGGTTGAACCCAGGGGCGTCGGAAAACCTGAACCTCGGACCCTCCGAAAGCTACTGTCCTCTCATTTGCGCCGATAACGCAACATTTTGCGTCAAAAATTTCCGACGTAAAAATCGGGCCCCAACTCGGGGGGTGTAAAGTTGACTTCCATGACCAGATCCGGGGCCCGCCGCAGTTGAGGGAAACCCGCGAATCGTGTGTCGAAGCGTCGCTGTTGTTTCAGAGGCCTCGTGCGCTTCTGACCTTTGGTGGGTGGGATCGGCAGAAAATGGGCGCGGAGTCTGGTTCCGAGTATCATTGGCGCAACAAGACAACGGAAACTCTGACCTTAGCATCTCTGGCTCTTGATCAGCGTGATGAGGGGTGTGCGGAACAAGTGTTGTGTTTTTCGATTCGTCCAGGGGCGGATCCTGGGTTTGATTTGTGGGTAACCCCAATTGGGGAGTCGGATGGGGGAGCGATTTCAGCTGTGCCAACTTCAACATACAGAAAACGAACAAAGCGCCTGCTGCACACAGAAAACCATTCAAAAAATGGATTCTTCTGTCAGTGAGAGGGTGAAGGGGCGTCGGACCCTTTGGATTAACTCATGTCAGAAGGTTCTTCACCTGCTTTGTGTTGGGTGTTGATCGATGCCCGAGGTCGGGGTCGGGACACGTATCGCTTTCGCATCTCAATCCCCCGACCTTCTCTCGGATCGGGGGTCAGGAAACCGAGCCGGGACCTCATACTCGATGCGTTGTTTATTCCCGCTGTTCGCAGGGGGCAGGTAAATCAGTGGCTACGTGTATCCATCCGCGTGAAGCCTGTGCGAGAAGTGAACACACGTGCAAGTTGGTGGGCAAGGTGGTACGAGGGGTTGAAAAGGAATGCAGTTGACTTGTTCCATTGCATCGTGCAACAAGTTCATGGGCACTATATTGAAACTGAGGATTCCATATACATGTACCATTGTGTTGCGCTGTTCAGAGACGCACCCAGTGTGAAGCGGCCCCACGGCGTAGAACATTTCCTTTCATTCCGACTGATCAAACGCCGAGAATCACGGCGTGTTGAGAGCTGCTTATGACTCATGCTGCTGAGTGCAAAGACGTAATCTGTGTAATGAGTCCCTGAGAACGGGCTCTGCCCCTCACGGTGCGACGGACGTCTCCATTAAATTGGAGACGGCGCCCAGGGGCAGATCCAGGGGCCAGGCTCACACGACTCCTTGAAAAGTTTACCAACCTCTGCTCCACATGGGGCGCTCACTTTTCTCCTTTGTCAAATCAACAGAGTCAAATCGAGCTGCTAATGGATCGGGGAGGGGATTGCCCCTTGATTGCATCCCTGGTTCCAGCGAATAGCAAACGCAAACTCTCCATCTCACGGCGCTGGCGTTGGCGAGCGCACTTCCGGTTCCACTACACGCTACTTTTGCAGTTCACATGCGTGTACGAAAGCCTGCAGTAAAGTGGTTCTCTTCTGTCCTGCATGTCAAGGAAATGCGTTCTCTGACAGTCGGTGCGAGTGAATGGGTTCTGGAAACGCGCACGGAAACGGGACCGACTGCATGTGCGTGAGGAGCGCGAGCTGGAGGGGCGGCCGCGCGGTCCTTACAGGACCACCACACCCTCCCACAGAGAAATATTAGTCTGAAAAGGCATTTGGACAAGGCGCGCGGGAGGGGCCGTTACGCAGGCGCAGTGAGTGTTCGGGGGGAATATTAGCTCTCGCACCGCACAATTGGAGGATTAGGAAACCGGTCAGACCCTGTCAACACAGAGCCGTAAAGAGTTACAAATGACCCTGCACGGGGCTCCACGGACCCATGAAGAAATATGACCTGAATTGACTTGCAAATCCAGGGTGGGGTTTCGTATTGGTTTGCCGAATGGAGCCCTCCTCAAGTTGATGACTCTGGTGGGGCGGATCCAGAGGGTCCAAGGAGCCTGGTCCACCCTGCCTCGAAACAACAAGCCACCCTGAGTTCCTCCACTTTCGGAGTAGAAATCCGTCATTTGAGACAGGGAATCCTGACCAAACCACAGACCCGCCCTTCTTGCTGTAGTTGAGATTGTCCTGCATCGTGAGCCTGGGTTGCGAATGTGCCCGAACAAGGAATACATTGCCACGGGGTTGAAGACGCCGGTTCCCTACTCTTCTTTTTGATATGACGCCTTGAATGCGAGCTTTTAATTTGATGGAAGATGCCACTCAGGAAGCTTCATAACGGTGCGGAACAACAGATACCCACGAGTGTCGCGTTGCTTATGAATGAGAGTCTGCTGCGATAGGGCCGGCTCCTTGGGTCAGATCAGGGGAGGGGAGACGTGGTCGAGGAGGGGTGATTTCAACTTTCAATATATTAACACAAGATCACATTATCGTATGCCTGCAGTTGAAAATATAGGGTTGGCAGGTGTGTTATTTGGGGGGGGGCAGGGTGAAGGGGTTGCCCCGGAGCTTGCTGCCCTGGATCCTCCCCTGCGAGTCGGGATATTGATGCAATCATGAAGCCAACTGTTGGAACCCAAGATTGACTTTCCTTTGTGATTATGGGCGTCATTATTTCCAGGGGTACTGAACTTGTCCAAGATGATGGGGCTTCCATTCAAAAACTTGGCAAAAGTGTCGCGGGTTTGAAATGGTTCTCAAACGGTGAAACTTGATGATGGCAATCATCCTGTCAAAAGAGACCTGTGCGAGTGGTGTTCTACCGGCGCAAGTCTGTTACAGTCTCCTGTACAGGCTGCTCGGATCAAAGATTTCCACATGAAAGAAGCTTGGAAGATGCAAGGCCTTCCCAGAGATGATTTCCTGCAATCTCATCAGAGGCGAATCCAGGATTTCTCAATGAGGCGACCCCACAAGAGTGGGACAAGCCTCAACTTTGACATGGAAAGCGAGAAGTTTGGCTCGTGTGTGATAAAATTCACGGGATAAATTATTTTGAGAGGAGGTTGGGGGGGTGTCCATGCCCTGGATCTGTCCCTGCCCAATTTGGTTGGTTCCTTGTCCTCGCGACGGAGGGAAGGACACATCACAGTGAGTGACAGGCTCCGCGTCCCGCATCTCGTACCATTAGCGCACACTAATCCCGCTATTGAAGCCGACGACATCACTGCGACACAGAGAACGGTCATTTCCGGCGTCGCTTTCGCTCCCCATTCCCCGCCGACTTCCAGCGCTTCTCCCGCAGAAACCCGATCCCGCTCAGAATCCTCCGCGATTGCCTCGATCAGGGGCGGATCCAGAGTGTGCTCAGGAGGATTTGACCCCCTTCTGGCGTGGGAGGGGGACATTCCGACTGGGATACATTTCTCAAATTCACAGATTTGATTTTCTTGCGGTGAATTTTTTGTGGGGAACAGAGACCAGCAGGTGTCTTGGGGCACCCCAGGATACGGGATCAACGTGGTGCCCTCTGGACCCACGGACCCGCAGCTCCTGAACACGGAGATGTGATCTGCGCGGGGATTGCTGCCGCACACATCTCGGGCGCACGTTGTCAAAGCGGGGGCGGGGCGGGGCAGGCCTGGCCCCGAGATCGGCTGCGGAGGCCTCGTCGGCGCACGTCTCTCGGTCGCCCCCGTGTCAGCCCCGCGCAGAGCCACTCCGGACGCGCGCTGACAGCCTCCGTATTGGCTTTCTCCTTCATTTCCTTGACGAGTCCTCAGATCATCATCGTCGTCATCAGTGTCAGGGCACCGCCGCCGCTGCTGCTGCTGCTGCTTCAGCTTCACGACACGATCAAGATGCATTGTGTGTGTGTGTGTGTGTCTATGTTTGAGAGAGACAGAGAGAGGGAGAGAGAGGGAGGGAGAGAGACACAGACAGACACAGAGAGCGTGTGTCGACGAACAGTAGGATATAGATCAGCACGCATACCTTCACACACACGCACAGCTGCATTGACCCGTTTCTGTGAGGATTGATGGCCGTGAGATATGAAGGGCCGATCCTGTTTCCCTGCGATCAGTGGGAACCTGTTAATCTCCTATTCTCGCACCGGAGATGACCTTTGAGGTGCGGAGCTGCAGCGCGGCACGACGCTTCAACAGATCCAGGGTCAAGCTTGTGTGGAAGGGACGGGGGAGGGTCAATCGTGCGGGGAAGGGGTGTGCCCACAAGCAGAAGGGACTTCAAGCACGACGTGTCTTTTGAAGAGACTTGTCAATGTCATTGATGTGCAAAACCATCTGGCTGGTGGGTAAAAATCACGTGTCCTTCACGTTGAGCGAATAATGTCATTACTACGTTGACAAATATTTGGGGGGGGCCCTTCCTGGATCCGCTGGAGGCATCGTATTGGCGGAGATCTGGCTGTTGTATCACAGGCGCAGATGAGGGGTGAGAACATCCGCACGAGATGCTATGCTAGAAATGGGAGCAGGGCAAAACATTGAAGCTGTTGTGTGCGAACGAGCATTCTGATCTGGGAAGACTCTCTATTGTTTTGTGAAATTTGTTCGCCCAGGACGCTGCGTTGCTGGCTTTAATGGTCGCTGCGTCGCACTGTGTGTGACAGCATTGCGCCCTCGTTTTTGTGCGTCGTGAGGGACGCCACACCCACGGGCGTGTGCCAGGGTGCGGAGGATGTGACGCGAGCAGAATGAAACAGGCCTCCCGGTGCTTCTGCATTGCATTGTTCTACCCGGATTGAAGCAGCCCCCGTGTTCCTCTGCACAGTGTCTGGAGAGAGACGTGTGTTTCCAGCTTATTAGATTGGAAGAACCGATCCGGGGCTGGTTCTACGCAGAGCCTCTGCTTCTGTCCGTCTCTCGCGATGCTGTTTATCCGCAGATTGAAGGGAGATGCTATCGGTCTGTTCCGCGCGGAAAGACTCCAGCGCCAATTAGAGAATACCTCGAGAATATATCATTTCACAACAAGCTTCGCTGCGGCATCACAGGACGGGGGATTGAGATTCTGATGCAGGGCACACGAGTACTTGTCTCGACCGATTCTCAGGTTCGAGGACACGGAGGCTGAACGAGATTTGACAGGAGTTGTTCGGCTGAAAATGGGTGGTTTATGCTCATTCTCAGCATCATCTGCGAGCTGGTCTCGAACACACACTTGGCCCCATCTGTCCAAGTGTTGACAACTCAAGACCGCTTTTGTCCACACGAACAAGTGTTCTTGTGTGTCAGGTAAAATTTCTGTTTTCTGTGCAGCTCTTGATTGTGAGTCTTAAGGAACACTGTTTGTGTTTGTGGGTCTATGTCAACCCTCGCATCTCGGAATGCTGCTATCTGGGTTTCACGGCGCGTGTTACACCGGCAAGCACTCTTGTTTGTGTGTCTGCGCATCACTGACATCACGGAGACGGCGCTATCTCGGCCCCACGCCGCTCGTCGTCACAACCATCTGTCAGTGCGCGAACACCGGGCTGCGAACCGTCAGCGGCGGCGGTGGTGGTGGTGGTGGTGGTGGTGGGGAGGGGGGGGGGCTGCGGCGGCGGGGCTCGTTCTCCGGCGTTAGATGAGAACACAGCGCTGAGTGACGCAGCCTCCTCAACGGTGATACTGCTTTTGCGTAAAACCAGCTTCAGGGGCACATCCAAAATTCGGTTGGGGAGAGGGTCTTGACCCCAAGGAACCACCACTAACTTTTCTAAAAGGAAGCACGGCACAGAATTGTATTTGCAAAGCGTATTTCTGGTGTCAAAGAGGTTGAGACCCTGAATCCGCCCCTGGATCCGCCCTGAACAAATGACACGCTTTGCACGTCTCAGACTGATCCATCAAAACTTGAAATTTGTTCGCACATCTCCTGACCTAATTTTCGAAGCAGTTTTCTGTGTGCGACAGAAGATGAGAGGAACGCTTTTCTTGCTTGATCAATGTGCTGTGGGAAGACCCGCTTTCGCACTCAGCTGTTGTAACGACTTGTGTCGAGCCTCTCTCCGATACTGTGTTGCAGTCCGTGCACAAAGCGTTGAACTGAACGAGAAAGGAAACAGAGACTGAGACTGCACCGAAATGAGTGGGGGAAGAGAGCAGGAGGGCTTTGTTTCTGAACAAGCGTCAGTGGAATATCCAAGGTGTGTGAGCTCGGGGGGGGGGGAGGATCGAGGATTTGATGTGGGGGCGACACTAAGGGGAATGGTCTCAACGAGGGACAGTTCACCCGCAGTAAGGCACAGGGCGAGGAGACATGGGAGCCAAGGGCGGTCGGGCTCCCTGCGCCCCCTGGACCCGCCCCTGGAACTGTGTGGAGTTTGTCTCATTAGAATTTCCCGTGCACTGTTTTCCCATCACTGAGCCTGCACTGCTCTGCAGACGCTGGTTGTCTGCTCCCGCGATGTATTTACCCAACTTGTGTCGGTTCCAATTGATCACGATGCGTCAGAATCTGTGTATTGTGAGATTCAGTTGCGTTGAACTGACGGCGGAAATGGTGGGTGAGCTCCTGTGGTTCGTGGGGCTCAACCAACGGACCTGGAGTCTCGACTCCTTCTCAACAGACGCTGATGTTGTCTTTTGTCCACCTCCGCTGATGCAACAGTGACGTGGTGCAGCGTGGTGCACTTGGACCACCTGCAGGGTTCCTTGCTGAAACTGCCTGTTGTGTGTGTGTTGGAATCCGACGTGAGATTCCCCATTCCTTCACACACGCAAGAATCCTTCCGGCGTGGATCCTGGATCTGGTCAAGGGAGCCCAACGCCCAAGGCCGTCCCAACCTCAACTTTGAAAGCTTTTGTCAAACGAAACACTGTTCCACAGGGATCATCAGCGGTTGAGGGGTTCTGAGTCCCACACCCCAGGATCCGCCCCTGCCTCACCTGGAGATGAGCGGATCACCTTGAGCGTTCTCGGGTGTCCGGACCCCTCCCACGCTGCGGCCCATATCTGCGCTCCCGAGCCCTGCCGCTCTCAGACCTGACGGAGGCACAATACCCGGACTCGTGTTTCATTCCACTCTGCACACTCACAGCGCGGACTCAGGATTTGATGAGAGCGCTTGCAAAAGTGTTGTGCGATCAGCAGCGCACGTCACGGGGTCATTTTCTTGGGAGGTGAGAGAGATGAACCACCGCTGGGGCCATTTCCTCGTTGACCAGGGCCGCGTTGTCCCCCTGGGCACGTTTCTGGCGCTGCGATGTCGCTGGCGACGCACCGCCCGTCAACGCAGAGATGCGTCGCATCGAATGAGGCATCCAGTGTGACAGATATCACCGTTATTTTTGGCCACAGATCGCAGTCCGCTTCAAAACGTTTTGCAGAGGCCATAAACCGGATTGTTTTTGGCTGTGGCATTGTGATGGGCTCGCCTCCCTGGAGATCCCCCGAATCTATCTGCGGCTCCGTTGTTGCCCTCGACATCAGAAGTGCATTAGTTGAAAAGCGCGCAGATCTGTACACACCGAATCCATGTGGTCCCGAGATGGACGCGACTGCAGCGGACACCAATCTCTTTGTTGGGTCTCTTCCGTCAGGCTGGTGGCACACGTCTCTCTTTTTGCATATCAGCTCAATGTCAATGGCAACTTTGATCATCTGGCTGCAAGTGTGCTGAGGATCTGATGAAACGGGAACCTCCGAGGGTGCTGATTTCCATTTTGAAAAGTTTGACGTGAGCTAAAGAACCAAGTGTAAATTTCCCAAAGGCTGAGGCCAGAAGGACCCTGGATCCGTCCCTGGCACGTCAACGTCTTGAGAAACTTGAGGCGATCGTTACTGTTGCGCAGACGCACAGGTGCATCTCTGTACCCAACGTGAACGGAATTGACGTAAATACCAGCGATTTCCTCCACCCTGCACCTTCTCTACAAATCTCCCCCAGTGTTTGCATTAGATTTCACTTTGTAAGCAGTAGCAAGAAAACAAAAACTTGTGCAGCGAAGGCCGACAAATCAAGGCCAGACGTCGGGAGTGTCGATATTGTTACCTGGGGCTTGCTTCGCCTTGCTGTGCTAACGTTTTGACATGGCCATTGCAAATTGTGTGGCTGCTGCGAACTGCTGAATTTGCCGGTGGCCTGGTTCTCGAGATGTTTCCATGCACCTGTTGCTTATCCGAGTGACAGCGCAGTTCAAGTGAACAAACACACCAAACGCACGTAAACATTTGCTGACGCACCCAGATACGTACACACACACACACACACACACACATTGTGAGACCAGAAACCTAAAGGGTTCAGCTTTGTTTGCGAAGGCCAGTGTCACATTGGATGCGCCATGCATTGCGTTGCTCTTCTGGCCAATGGCCCCGAAATCGCAATTGACGTTGCAGTACCCACTGATGGGACGCAGCGCATGACGCCTACACTGTGAATCGGACCCCACGAGACTGAACAGGTACGCGAAGCAGGTTCATGTGACCCGACTTTGATGAGCGCAATTATCCTACTCGCTCCTGGGCTCTGGTCCAGCTCAAAGTGCTCACGGTAATTACATTAGGATCCGGTTAGTATGCAGTCAGTATCCAGTCACGCAGGAATCCCTCCGCCTGCAGAAATGTCAAAATGTTGGCATAGCAGGAGTCGAACCTTCGAGTACTGAGTGCTGTATGAGTACTGTTTCCTCGTGTACAGAGTCAGGGGCGGGTTCAGGATTTGGTCAAGAGATCCTTGTGTGTGTGTTGTGTGTATTGTGTGCGTGCGGCTTTCGGACTCTCTCTCTCTCTCTCTCTCTCTCTCTCTCTCTGTGTGTGTGTGTGTGTGTGTGTGTGTGTGTGTGTGTGTGTCAGGGATGGTCATTTCCAACATCAAAAATCCAAAATCCAAAATCAAAAAGTGATCTCCACCTGGATCCAACTCTGTTCAAAGAAAAATTTGATGCTCGACGTCAGACGATATGTTCGAGGAAGGAGAGTCTGGAACGCAGGTTATTGCTTCTGACGTGATCGCTGGTTGGGACGGTTTTTTCTGCCTTGCAAAGCGTTGGTTGTTCTGAACTCTGCAGCCGAAACTCAGTTCATATTTCTCACTCGTCGGGCTACACTGTGTCTGTGTCTGTGTAGCAGAACCGTTTCACACAGATTCATCATCTGCTGAAATGAACTCTTAGCTTTGTACCAAAGACCAAAGAAATTGGGAAATTTGGCGGGACAAGGCCGGGTCAGCGCCAAACAGGAACCATCGCCGGATGAGTGCTCCTGAGTCAAGGTGCACCAGGTGTCGAAGTTCCCCAAGACAAAGGGTCCCTCACACCCTCCTTACAGGACCACCACGCCCTCCTTACAGGACCACCACACCCTCCTTACAGGACCACCACGCCCTCCTTACAGGACCAAAACACCCTCCTTACAGGACTACCACGCCCTCCTTACTCCCTGCTCGTGGGACTCCCATTCCCTTCTGACCGATGTTGTGGGACCACCGCCTCTGTTCTCGAGTCATGTGAGCGAACTCATGGCAACGGAGCCAGTCTGGCATTCCTTGATCCGCGCGGCGCCCGCTTCAATATCCTCCCATCCCGCAGTTGAATTCCTGCATCAGAATGGGAGCATTGTACCATGCTTTCAAAATCACCGAAAAGCCAACAAAATGCTCTCGCCCCATTCTTTGTCCCGAGGTGGGAATATCACATGCTTTATCATTGCGCCGTGGCCGGTACGTGTTCGTGTTGTATCCAATAGGAAACTCAATTCATCCTCCGCCAGATCCAATCCGGCGCAGCACAATGCTGATCCCCTCGGTTCCCTTTGTGTTGCGCGGTGCGGGAGTAAACGAGGGATGCGACCCGACTGGGGAGATACGGCACTGCTGTGTGGAAGTCACCCTGATGGAACAATTTGGAGTTGAAATGGTTTTGTGTTCTGCGTTCTCAACAGCACCTCAGGTCCCTTGGATGGCATGGAACCAACCACGTTCCAAGGGAACGCACGCCACAGCCTGACCTGCCTGTTTCCTTGTCGGGAGTGATCCCGGGGTCCGGAGGCGCCGCGCCCGGGGGTCACTGAGGCGGCGGCCGCGCCGTGTTCGGGTCAATATCCACAGGGCGACGGTCTCCAGTGCGCGCTGAGCACAGTCCAGGGGTCAAAACTGTCGACTGTCGAATTCCTTACAGTTCAAAGTCTTCGTCGCGCACGACACACACGCACACACGTTCTGCCCCTGACTCGGCAGCTCTGAAAGACCCCAGTCCCATTCAAAGACGTTCCAGGCGTCGGCGCGTCGGATTCCGGAGCGGTGGAACTGGGTTAGTCACAGAGGCGTTGCTCAACTTCACTGTTTGCGTGACCTTTCGCTGTTTCTCTGCGATGTCTATCTGTGCACAATCTGCCATCGTGCGAATCTGAAAAACAATCTTTTGTCAGCACCCTGTGGCGAGATAGAGAAAAGGTCAAGTCATACAGCAGAACAATGAGTAAGACTTGCTCCACAGCGATGGATTCAGGCTCCAAAGTTTGTCCACTGTGAAAGTGTGTTTCGAGTCCAGTAGTACAGGACCAGGGGGATTGGTGTGTGTGTGTGTGTGTGTGTGTGTGTGTGTGTGTGTGTGTGTGTGTGCGCGCATGTGTGTGTGCATGTGTGTGTGCGTGTGTGCGTGTGCGCGTCTTTGCAGTTGACTGCGTTTGTGTGTGTGAGCAGAGATTTGTCGCTGTGGAAACATGCGCTCATCTGAGCTTCAGCACGATGGCTTGACGTGTATATGCGTGTGTGTATGCGTATGTGTGGTGATTGCTGCGTAGGCGTTGCCAACCCACCCGCCGCAGGCAGGTTTCACAAAGTAAGCGCATCATTCGTGACGCAAGAATTGTGAAAACCTTCAGGAATCTGCAGACACGGCGACACTGCAAAATTCCTTTCACTCCTGCACAGACAACTGCGCCATCGCCATTCAGTCCAATTCAGTCATTGAAACTGAAACGTTGTTGAAATGGGGACAAAAAATAGCTCCATGGAGCTCGCGGTGATTTGAGGAAATTTCAGTTGCTCTGATTTGGCTTGCTCTGATTTGGGTCACTCAGATTTGGCTTGCTCTGATTTGGGTCAC
>JAAUXT010012590.1_pt1 | contig 13069 bp, 17 predicted proteins | sample 7278171 | NCBI WGS metagenome assembly JAAUXT01 (sample SAMN14350112, study PRJNA611818) | marine sediment metagenome | isolation source: surface marine sediment (1.8m) | place: French Polynesia: Moorea | collected 2018-08
ACTGCCCAAATATTATGGATATTTCAATAACTTCAGAAAGATGAAAAACCAAGTTTCCCTTTTATTCTTGTGAAGGACTCAGCATACCTTTGATTGGCAAGAAAACTTTGCTTCGTGACTGTATTTTCAGCGCAAATATTCGCCGGGAAAGTTTCTTTTGGAGGTCCCCCCGTACCGTTTTAGTTTATTAGGCAAGAATACACAGTACCTTACAGCTATGTACATCTTCTTGGTAACAGTGAAACTAGATAAGACAAGTAAGCTTCGATTAAATCCCCATTTGATGTTTGAGTCAATGAAAAAAGTTGTCAACCTGGCACACAGCGTCAAGACACAACTTGTCGCACTTCACGTGCAACTTTTCATCATTTGAGAGACCAAATCTTGAAAACCACCACGGATAAATGGCGTAAAACTTGGTGCACAGAGGCAGATCGACAACAGCGCCCTTAATTTGCACCGTCATGTGCAAAATTTTCATTTTCCCACGTCCTCAAAACGGCCTCGGCGGGCTCGCCGCACCCTGGACCAAACTGGACCCGCCCCTGGGCCAAGTCTCCAGCATCGCAGATCACGGTGTGCCAAAGAGAAATTCTCCCGGTCTACGCAAACCGAAAGAAAACGTGTCTTCCTTTCCAACAAAAGTACACAACAACGTTTGACCTCAACGCCACCCACCCAAGTTTGACAAAAAAGTTGACAACAACCCAAAAATATGGAAATTTCAAAGACATCTGAACCACCCCAAATCTAGTGTGACTGACTGCACCAGCAGAACGCAATAAATACTGACGAAACGATAAGTATGAACATGTCGGATGAACGAATTTCACCAGACTTGCTCAATTTGACGTCTGATCATCTTGCACACAAGCGGTTCCTCAGAGATCCGCGCGATTAACACACACACACACACACATACACACACACACACTGCATCGAGATCACAGAAAAAAAACAAGAACTCTTCCAAACGTCTTGCATTTCCCCGTAGCCGAAGTGAACCACTTCGCTCCACAACACTATGCTCCGTCCAGAACCCATGCTGAACAGTGAAATCCTGGTCTGAGCACACAACTCCCTACTTCTGTCAAATCCTGGCCACTTGTTCACCAGGGAAGCAGCACTAGCGAGGCGGACTCAGGCGTTGCGGAAAGATCCATTTCTTCTCCCGCATGACAGTGATGGTCAAAAAATCCTTGGTTACAATTTTCAGACGCGAGGAGGTTTGCATCAAAATCCAGGGCTACACGACGCAGTGCCGGCAGCCTTCACAGGCCGAGTCCTCAGTCCCCGCGCGCGCAACACACTTCCGTCTGGACCCGTTCATACGCGGAATGTCAGTTGGTAGCAGAGTTCGCCCACGTGTCTCGCGCATGTCAGTCGTAGTCGTGCGAACTCTCGCGCTTGGACGGCCCCGAGCTGCCGGCGGTGGCGCCCTCCCCATCCTCGCCGTGCCGCACATTCACCTTCACCAAACCCTCGTAAGCGCCCGACTTGGTCAATCTGAAACAAAGAAAAATGTCCATCCACCATGACAATTTGAGTGAGAAGGTTGCCTGCTGCGGTTCACACCGTCACTGGCGCCAACACATTGACGATTCCACTGCCCAGGCACATCTCCAATCCACGGCAGTCACAAGAACCCCACACTATCCACCCCACCGACTGTCCCTCACTTGGTCAGGCGTCACCTCGTGGTGACCAACCACGGTTCTCAGCTGCAGGTTTTGGCACCTCCGCCCACACACACTGTGCCCACACCTATCCCACAAAATCCAGCCTGCCACACCCACCCAACCCACTCACCACACCCACCCCGCCCACTCACACCCACCCTGCGCACTTACGCCCACCCCGCCCACACCACCCCGCCCACTCACACTTGGTCCTTCTCCGTCTCCTCGTCGCTGTCGGTGCTCAGCTGCAGGTATGGGTTGTTGCTCGCCCCACCCACCCACCCCGCCCACACCACCCCGCCCACTCATGCCCACTCCACCCCGCCCACTCACACTTGGTCCATCTCCGTCTCCTCGTCGCTGTCGGTGCTCAGCTGCAGGTACGGGTTGTTGCTCGCGGGGCGGAACTTGTAGCCGGTGATGACGAAGAAGATGAGCGTCGCCAGCTCCTTGAACAGCTCGTCCAGCCACTCGTATTGAAACGGAACCGTGATCTGCAAGCGAGAAACACAGGGTCAGCAGCAGATCCAGCAGAGGGGGCCGGGCGGGGCGGGGCGGGGGGGCTGCCCGTGCTCGCCCCGCCCACACCCGCCACTCGTGTTGAAACGGAACCGTGATCTGCGATCAGCAACACACGGCGGTCCATTCAAAAACACTGCGCAACCGTCCTTGCTGTGTCCAGTCACAGAATCACAAAACTTCGTCCGCGTTTCACGTGGAGCAACCTCAAATCCTCACAAACAGCCGTATTCAACCGTGTGATAGAATCCAAGTTTGGGACGCACCCCAAAGTTTATTGTTTCAGGTCCCATTGAAACAACAACAATGTCATCCCCATGTGTAAGACACACCCTTGGTTTTGGCACCAACTCAAGGCGAAAAGCTTGTACAACCCACCTCCAGCAGGCACAACTCACCTTCAGCAAGTACACGATGATGCGGGTGAAGTAAATGTAACAAACGATCTGAAAGGGAAAATGCAACATGCGATGAGTGCATCAATTGTGCAATCCAAATGAAACACTAAAAACCGCCTTTGCTTTGCAGGTTGACGAACAACCCAACAGAAAATGTGCTCGAGTCGTTGCTGAAGACAGAATAGAATTCCGAGTGTCTTCCGGTCATGGCTGACCCACTTCCGGTCGTGGTTGATCCACTTCCGGTCATGGCTGACCCACGCCGTACTCACCATGATGTAGAAATGGCGGAAGATTTTGAGTTTAGCGAGGTTGATGGCAGCTTTTCCGTCCGTCTGGGACGCTTCCTGCAGATGGCGTATTGACCTGCGGTGGCACATATCAAATCCAACGATCAGCCCCCACTGACAAGAACACCTGCCAGTGCAGACACGCTGCCCGGGTGTGGCCGTGAGGCGCTCGGGCGTTGGAACAGAAAAATCTGATCTGGAAGAGGGGGATCCTGGTGAAGTCCAGACGGACTCTTGAAAATGCAGGTCAGGTCTACACAACGCGGGGTGTCCTCAAGTTGGCCTTTCCTGAGCTTTGTGGTTCGCTTGCAATCAACGACTGGGCTGTTTGTTGTGGCGTGCAGCGTGATTTTCGAGTGTAAGAGAGTCACGCGCTCGGTCCCCGTACCAAAGACAGGATGTTGCCAAAGACTTGTGCGGGACACTTGTGGCGCACGCCTTACAGGCCTGGACCCGATTGCTGGGACGCATCCCGTGTGAACCCAGACGCACAGCGCGGGTTTTTTGACGCACCAAACGACGGGAAAAAGAATGGAGCCGCAGCAGAGCAGGTCGACGAGGATGAAGACCTCCTTCCACATGGCGTACTCGGAGCGCCCCTCCTCCGTCTCCTCTATGATGATCTGTGCGATGTTCGCCAGGATCTGAAGCGAGGGGGCGTGTGCGTGTGTGAGTGAGGTATGCGTTCAGGGACAGAGGCAAGGCTGACTCTGAAGCGAGAGGCAGTGTGTGTGTGTGTGTGTGTGTGTGTGTGTGTGTGTGTGAGAGAGAGAGAGAGAGAGAGAGAGAGAGAGAGAGAGGTATGCGTGCAGTGTCTGATGCAATGCTGACTCTGTCGCCTGCTGAGGGCTGACTCCTACCTGCAGGGGGATAACGATGATGAAGATCTTCTTGTCCCTGTCGGAGAGGATGTGCTTGACGAAGGCCCAGCCGGCGCCGATGAGGACGATCGTGATGAACAGCAGCGACCCCTTCATCCTGCAACAGCGACGCTTCTTCCAGTCACGTGACTGAAATTCGCTTCAGTACAGTGGGACACGAGGGACGGTTCTGCAAACCTGAAGTGACCGCGTTACTCAGAATCTAACACAAAATTCGCACGATCGTGTGCAGCAAGACCCGGCCCGATCAACAAAGTTCTTGGTGTACATTGGAGGAGGGTCAAAGCACAATGAAAAGCGATGGGGCCCTGGGCACCCCCGCCCCCCCGGATGTGCCCCCCCCCCCGCGGAGAGTGATGCTCACAGCATGGTCACGTAGTAGAGAATGGCCCAGGCCTCCTCGTGGTGCCCCTCCTTCTGGATGAAGTAGAAGTTGATCTGAAAAGAGCAAAAAGCGCTTGAGTTCGCGAGTTCCTCCGAACACTCCACAGGATTCGACTCGGACGCGGCGATCAGCCAATCACCCACGTCTTTTGTTCATTTTGACCTCGGAAGCAGAATCTGGGGCCGTGCGTTTACACGGGTTGTTTCGCGTGTTTTTCCTTTTTGATTTTCATGCAACAGACGCGGTGCGCGTGACCGCTGTCACGATCGAGTGCGCCCGACACGTGGGTGAATGCGGTAAACGCGGCAGCTTGAGCTTCTGACAGTATATGACTTATGAGATCTATAGCTTCACCGGAAATCGGCGTGGTGAAGCGATCGAACAAGTGTTGCAGATTCTTATCGACCATGTCAGCGGTTTTTATCGAGTTCGACGGCACAGGCCATGCAAGTTTCACACTGAACGAGAGGGACTGCTGCTCAAGAGATTCAGAATCTGTCTTCACGTGCAACAAAAGTCACATCTCGACTGCACAGAAAGAATACCGAGCTTCATGTCGATTGGGTGGGGATGGGGGTCAACTCAACTGGGAAGACGCATTTCAATTGGGGGATCCAGGGGTCCAGAGGCCAGCCACCCCCCGACGCCGAAAAAAGTCCTCACCCTCAACCGTTGTAGCCCAATTTTGCTTGGCGTTTCTTTGTTGTCCCCCTCCAGGGGTCGGTCGCCCTCCCCGTCTTGATCCTGGATCCGCCCCACAGTAAAGATCAACAAGAACGACTTACAGCGTGGAACAAGAGCGCCACGGCTTTTACGAACACGAGCACCCACATCAAGTAGTGCGTCTTGAGCACAAGTTCGCCTTCCCTGCAAACCACAAAAACGTCACTCAAGTCACTCACCAAGTCGCGAAAAGGCACGAAGAGGCGCGAAAAGGCACGAAGAGGCGCGAAAAGGCACGAAGGTGGAAAGAAGCAGAGAACCAATCAAATCATCCCACACAGTGTCACGTTGGGCAGCTTGACGGACGGCGTGCAGGGGAAAACCCTGGGGCGGATTGGTCGGGCGGGCTCCCTCCAGGGAGTTCCCAAACACATCAACTTTCCTGTTGCAAAGTCGGGTGGAAATTACATTTTCAGGTTTTGGAGGCAGGGCGCGTCTCTGGAGAGACCCCTGGACCCGTCCCCGAGTGTCTGCTCCCGGCCAGAGTGACAACAGTGACGCCGGCACAACGCGGTCGAATTGCCCGGTTTCTGTGCGTGGTTCCTGCTTGAGTTAGGAGACGGGTCAGAGCACCGGGAGCTACATGCAGACCAGCGTTGAAGACGCCAGAGGACGGTGGGATCGGGATATCTTCAACTTACGCCGTGAAAAAACAGTGCCAGAGCTTTGAGGAAAACGAGTGCGCACATAACGAAGTGCGGCTTCAGTCTTTCTCTAAAAATAAATACATCTCGAGAATAGGCAACCAGCAAAATGAGGCCTGGTGAAAACTGCAAAAGGTACCCCCCGTTGTTCAACTCTCTGGTGACAAAAGAAAGAAAATTGATCAATTTCACAGACTGATACGTCGCTTATTGTTGTTGACCCTTGAAATCGACACAGATTTGTTTGTTGGCTGGACACTCAACGTTCAGAGGAGGAAGACCTTTCCATCCCGAAACACCAAAAGTTATGGAACTGATCAAAACAGCGCTTATGTCTGAGTGGCACGCCACATGCCGCTGCGTTCCCTGCATCACGTGACATCACGTGACGTCCCATCAGGGTTGATGAGTGAAACGCTGCTGTTGGATCTTGTGGTTGACCAGACAAGGAAGAGACCCTCCTGACTGGAACTGCTGACGAGTCAAAATCCAAGACGCTTGGAGTTTTTTGGCACCCGACCCTCTCAGCACGAAACTTACTTGGCGCTCCGCAACACGTAGATCCAGACGATGCCGGTGAAGATGTAGACGACGCAGAGAGTGAAGTAGAGTTTGGGCAGCGGCATCTGTCCCGCAGACAGGTAGTTCCCGTCGTTGTTCTCCGTGATGTTGATCTGAAGTGACCCGAGTTACCGAGTTCAGTTTCGGTGCCTCAAGATTCAGTTTCCATTGGCTCAAACGCGTTGAATGAACGCAGCTAATAGGTCCGCGTCAGGGACACAGTTCCGTCAGGACACACGAGGAGCCACAGTGTGCTGCTCAACAGTCAGATTCGGAAGGAAATACTGGTTGTCTTGGGAATGGGCAAAATGGCGGGAAACGCGTCGGAGAAACTGACCGTGAACGAGACGGCGACGTCGTCCGTGTGTTTGTAGTTGTAGCAGTTGTGGAAGAAGAGGTTGTAGAGCCCCTCCTGCTCCTTCATGTTGATCACCACCAGGAACTGAGAATGATACGCAGGTTTCGAGGCTGCAGGGGCGGAGCCAGGGTGTGACCCAAGGGACCCCCACCCCTCCGCTCCTGGGAGTTGGTCCAAACCAAGAAATAAGAGAGTGGGGGAAGGTTTGGAAAGTCCCAATTCAACAAGGCGGCGTTTCGGCAGGGCAGGGGAGAGTTGTTTCGTTGTCTTCCCACACGTGCACACTACGTACGCAAACACGAATACACATACGCACACACACACACACACACACACACCAGCACGCCCGCGCGCACACAAACTCACGTGTGTGCTGATTTGCTTGTTGTCGTCAATGGTGATCCTGATGCTGTCGTTCACGAGCGGAATCTGTGGCGGCACCGCTCCCTCTGCAAACCACACTCACAGCAGTGAATCAGTGCACACACACACACACACACACACACACACACACACACACACACACACGCATTGACCCCTCTTCAAACCACGCCAAACAGCGGGCTGAACCAATGGCGGTCGGAGCACCTTCACTTTCTCCGGCAGATGTCTCATCTCGGATAAATTCACAGGATTTTTTCTCTCTGTCTTCCACAGGGAAAGCATTGCATTCGGATTGGTTTGCATTTCGATCGTCCCAATATTTTGAATCAACTGAGCCAGGATGAACAGTTGAATGTCGCCAATCGCACGGGAAAGTTCGGACGGTGGCGGCGCAGCTGAAGGATCGTCCATTTGGTCAGGCGGGCAAAACCGCGTGGGAAGTGGAGAAGTAAGACACAAGCATGAGGCCGCCCTCCCTGCGAATCTACCTACAGAAGCTCCTGCCTGAGGCCGCCCTCCCTACGAATCTACCTACAGAAGCTCCTGCCTGAGGCCGCCCTCCCTACGAATCTACCTACAGAAGCCCCTTCCTGAGGCTGCCCTCCCTGCGAATCTACCCACAAAAGCCCCAGCCTGAGGCAGCCCTCCCTGCGGATCTACTTTTCCCACGGCAGGAAGGACACCCACCTTGCGCCATCTCGGCCGAGCGGGTCGCGTTGCCGCCGGTTGCGCTGACGTTCTGCGCCGCCGTCTTCTGCGCGGGAACCTTGGCGTCCGGTTGCACATCACCTTCAGCGTTCGACTTTGGTTCCGCGTTGTTGTTTGGTTCATCTTCAGAGACACGAACAACACAGCGATGACACTTACACGAGTCGAGCAGCTCCACGATCGGGACCAACGTCTGATCCTCGTGAGCTCAAAGCCAGGGAAACTTATCAAAACACAGACGTCTGGAATCTTAAAAGTCAGCAAAACTTGTGCCAGTTCACAAAACGTGTGTCCTGTTGACGTGCAACACAACTTCCTTTGTGGCATAAGAAAGGCCGCCGACAGAGAAACTCGCGCGTTACCTGGTTTGGGATCGGCAGCAGGCTGCGCCGCTTGGTCGTCCCGGCGTCGGCGGCGGTGCGGCATCAGGTACGAGTCCCGGAGGAAGTCGCCGCCGCCGCCGCCCGCGGCGCGCCGCCCGACGCCGCGCCGGTCCCCGCGGTACGCCCTGTTGTAGTCCTCCACACTCGCCTCGGTGATGGGCAGCGCCTTGAGGTCGTCTCCCTTCCGCGTCACCAAGAGTCTGCAGAGAGCAACAGCGCGTGGGTCGGGAGTGGGTCCACGAATGCACTGAGATCCTGGGGGTTACGGAAGCACCACTGTTCAATATGTGTCTACAGGGAATGCACAACACGCACGGCACATTCACTTTGTTGACAACAAACGAAACACACTTGTCAACATTTGAATCCATTGAAACGCAGAGAAAACTCACTTGTTTTGTGCCAAATCCATTTTGAAGAAAATAACGGAGACGCTGCTGTCCTTCTCCATGAGCTTTGGATCCGTGAGGATGCACTGGTCGGATTTACTCTCCTGGAATCAACACCCATACGTCTTCTTCAGGTCCTTCTTTTTGCGCAAGTCATTTGCACGTCGGAATGCAAAGGAAGAAGCAGCTTCGCTTCTGCACAACAGTTAGTTACCAAATATGGTGAGATGCCTGTGCTGACCGTCTTGTCCAGGGTGAAACCAAACTGAAACGGAAAGCGTGTTTCGCGTCACGTGGCAACATGGGTGTTTGACATTCCCACCGTCTGGTACAAATACGAGTAGTCTGGTCTGATCTGTTTTTTCTTATCTACTGCACAAAAAATGAAACGCATCACATCAACTTCTCTCACCACAGCATCCTCCACGCTGACGCTTTCCTTCCCTGGAGGGGGGTCGACTTTCTTGTAGTGAAATTTGCTCAAGTCCACCGACAAGTATCCGCCTTTGAGAAATCCGAACGTGCTGAGGTCCATCTCTCGTCGAATGTCATCCTACCGAAGTCAGACAGGTGGAGGATATTCAGATTCAAAATTTCACGACGTGTCTGAACTTCTTGTGCTGACTATCAACGATGGCACAGATTCTGCATTTCGCCAACACACCAGGCCAGCTGTTTTGTTGGTGAGCATGCAAAGTTCTGACCACTGAAGTGAACTGAATTGGAGATCGCGTAAGTGCTCAGATCACGAGTGAACGGTAGTCAAAATAAATGGCTTTCAGGTGGAACATCCAAAAGCAGAGAAAATCTTTCCCAAAAGAACAGAAGCTGGCACAAAAATCACTGCAAGTTCAAAAGTTGTCAGATGATGATGACTCATTTTTCGCGTATCTTCTCAGCGAAACGCAATTCAAAATTATTTCTCGCATTACCACACCTTACCTCTATTCTCAGTCTGTGTATTCGCCCTTCTGTAGTCAACACAATTGTCAGCAAAAAAGCAAAAATGCCAACTGGAAAAGTACTGCACTTTCGCCCTGCCATGTTGGAACTTAGTAGCCCGACTTTTGGTGCAGCTGTACGAAGCTTTGTAAATCGTCGCCAGTAGCTCAGGCAAATATTATTCGCAACAGGCTGAACTATTATTCGCGCGCGCTCGAACATGGTGGGGTTGGTCGATTTCAACCAGTTTCAGCACTTCAATCAGGTTTCCAAGTGGTGCTCAAAACTCGAATTTTCAACCTCGCTCAGGATCGGCAAAAAGATGCTGTATCGCGTCCTGTTTATGTGATCTGACTGAGTCGAGATATCTTTTCCAAATCTCCACCCAACGCTCTTTCTTCCCAACAAACGAACAGACACAAGTTTCCATTTGTAACATTTGTATTTGTTTGCTCGTCCAGCATTTTGTGTAACCGAGCGAATCGCACACAAGCCACGGATGTCTCTTCGTTGACGCGCTCACTTCCCAGGCAAAATGACGCCATCGTACTGCAAAACAGAAAGATGCCAGGTTTAGTGGACAGCAAAACACAGATTGGAGACAGTAACGTAATTCTTGTGCTCGACTGCTCAGAAATTTGGGTATTAGAACCATCACCGAGTTAGTAGCGTCAGTTCCAAGTGTCATTTGCTAATCATTGCAGTCGAGCACAGTTCTACGTTTCTGCACGAACCACCGCACCGGCCTTTTGTGACGCGCTGCGCATTGCCTCAGCCCCAAATACGTGACATGAGGCAAAACTCTTGAGATAACACCGCGTGCAACGCATGTGGGCACGCGTCACGCATCGAGGGCGAACGACGAAAGCGAAAGCTCCGCAACATCCCCACATATCCGCTCAATGCCTCCTGTTCTTTGCACACACCTTCTGTTGGAACCACTTCATCGACTCCTCCTTGAGGATCCGGTGAGAGAACCCGATCTTCCCCCTCTTTCGCCTCCTCTTCGACACGGAGAAGCCTGAGGGCAAAACCAAAAACATTTCACACAAGAACGTCACGTTATTTCCGGTGTGCCCCCTCCTCTCACACACAGAATTCCTGGAATTTTCAAGCTGTTGAGATGTCGCTGACAAACAGTAACACAATCACTACTCAGGACGCGATCATGTGTTGCAGGTCAGCTTTTCTTTCTGCACTGTTGAAAAACACTCCGCGCTGGTTGTGGAAACCTCCAGCGCCAGAGCCGACGTGCAATCAACACCACCGCCATCAGAACCACACAACCCCAGCCCCATCCAAGTTCCACTGCCTTTTTGGGTTGATTCATGACCAGATCTGGCCTCTTTCGAGATCATTCACAGGGTTCTACAAGACACTGGTGAAGCGGGGGTTATTTTTGGTGGAGTCCGAAACGAAATCAAGTCACAGAACGGGAACTTCTCAACGGGTCCGTTGTGAGATTTCGGTGACGCACACCAGACCCCCCCCCCTTCCTCTCATTCTGCGTATGCACGCATACCCTCTCCCACACACGCACCGGGTCGGCTGAGCACGACGTAGAAGTCCATCCCGTAGATGCCGATGCTGGGGTCGTACTTGATGCCCAGGTCGATGTGCTCCTGGATCCCGAAGCCGAAGTTGCCCGTGCCGCTGAAGTTGCCGCGCCGCAACTCGTATTCCTTCACCTGCAGCGACACCACAACAAACCGTATTCTTCCACCTCCACCGCGAATTTGTGTTCCTTCACATGCGAAATGAAACCACAGCCCGACAACACACCAGTTCAGTCGCTGTCAGGAGTCCATGCCTGCACGCATACCTGATCACACACACACGCACCTTGAGCCCCCGCTCCAGGATCTCCTCCGCCTTGGCGCCGCGCACGGTGCAGTGACACGCGATCTTCTCGTTCCTCTTGATTCCGAACGACCGCACCGTGTAGCGAGCTGCAAACACGTGACACCAGGTTGAAGCCACAGCAGCAACGTTGCTTTGAAGGTCAGGCACAGACGTCTGAAGTCACTCGTCAACACAAGCGTTCGAGAACGCGTGCATTAAGAGAAGAGACCCTTGAACACAAACACGCGCCACCCCACAGAGGAGCCAGGAGTGGTCATTTTGACAAGTGTCACAAAGAAACGTTGAAATCATCACTCCACAGAAGTGCGTGGCCCTTGCACCACTGCTTACAAATTCCAGACTGGAACAGCCGAACACGACCAGAATGTTGGACGTCTCCGTTTTGGTATCCAGAGTAGCGTTCTCTTCTCAAAGGACCCAACGAGTCCGATAAGAGGTTTGGGGGAGACGGGGGAGGCTTTCGAGAAAATAAAGTCTCGGGAGAGGGAATCTGACGGCAATTCGGAGCACGTACCTTTGGAGGTGACTGGCTGCTGGCCGGTCAGCTGTTCCAGCACCTTGGAGGCCCGGGTCAGCCTGTCTCCAGACTCCCCCACGCAGATGTTGAGGCAGAGTTTGTCGATGCACAGATCGCGCATCTTGTTGGTCTTCGCCTTTTGGCCTTCCGCCTGCAAACACATCTCAATTCACACACAGGACGGTGCTGTGGGGACCAAGTCCACAGTTGTGTTAGCTGCCACAACTGACCGAAAGAACTCAAACCCGGGGATCAACCTGGGCATCTCTTGAGTAAATCTCTTGTGTCAGAATCTCCTGAGACGAGCCGCGCAAAACGTGAGAAGTCAGTCAACCCGTTCCAAATCGTGCCGACGTGAATGTTGACACCGGTTCATCCCACAATTTTCACGAATTCTGACTTCCCGCCTTTGGAATAACCAACTCCGGAGAAAGTCTGGGCTCAGAAGGGCTACTCCCAGTGGTTAAACTTTCAATAATCCTCGCAAAATCGTCGATGAAAACCGATTTCTTACCATCTTTGCAAAACAAACGGCCTGACGACCGGAAGTTGTTTCTAAAAGGAAGAGCAAACGCTAGGTGTCGCCGGCATACATTTTTTGGCGTCACCGCAAGAGAAACTTTTCGCGCCAAAACAAGAAAGAAAATGTGCGCACTTGTAATCGTTTCCATGGAAATGTTCCAAAATAATCTTTATCTGGAAGAAAGTACTCAGATTTTGGCCTCTGTGGTAGACCCTCGAGATTCCCGCCAAATGGTCTGAATTCTGAATCCTCCAGTTGCCTTAAAAATTTTGTACGATTTGATTAGAACGCCTGATCCAACTTCGAAACAAAACCAGCAAAACTTCATCAGTGAATGTGAACAGACTTATGCTTCCAAAGATTGCTCCAAAAACAGTTGTTTGTGCCTCCAGAAACACCCAGAGTGAAATGTGCAATTTTTGCAGGGACCTGACGCCATTCCATGTGCACAGCACGGACAAGGGATGACGCAGGACCAGCACTTGGAAGTTGTATGTTCGGTACGTTGTACATGCAGTAGTCCGTCTCGGGCTTGCAACCTTGGGGTCTGAGAAAAACAGAGAGCACCTGGCATTGGGGTTGCCCATGCAGCACATTCTGACGATATTTTGGATTGAAATACAGACGGGGGGCTGGCACTCACGAATTTCTCTTGGTTACAGTTCAGGAATCAAATTTCTACAACTAAAACCGGTCGTGTGTGCTCGCATCGTGGTAGAAACAGGTTCTCACCTGACAAAAAGAGCTCTTGTTCATTCACACAACTCCTTTCTTGACCAAAGATCTTGTTATATATATTCACCATGACCACCCCCTAAGTACTGCCATGGCCTTCCATAGCCACAGCAACAGCCACAGCCAATCATATCATTCCCCTAGATGGAGCCACTATCCTAAGCTGGGCACATGACCCAGACTGCCA
>JAAUXT010070059.1_pt1 | contig 13067 bp, 11 predicted proteins | sample 7278171 | NCBI WGS metagenome assembly JAAUXT01 (sample SAMN14350112, study PRJNA611818) | marine sediment metagenome | isolation source: surface marine sediment (1.8m) | place: French Polynesia: Moorea | collected 2018-08
AACATAACACTATGCACACATTCTTTGACACACACAAGTGCTGTCCTGCCGATGTACGCTGGGCGCGGCTGATTCTCCACTTGAAAGTCTAGTTTTGTTTTGTTGTTTTTTTGGCAACTTTAAAGGCACAAACAACCTTTGTTCTTTTCTTGACTGTGAACTCTTCTGTGATTGTCGATGACAAAATCTGCGAGATGAAGCTGTAGTTATTTTGGAAAAGGAAAGAGGCCAAATTGCAAGTCACCGAAACGAGTATAAATTTTGCAACAGTCTGGAACCGGGGCAATATGGGCTTCCGAGCGCGTGCGTGCGTGCGTGTGTGTGATGTGTGTTGTTTCGATTCAAGACTGAAAATCTGTCACACGCAACAACAGCCTTTGGTGGACCTGGGACTTTGACGACCGGTTTCTCCATTGCAATATGATTACACCACGCCGTCTCCACTGTGGTGTTCTTGTTGACACTTGGATTGGTAACAATACTCAGAAAACTGTCACACATTCAGAGTAAAGCAACCACACAGCTGAATGGTTGTGCAGAAACCGCTCACAAGGATGCGAAGAACCGCACTTCGTGTGTTTTCCGCTCATCCCCGTTCGTTTCTGAAAACGCTGCAGGAAGTATAGATGTTCGAAAATTTCACTGACATGCGTACGTTCAATTGGTCAGTGTTGTTTATGGTGGGCATGTTGCATGCCTATACCACGTAAGGAGTGTCTTTCTGAACATTGAAGTTGAATGAGTTCCGCAGACCTGTGAGTAACTTGTGTATCCAGACAGGCAGACATACAGTTGTGGTTGGGTGAGTCATTCGAATGGCTGTGAATCAGGCCGCTTGATTTATTCACACACAAGGCGGGGCTTAAAATGATAATAGAAACTGACCCAGTTTCCATTGACTTGTTCTTTGTTCTGTTCGACCCCAACCAACTCAACTCTTTGAAAAACAACACCAACTGCTGCAGTAAAAGTTAAGAAGATTGTTTTGTTGGTGCTCAATGTCATTTTCCTTGACGTGAGTCAGGAGAGACAACTTCAGCAAACTGTTGGACGGATTATGGCGCCACGAGTGCAGTGATCGAACGGCCCAACTGATGGCGCTTCCAGGAACTGTTACGCTTTTCCTAGAGCACTGAGCAATGAGCTTTGGGCCACAGCGCATTCAGATTTTGCCGTGAAAAGACTCTCTTGAAGAACAGGTTCACATTCTTGATTGACTTTCGTGTGGAAACGGCAAGTTTTCAGGCTGTGCTGTCAGGCAGCGACACTCGAACGAATTGAGAGCAGCGGAATCGAGGGCATTGGAATTGAGAGCTCTGTTGACTAGTGAAAACAACAGCTCTGTTTTCTCAAGCTTTTGTTATGAGAATTGGACGTCACACAGCTGAGGGCAGAAAGTTGTCATCACTGCTGGTGTTCTCGGAATGGCCAGAGGAGAGCTGGTGCTGGACAGACTATTCCAGCAGCAGTCAGTAAGTGGCACAATGCGCAGGACAATGACTCCGCCAAGTAAAAGTTCGCAGTTGCCGAAGTTAGTTGTTGAATTGGCTCAGACGGTCGGAGTTTCTGCGGTCGCGACACGGACGAACCCTGCGAGCCCGGGCGACAGTGACGACAGCGAGGCACCAACCCACGGGTGCTCTTCTGGATGCTCGTGCGACGCCCTGTACAGCGGAGATAGCTGTGTCGGCAGCGGTTCTTCAACTGGAACCATGAGTGAACCTTTTGCCAAGGAAAGAAGCGTGTCGTCGGACGATAACGGCAGGGACAGGGATCCTCAAGATGTGAATCTGCTGACCGCGTCGTGGGCTTTTCAGCGCAGCGTCAGTGAGTCGAGCAGCACCGGCGGCAGCGCAGAGTCGCCCGTACCCAGAGCTTACCTGTTCGACGACGACTCCAGTGGCAGCAGCGGCGGAGCGTCCAGCGGCGGGGCGAGCGGCTACGAATATCAGCAGTCCGGTACCACCAGCCCTCAGGACCTGCAAATACTCAGTCGAACCGCCGATAGACTGTCAGAGTGCGGATTCTACTTCCGGGGTTTGAACCACACCGATGCCAGGTGCAAACTGAAGGATCATCCTCCGGGCACTTTCCTCCTCAGGGATAGTTGGAACTCCAATTTTATCTACACACTCAGTGCAAAAACCCCACGAGGCACCACGTCGGTCCGCATCGCCTACACAGGTGGTCGTTTCAGGATGGACTGTGATCCACACCTTGTGTCCTCTATGCCGAGATTTTTTTGTATCTTAGAACTTGTTCAGTATTACCTTTCTGTGAGCAAAAGAAAGGGCAGCAAATGCGTGTGGTTCGAAAGTTCAGGAAGAAGAGATACTCCAGTGATTTTGACTGCACCTTTGAGGGAACAAGTTTTGTCTCTGAAGCATCTCACGAGAAAGGCAGTCCACAGAACAGTTTCCAACGACAAACTCGAACAACTGCCCGTCACGTCGCAAATTTTAGAATATTTGCAAAAATACCCATTCCATGTGTAACAGGTGCGTCCGTTGTTATCTGAGTTGAGAGTGTCGTGATGTGTAGCAAAGGTGTTCGTCTTTCGGGAGAACTGTTTATGCTTACTTGGAAGAGAGGCATAAAACGAGCGCACACAAAACATTGTTCAAACAGGCAACATTGGTGAACTCGCTCGCCATTGAGTGTTGCAGGATCCTGAGCGAACTGTAACTTTTTCAGGACCTTGGAATCACAACAACCCAGTTACATTGTTACGCGGATGCATCGGAAAGGTCGATCCCACACAACTGAAAATCCACAACTCCAGGAAATGAGTGTGCACAACAATGTGTCTCTCAAGACGCTTGTTTTTTTCAGTGCGCACAGCACTGTCTGACCTGACTCACATCTCTCGGCTTCAGATGAAAGGGTCCCGTGCCCAGGTGTTGCATCTTCCCATCTCGTGGCGTTTCTAACCAAATGCAGTTCTCTTCTGGCTTCACAAAGACAAGTCAATTTCTGACCGTGGATGTTCAGGAGGATTTCGCAGAGGTGTGCCGCAAAGTGTAGTGACTACGGAACAGCAGAGTGTCATGACATGGTGTCGTACGAGGAACCGGTGTGCACAAGTGTACGTATTCGAGCCAGAGTGTAAGAATTTGCCAGAGCAAATAACGGTGAGTATTCCGAGAAGTCATTCAATTGAGCCAGTACAGTATTCATGCATAAAATCAACGGTGTCTAATAACGTTGCAGCTGTATTGTGGCCAGTGGATCCAGAAGAGTCGGTGGTCTGTATCTCAAAGGGTTTGTCAAAAGATGAGAAGTCTTTTATTTTCAGGGTACCCTCAGTGCGACAGTGAACACTATTTTCCACTTTGGTTTGATACGGGTACAAGTATCCTCGAATTCGAACTTTTGGTTTGATGGAAAGTCGTCATCGGGACTGGTGAAAGTCCAAAGACAGCTTCTGGATCTGCTGGCCACTGATTGTGATTCCAATGTAAAAGAGATTAAATACCTGGGAACTCGAAAAGCTTTTCCTGGAAAGCTGCAGGGAATATTATAAATAGAACAGTGCAACTTGCCATCCATACCGGTTCTTGCTACTTGAATTATTTCCATGTGATACGTACAAGATCCTATATTCTGCTACACAAACGTCAGGATGAAAAAGGATTACAGGGTCACCCCCAAAGAAACCCAGAATGACAGACCAGTGAATGCGTGACTTTTCGAAATGTTGCTGTCGGTTCGTTCTTGTACTTCCATCCAGCCGATTCAGGCGGGACGGTTGACCCCCACCTTCGAACCTTTACGGGTTTCTTTTTCCCCACGGTTTATGCGTGAAAATTTTCCAAGTTAGAATTCACTGTGTCTTGCTACGTTCAGCCTGTTTTATTTGTGGGTGAAGGGATGGGGATGGGTGGCGTCGACGACGGCAAGGCGAAACTACGATCGTCAACTGGAAAAACAGGATTCAGACACACGACTTTTGTAAGAAAAAGAAAGACTTGAATTGAGGGCAACAAATCTGATAAAAAAGAAGTTTTGTCTTCTCGTTCCTCCAGACTGCTTTCCTTTGTCAAAGATGTGTTTCAGGAGAGCCCGAAGTAGAAAGAGAACAATACAGCAGGCGGTGATGGATGACAAAATTGACAAATTTGGTGTTTTCCTTTATTAGGGTTTGAAAGTTTCTCCGAACCGACAGTCAGTTCTTGGAAAGCGAGCAAGCTGAATGGCGGCTGTCCCCATTTGTGGTGACAAAAGGCTGCGCTTGTTCACGGTGCGTGCTGTACGTTTCCAACCTGTGTCAATCTTTATTGCCTGCGCAGTTTTGCGCTTTTCATGAAAACACCTCAGGGGTTGGGGGAGAACATTTAAGCGTGCCAGAAAATTTCGTTGCAAAATAATCGTGCGTTTGTGTCTGTGTGGTGTGCGTCAGCGTGAGCGTGAAATATTTTCGCCTCGACATGCGTTTCCTCGCAAATTTTCGTCAGCATTGCACGCATGCAGTGTTTGGCTACAGTGGACATCGGTCAGTCGCAAGACGAAACCTGGTCTCCAAAGCACACCACTTATTTTCCGAGTCCTGACCAAGGATCCAGCAAATCCAGGATTGATACCGAAAACTTTGAGGTTGAACAAATGGGAAACCGCAAAGTCTTGAGCCTGAAAGCACAAATTTCTTACGTGCGCCTGGATCCGCTGGAGGTAAATAATTTGGTTTTATTCGAAAGTGAAACCTCAGGTTGAGTGAACAAAACGTTCTTATCGAAGTGTTGCGGACACGGTCGGCGGAACTGTGGAAACCTGGTAAAAAGTCACATGGTGCGTGTTGTTGCAAAATGTAAGTTACAAAGAAAAACATTTATCAATAAAGAGACAACAAAACGACAACTTTTTGTTTTTGGTCAAAAACCAGAAGCATGCCCAACGAGCAGCATGGAACAACAGAACACGCGCTCATTATGTTCTCTCTGCATGCAGCGCGCTGGAAAAAGAAACGATTGTAGGAAAGGGGTGATCAACGCTCGCTTTTGCAGTGCTCTGGATGTGACCCCGAGATTCGATTCCAACTTTGTTCACACAACACAAAAGAAAATGAACCACGCATCGTGAAAATTTTGCGAGTGCAAAGTACAACCTTGTGTTGCAACAATTTTTTGGCACGGCAAAAATCGTACGCAATTGTCGGGAAACATGTTTTTGTCAGATTCGTAATTGTCTGGAAACATGTTTGTAAGTCCAGTGGGTTCCACGTACGACTGTACGAAAAACTTATACAAGCAGCTGCGTGGTCCTGTTTTGATTTTGGATCGAGGACTTTCACAGACACTCGAGCTGACTTGAGTAAGAGAGCAGGGAACAGAACAAAGGAGAGCGCGACGAGCTGTGCGGTCTTGAGAGTGCGCGTGACGCGCTGCTCCGGGAAGCGCAGCAGGTGAAGCTGCGCCGCCTTTAACCGACCGCGAAGCTGCTCGTCGTGTTAACGAGTTCCTAGAAAGATCAATCGCTTCCCTTCCCGGAAGTGTTTGGCTCCCTGCTCCCATGTAGTTCAAGGGGTATAAAATAGGCTCCTTATTGGAACATTTTCGCCCCATGAATGACCAGCAACCCAGGTGCAATGAACGTCATGAATACAACATGCTCAAGGGTTCTGATGTTCGTTCTTTTCATTGATTCTCCCCATTTTCTTTTCATGCGAAGACCGGTTACCGCTATGTTCTGTTCAGGAAAGTTGATCTCGTTTCTCTGAATTTTGGCGTCCAGCTGGCTTGAGCGCACGAGAATTACGTGTCGTTTTTAAGAATTTCAGCGATCTTGTCCTCGACCCCAAAAAGGGGAGTAGAAAAGCGGAGAGAGAAAAAAATAAACAACTAAGTAAAACAGCAAAGAAAATGGGTACCGAGAGGCGCAAAAGGGGAAAATTCACCGTGCAGGATTCTGCAGTTGACTATTTTTGGAAACAATCCATTGGATCGTCCTACATTTCCGGAAGGAGCCTCCAGGCCGTCGAAAGCAGAAATCCACATCCGGAAATTTCCCGCTCATCAATTCCCTGGCACTATAGCGAACCTTCATGCGGATATCAAGCTGCATGATCCAGACGCTTCTCTTTCGGTGCAATTATCCAATCGAAAGTACAAACATGTGCACGCGCATCCGCAATGGGTTTTCCTTGAAAATATTCTTCCAGCGGTCAATGTGCTGCAAGTTGTGAAGTATCATTGGCTCACAAAAGTAACACGACAGCAGGTCGGTTGAATTTCGGAACGCACTGTTGCTGTTGACATGAAACTGGAATCTTCCCCGACGGTCGGAATGGATTTGTTCTTGTTGGAAGAGGGGCTCTTTCACTCAGCATGATTTACCCGCGGTGTGACGAGGATCTCGACTGTCGACTTCTGCCTACATTCAAGTTCGAACCCAACCGTGCTGGTCAGCAAAATGACCTCGTCTACCACTACGAGCACTTCAAGCCGTGTCATCGTCGTGAGCAGACTGGGGGAAGGTGTCTCCAGAAGGCGTACAACTGCCCCTTCGACGACTGCAAGTGCATTCAGATACAGCCCTGCTCTGAGAAACTCTCTCAAGACGACTATTGCAATCAGTTGGCGAAACTCCGTGGTGTTACCCCCTACCCCTTGCTCTCGATGGACGTAGTTATGAAGGACATTGGGAGTCAGAACGTGTACAATTCAGTTAATACTCTCCCAGCAAACCCGCACCCACAAACGGCAAGCTTGTAAGACAGCATCACCAAGCACATCTCCGTGGGATGGAGATAATGTTGCCTGCAGCTCGAGCCCACTGCCAGAAAATAGAAGACAACCTCCGAGAACTGTACTCTACACGGCGTCTCCTCCAAAAGCATATGTCTGAAGCAGACTCTGTTGAAACTTCAACAATGCTCAAGTACCACGCAAGAATTGACAAGTGTAAACGGTACCTCTCAATCACAGAGACAGAACCACTGTCTCCGCATTCAAAGCACTCACGTCACTCTTCCAGATATTCACCATAACTTACCTGTGAACCTTACCCATCATCTTGTAAATAAATACCACCTCTTGTGCCAACCTCCTCAATCAACCCTTGCGTGCTTCAATTTCACAAATAAACCAAAAAATCTCTTGGTGTGAGTGTACTCTCATCACCCTTATCGCAGTAATGGAAAACGGAATATTTTATTTTACCGTTCATTGGTAACGCAAAATTGAAAACGTTTCTATTTAGCATTTATCTCTCATAGAATATTTTGCAGCAAAACGTTACTCGCAAACGCATCTCTCGAGAAAATGGAAAAAAACGGGAAAAAATGGATAAAAGTTCCGTTACAAAACGGCAAACGCGTTACAGTGCACGTCCATTGTGTTCAACGAGTTCACCACACTCCCATTTGCGCGCAAACACGCACTTTTGAAAATGGAAGTGATACCCACGATTTTTAAACGCACGGTTCGGCCCCTGGCCGGTTCTCACTGCCCGCTCAGTGTATAGTCACAATAGTCAATGCGTGTAGATTAACAGTGTGCAGAATGTTTGTGGAGATACCCTGGGGTGGGGTTACTCCACTTGTCAGAAAATGCTCAGAATATATTCCTGGTTCATTCCTTTGAAAAAGTGGTCACCCCTTCCCCGTAGACAACTTAACTTTTTCAGCTCAGGGCAACTCAACTTTGCCCATAACTCGGCAATTCTTATGCACAGGATGTTCCCACTTACAGGACAATAAAAGTGGTCTTGTGGTCCCCCGCCCCAGACACATTGTAGTGACCCGATGGGCTGATGTTGTCACTTTGGTACAGCCACCATCTTGGATTTTGTGAAAACACATTTGGGGCTGTCCTGTTCAAGTGCGCGACACAAGCTCTCTCCGAAAGCCGCAAGAGCGTCTTTTCCAAGCTTGTCAAATACTCTTCTCAAAAAAGGAGTTTTTTTCCAGGTATTTTTTTGTCTTTTCTGTAGGCTTTGTACACTTTTTTTCCAAATAAATAAAGTACAATGAAGTAATTTTTACCAAAAAGTTTTTTTAGCAAAAAAATTATCACTTGTTTTGGGAAGGCTTTGTATTAAAATTATATAAAACAATTGATCTCTCCCACTTTTATTGGTTATAAATTGGAAAATAACCAGTTCTGATCAGAATATTTGAGACTTTTTTTTCTCTCAATACTCAGTCCAAAAATAAGTTCTTCACATCAGTACTATATTTATGAAGTTCCAACAAAAACCAATAGTTCTCAAACCTTTGGCCAAACAAACAAAAAAAATCTAGTACCTCTTGCTTGAGCAAGATCTTTTTTTCAGATGCTTTGTCTACTGATGCTCTTCAAGTTTTTTAGGGTGAGGTTAAATTTTTTTCCAGGTTTTGCAATATTTTCCCATATCTTTGCCAACCCCCCCCCCTGTTGTTCCAGGTTTTCCAGGTCTGGACTTGTTTTTCCAGGTTTTCCAGGTGCGGTGGGAACCCTGGATCACAGATGAAGCAACCCGCAATTTCCTTGCGCGCGTGACCTGATGAACAGACAGTGCAGTCAAGGGGAAGGTTCAAGTATCCTCCAAACACCTTCTCATGGTGATCTAAACACGCTGAAGAAGCGACTGGCGGCAAACCATGCGGCCAAAAAATGAAGTTTGGGTTGTCAAAGACATTGTTTTCACCTCTCCCCCCCCCCCAGATCAAAAACATGTAACGCCCATGCACGCCCGGTGACACAAAACGACAAGAAGTTCAGTTTCTTGCGAAGCGAACATACGCAACACGACGCTCGCTGAACACCGCATACCTTGAGGACTCTTGGAACAAACCATCTGCTGTATTTACTCAAATGAAATATAACGGACAACGCGTTGTGTACAGAGGCAACAGTTAAATTAAATTATTTCAATTGGAACATGTGGGTTTTCAAGGTGACAACATTCTTGGGTCATCAGACCTCTTCCCCTTGATCCTGGCCAGGTGAAATGCTCAACATGGCAGGACACAGGTTCGACAAACTGGACATCAATTTCTTGGCACATACATTTACTGACTGAGAAAAAAACATTGGCTTCGTCTTTCTCTTTCTTTTCATCTTGTCCCGTCGCCCTCACCATCCCCACCACGATCCCCGAAATGCACTGCGATGTGTGACTTCTCTCCGCCGCCGTATTTCAACACGCGTGCTTCCGACACACACAAACACACACACACATACACACACACACACACACACACACACACACACACACACACACACACACACACACACACACACACAAAGATTTCCCGTGCACCGAGGTTTCTGTCCCGAGTCCGTTTCAAGTTCGAAACGTGACCCGTTTGCACCGTGGTGAGCCAAACAAGACAAATATCACAACACTACTCAGATTGTTAACAAAATAGATTTCATCCACGAGCAGAATCCCCCCCCCCCCCCGAAAAAAATCCCGGAAACAACTTGGATTGTGTGCAATTGAACAAGTTTCCTTGTGCAAGTGTTGTTGTGGCCTCTGATGGTGCACACTTACAGGCAGCAGAAAAACGCCAGTTGACGTGTTTGTTTTGGGGCTTTTTGCAGCTCCAAGAAACGTTCCATGAATTTGATAAAATGGCAAAATCAAGGGCAAAGTCGAATTCGCAAGAAAAGAAAAGAAAAGAAAGAGAAAGAAGAGAACAACAAAGGAAAGAGAAGAAAAGAAAACCTGTGTCAGGCAATGTTAATTTTGTGAGTGGAGTGTTGTGGAGGCAGACTTGACGTTCAGTTGACTGTCTCCTTGTCATCATCAGTGACATTTGCACGTACTGTCGTCACGGCCATGACTTCGTTATCCGCATTCTCGGAACTGCAGTCATCTTGGTTTTGTTCATCGCTCGCAGTGTTACCCTTACACGAGGATTTAGACGGACTAGAACGGGGCTGAGCGGCGGCGGCCGCGTCGCCGGCCGCAGCGAGCACGGCGCTGCTGCTCGAACTGCTCTGGTTTGCACTCATTTCACTGTCCACACTCGACGTGTCGCTGAAGCTGCGAATCCGTTCCGGTTCCGCCGGGGGCACGAGCTGCGCAGACGCCAATCCTACCACGGGCAAAGTTTCACTGCTCTCCAAATTGGCCACCAATGAAAGCTTGGGCTCCGCGGCTGGGGTCAACGTCTTGGGACACGCTCCGCTGGAATTACTCCGAGTGCGCGAGTGAGCCTTGCCTTCTTTCGTGGGACTGGCCTTTTCTGAATCGGGCAAGGCGTGTTTTTTGGGCTTCACCATGAAGGAAGTCGACGTCATCTTGCTGCTCGGAATGGCGCTCGACCCGCCGCTCGGACCACTGGATGACCGTCGAGGAGACGGGTAGGAGCCCGCTCTCGGTCTTCGCAGCTCGCCGCTCCGGCCTTCCAACCTCGATCGCTCCTTGTCCTTTGACGTACCTCTCCGCACTGTTTTATCCAAACTATCTGCTCCAGGACTTTGTGTTCGTCCCCTTCTGGGGCTGTAAGAACTGCTTCGCTGAATTGTGTTCACAACATCACTTGGTTTTTTGCTCTCTCCCCTCCGTGTGAAATAGTCTGCCACCTTCCCGATGGTGGAACGTTCAGGCGAAACTTTCCGCAAGTCTTCCAGAGGAATTTCCATTTTGCACGATTCTGGCGGGGGGCGGCCGTTTTTACTTGTCTTCTGCACTTCCTGACTTCTGCTGGCGTTGAGTGACTGGATGGCGTGCGCTTCTGGGGACGGCGTTGCTTCTTCGGCTTCTTCAATCTGCAAGAAACATGGCAGAAATTGAAACAATTGTAGGAATCTTCCTTTTCAGTGTGTTCTTTTGCGCAAGATACCTTCTGTGTGGAAGATGGGGAAAAGAAATTGTGTGTCAGTCAAAATGTGCTGTTGAGACATGGAACGGCCGCTCTTGTCGGTGGTTTGTCCAAGTTCAACTTCTCTCACAGGAGATTCCTGCGGGGCAGGGAAGGGGGTCACAACTGAGAATTTTGTGGTGGTTGCTATCCCCGTGCCCGCTGCCCGGTCGTGATAATAGGAGAGAACTATTTTTCAACAGCAAGTCACTCCAGCCCCGCCCTGCCCCTCTCCCAAGGCACGTGATCAGGGTGAAATCTTGCTATTCGGGCCTCAACCTGTTGCCAATGCACAGAGGCTCGCTCTCGCCTGTGTGAACAAAGTAAGTCTTGAAACATATGCCAAAGGCCCAACTAGTGTCGCAGGAGACATGCCCATTCCCAGGCAGACAAAACGATGCGAACCCTGAAAGACGGCTGTTCAAAGCAACACGATACGAGGATGAATCACTTGTTCTTGGGATTTATCATGTCTGTCACTGCTCCAATCGGTGCGCAACATACTACAATGCCTGCTGACTCCAAGTAGCAAAAGACAATGAAAACTGTGTCAAATGACTTCATCATGATTGTCTCTGAAAGCACGCTAAATCCCAAGAACAAGTGATTCATCCTCGTAAATGAAATATGAATTCGACAACCAAACAATCGATGTGAAAGACATGTCCTCAGTAATGCAGAGCTGTTATCAGGTCAAAAAGACTACGTTCTTCCTGAAAATGAACAAAGAAGAGTCAACTTCAAAACACAGTTGCACTTTGCCTTCAAATTTGCGATCAACAATTCAAACTGTCGACTGTCGAGTGACTTGGCCGAAAAGGTTTGAAAGCAATGAGACAAGAAATAATTTTTCCACGTGGAGGAGCCGGTGTGAATGAACTGTATTCGTGTGATAAAAGTCACCTCGGGTTCTTCCTGCTGCGCACGCTGTTCGCTGACTCGTCGCACCACTCCGACGGACGCTCGTGCACGTCCTATCGGCATTGGAAGTGATGACGAACGGCTGAGCTGCGCGTCGCGCGGCTCTCGGCGCGACACGGCCACGGCGCTCGCCGAGCCAGCGCGGTGCGCCGCCGCAGACCCGTCCTGCTTTGCCCGGCCTGGGTGACTGCGACCTTTGAGAACACAATCAAACTTTGTGCGCAAATGTCAAATACACACTGAAAGTAACTGCGCAGAGATATCACGCTCACGTAGCAGGTTATTTTTGGTGGTTCCTGAGAAAATCATGTCCTGATCTGAAAATGAGAATCGTCTCACCAGAGACGGCGACACCTCCTGGCATCGCCCTCAGTGAAACTGCGGGCTGCACGGACGACGGCGGCTGGTACATCGACTCCACGATGTTGGTCGGCAACTCCAGCAATCTCGCAATCTGCTGCATCTTGCGTTGACGAGCCTGAAAATTGAAATGAAATGAACGAATGTAAGAGCAGAACTCTTTTTCAGGACTGCAAACGATCTGCGAACAAACTCCTGGCGCTGCTATGTTTGAAATTGACAGACCTTGAGTCTTCCCTTCGTCAACCGCTGCTTGGCCGCCATGCACCGGATATGGTCGTCGAACACGAAGCGTGCGGACAGCAGCGGTGTGGGGCGTGCGTGCGCGTTCATGGACGGCCTGTGGATCGTAATGTGCAGGGACCGGCTGTCGTCTTTATCGCCCGTTACCTCCACATCCTGCAGTCAGAGAGGAAGTGGTGACAATCGTCAAGCATTTGTTCGCTGACGAAGAATTGAAGTACAAGTTCCCTGCACAGCTGCAAATTTGCTTTTTCCTCACCTGAAGAAATCCAACAAATTTCACGACTCCCCAGCCGAGTCTTCTGGTGTCGGGCTCCACCAGAATTAACTGCTGCAGATCTATCACAAGGAATCTTCGCTCCCTTTTGCTGAAAATACAACAAAGAAGAAATTCAGGAACAAGAGAAGCAGTGCTAAGGCAACTGCGGGTGCGATGTCCCCCTTTGACCTTCAGGATTTAGCCATTTGCATCTGGTTGCTAGGGAGTTTTGCATCTGGTTACTAGGGAAGTTGCCATTGACATTCTTTTGAAACTGGAGTGCAAACTACTTTCAAATACCTTTCATGAGCCATAGATCATGTCTCTATCACAAAAAGAACCTGAGATTTAGCCATTTGCATCTTGTTGCTAAGGAGTTTTGCATCTGGTTGCTAGGGAGGTTGTCATGGACATTCTTTTGAAACTTGACTGCAAACTACTTTCAAATACCTTCCATATGAGCCATAGATCATGTCTCTATCACAAAAAGAACTTGAG
>JAAUXT010136750.1_pt1:0-5000 | contig 13067 bp, 18 predicted proteins | sample 7278171 | NCBI WGS metagenome assembly JAAUXT01 (sample SAMN14350112, study PRJNA611818) | marine sediment metagenome | isolation source: surface marine sediment (1.8m) | place: French Polynesia: Moorea | collected 2018-08
CCCCCCACAGCACCCCTCCTCCCCCCTCTCACCGTGACGCCGTCAGTGCAGGGCTCTCCGTGAGCGCACGGGTTCGGCGCGCAGTCGTCCACGTTGCGCTCGCAGAAGGAGCCGAAGAAGCCGGTGTCGCTGCAGTCGCACTCGAACCTGCCGAGGGAGGGCGCCACCGTCAATAAACACGGATTCAACAAGAACTTCCCCCCCCCTCTCTCTCCGTTCCTCAACACAACAAAGCATCCTGCAAACCAAGAGTTTTGGCTTCTTCCTTTCTTTCTTTTTCGCGGGGTGGGGTGGAGTTTCTTTTCGTTTTCTGAGAAGGGAAAAGAGTTCAAACTTTGAATATGCCTTCCCTCTCCTCCCCTACTTCGGCTCCCCCCCCCCCCTTCTTGTTTGCCAACAAGTGTTTGCCCTCCCTCTTTCCCTCCCCCACCCCCAAACAAATATATCTTTTCCCGTTGACGACGCTTTCCGTCCTCTGCTCTCCCAACGGTTCGGGAGCCTCGCTCGCAGAGCAGTTGCGGCAATAATATTCACCAAAGAAACCAGCAAAAGATTGGAACACAGAAACAAACAGCTTCTCTGAGCCAAACATGCGGTCAGTTTCAAACGCTACGTTTGAGTTTGTCAACGTCATGCAAAATCACACGACCTGTCCAGGCATTGATTGCTTTATCCGAAAACAAAGAACACAGAGTCACACAGCAACGGTCAGCAGTTCCACTGTGCTGCACATCTTCGGTCGTTTTCCACCCTTCTCACACCACACGGCAACTGGCCGCGTTCGATTTTACGCACCAACGCAGCGCTCTCGCATCTGTTGCTGTGCGTCAAATCGAACACGGCCCAAATCTCTCTTCTCCCTGCCATGCTTTTCTCTCACCCAGGCACAACATGCATTTCATTCTTTCTCAGATCACCTGAGCTTGAAAATTCTGAAACGTTTCTCATGGCAACACGTTCCTAGGAAACGCAAATTTTGCATATTGAAAACCCGCCAATGAAAAACGCGACAAATGCTACGGCGCAGCGAGCTTTCAATATCGAACAAGTCCTCATGCCTGTTCCACCCAAACTCACTGTGACGTCACTGATTCTTTCGCCCAACTCTGCTGAAAATGTGTCAATTATTTGGAACATGAAAGTTAGTGGAAAAACATTAAAATTGAACATTATTTGGCAGTGGAATATCTGCATAAAAATCTACGTTAGCTGTTCTTCTGGGAACTAAACAATGAGTCAGCATGCAGAGACTTTCCAACGACGCTTCTGATTGGACGACTCACAAACGTTTCTCATTGGACGTCTCAAACCACGTGTTCCGTCACTGTACTCCGCATGCGCGTCCTTGTGTGTCCGTGTCCATTCAAAAATCGCCTTTTTCAACATTCAACATCCGTACAAGCTACGTGTACTTTCTCTGTCTGTTTCTAATCTGTACATGGATTTCGTAGAGGGTAAAATTTCACAGGCTACGTCCACAACAGATGAACACGGAAGGGACACACAAACACGCACACTTCTGAATTTTAGTTTGTTTGGCTTGGCCTGTTCCACACTGGAAAGCGTCTTGACCTGCATCCCTGCACAAGTCAATGGTGCTGGTGCGTCCACTGACCCACACAGGGAAAAACAGGCCTGACGCCCCCAGTGCAAAACAGACCTTTCTCTGCTGTCAACCAAAACACATAAAAATTTTGTCTACGGGCGTCTAGGAAAGTCTCTGTCACGTGTTAATGCGTCTGTTAGAACTGTGCAACAACCCACGTGGTGCGTCACGTGATCAGTACAAACCCATACCCCCGAGCCTGGCTGCAGCTACCACCGACACATGTACTGACGGAGTCAAAAATACCACATCCGGTTAATACTGCGACCCGTTCATACGACGAGGCTGCAGCGCGAGTTATTCTCAATGCAAGGGATGGAGCAGGGTGTGACGCCCCCCCCCCCAAAAAAAAAAAACAACCCACTTTTGACCCCGACAATATGGGTTTCAGCGTCCAGCAGCTGTTCGGTGCTGCCACGAAATGTTTCTTTTGCAGGAAATTGCGTGAGAATTGTTCCCTTCCTGTTCGCACCCTGTTCCCAAATTCCTTCAAGACGGCGCTGCAGCCTCAATTCACAAACAGCTCGAACCCCAGGACGCGTTCGATTTTACTCAGAATCGAACAGTCCTCAGGTTCAACACAAGAACCTGACCAACCAATTGATACTCCCAAGTCCCATCCAACAAAATACAAATCATATTAATCCAACTTAATTGTAACGGTTGTCATGGCGACGGATTTCTACTTCCGGTTCGCAGCAGCGGAGGTCGTGTTATTCACAAAGCTGTGCGCGAAGCACCTCTATTTCCCTGCGTCTTTTGCCGTAGTTCTGCGCAGCGCGGGTTGCGTCGCCCCAGGGTCACAGAAGCGCGTTGTGCGCATGCGTGTGCGCAGTGTCCTGCGTGGTTCCACGCGTCACTCGTGCAACAGCGCCCCCCCCCAGGCACCCGTGGTCACTTCACGTTCAAGTGGCTTCCTGCACTGGTGTATGACGTCACACAGTGACGTCGCGCAGGAAACGGCGGGAACGCGCAGTGGACACGTGACTTGGCGGCGGGGGCGTTGTACAGCGATGGACACGTTGCGCGTGCGCACTGAATGAGACGCTGCGGACACGGTCATGCGCACGCGCAGACACGTGACCCAGGGCTCGGCTCGTCCCGTTCCCAACACTGCGTCACGCATTGCGTCCCGTGCACAAGGTTCACTTACGCAGAGACGCGACACGTGACGCCTCCAGCGTGAACCCAACACTCACTCGTTGATCTTGTCCCTGCAGACGCCCTGGTTGAGACACGGCTGCGACGCGCACTCGTCGATGTTCTCCTCGCAGCGGGCACCCGTCAGGCCGGGGACGCAGCTGCACTGGTACCCGTTCACCCCGTCCTCACACGTGCCGTTCCCCAGGCACGGGGAGGAGGCGCACTCGTTGATGTTCACCTCGCAGCGGGGTCCTGAAGGGGAGAGATGTGTGTGTGTGTGTGTGGGTGTGTGTTGTGCATGTGTGTGCCCGCGCGTGTGTGCGCGCACACGTACATGTGTGTGTCTGTGTGTGTGTGTGTGTATGCCCGCACATGTGTGCGCGCACATGTACATGTGTGCGTGTGTGTGTGTGCGTGTGTGTGGGAGCGTGTGTGTGCCCCACAATTTTGTGTGTGTGTGTGTGTGTGTGTGTGTGTGTGTGTGTTTGGACATCGTCAAATGTTGCCTTTCATGTGGAAAGCGTGTAGTCGGCAGAAGCGATCACCAGTGGCGTGGAAGCCACAACTTTCACCAGTTCCTCCACACGAATGAGCAACAACGAATATTCAGACTGCGCTGAGTGCCTGGAGCACATGAACATTTTAAAGATGGCGGCTCGGAGGCTGCGCACGCACCTGTGAATCCCGGCGCGCATGCGCAGACGTAGTCCTCACGCAGGGAGCGGCACGTGGCGCCGTTCTTACAGGCGGGAGGGTCCTCGACGATGTCGCAGTACTCCTTCACCTTCTCACAGTACGGACCTGAAGTACACCATCACAAACTCAACATGTTGCACGGCTATGGCAAGTGTGTACGGTTCTGTTTGCGGCGAAAATTCACTTGATGTGTTTGCTGTTTTATCAAAAGCGTACGGGTGAAAATGTGTGTGTGTGTGTGTGTGTGTGTATGGTGTGTGTGTGTGTGTGAGTGTGTTGTGTGTGTGTGTGTGTGTGTGTGAGTGTGCGTGTGTACTCCGCCACTGGGGGAGGAGAGGGGAAGTGTGTGTGTGTGTGTGCAGCATGTGTGTGTGTGTGCGTGTGTGTGTGCGTGTGTGTGCGTGTGTGTGTGCGTGTGTGTGCGCCCTCACTGACCGGTGGTGTAGTCGCCGGACGCGCTGCGCCCGCAGTAGCAGGAGAAGTTTCCCGCCGCGTTCTGACAGATGCCGCTGTTGAGGCAGATGGGCGGCGTCAGCGCGCACTCGTCTATGCGCGTCTCGCAGTTCCGTCCCGAGTACCCCAGCCTGGAACAATGAGTGGTGCAACTCTGCAACTGGTGTGAACTCAAGCTGCACACACACGCACACACATACTCACACACACACACCCAGTGACACACACACACACATACACTCTCTCACACACATACACTCCATGACACACACACACACACACACACACACGCACACATACGCACATGTAGACTGGGTTGAGGTCCTTGCGACATAGACAGGCTCACATTGAGTGTCGCACACGCGTATCTACACACACACACACACACACACACACTCAGTGACACACACACACACACACACACTCAGTGACACACACACACACACACACGCACACACACACACTCACGTATAGACGGAGCGGGGGTCCCCGGTGTACATGGACAGGTCCACGATCCTCGTGTCGCACACACACGTGTAGTTCCCGACCCCGTCCACGCACTTAGCCTTGTTCAGACACGGGTTCGGCTCGCACTCGTCGATCTCCACTTCGCACTCGTTCCCTTGGAAACCTGCAGAAAACAACACGATGAGTTGCGATCATGCTCAACGTCACTCAACAGGAATGCAGCGCGTCTCGTAACCATGGTGAAGCAGGCCTGCTTTGAGCTGACTTCCTTCCTTCCACATCTATTGGTCACGTGATCAAGAAAGTGCCTGGACCACGTGCCTGGATTACCACGTGTGTGGACCCCAAGTGAGCCTGGCTCACCAACACAGACACAAACACAAAGCAGATCAAGAGACACACTTCCTGTGCTCGGAAACGCCCTCCTCCTCACACAGCTATTCACCCTGCGTCACCCAACTCCTCGACTCTTCCCACAATTCTCTCCAATGCAGTCCCATATCCCCCTTGCTACACAACGACTCCCACACCCACGCACTCACCCGCACGCGCACTCATCTGTGCGCGCACCCACAACCCAAAACTGCGAGCACACGCACATCAACCCACTCACGCACGCATACCCCTACACACG
>JAAUXT010136750.1_pt1:10000-13067 | contig 13067 bp, 18 predicted proteins | sample 7278171 | NCBI WGS metagenome assembly JAAUXT01 (sample SAMN14350112, study PRJNA611818) | marine sediment metagenome | isolation source: surface marine sediment (1.8m) | place: French Polynesia: Moorea | collected 2018-08
ACACGGCATCGACTGACACTCGTTGCGGTCGATCTCGCAGTTCACGCCCACGAAACCTGCAGCGTGACGGGAAACGGGTCAAATCGGGTCAGCAACGCGTGTCGCGTGCACGTCAAACGCGCAACGCTTTGTGAACGACACTTGAGGTACCTTTGTCCCGTGAGTTCCATCTGAAGGTGACTTCATACAGAAATTGAATTTTGTGCGTCTTGCGGCAAAAGCTGGGTGGCGTCAAAATTTACCATGACACCCAATATGCTGCAGGTAGCTTGCCGCAGATAATTGCTCGGAGCCGATTCTTAATGCAACAAATTTTTGGACATTGCACTCAATGGTGACCTCATTCCGCTGCCGCATATCAAGACTCTATATGAATTCAGCCTGAGTTCACATTTGCTGCAAATTTTCAAAGCGGCAACGAGTCTTATTTTCACACTGAATGGGTCAGGTCAAACGTGTTTTCTTCTGCTTGAACAAGGTGTTCGTTTTCTCGCTCGAAACAAGCCAAGCTTGGTTTGCTCGGTTTTCCACTGACCTCAAACAAAAGTTGGAACGCCCAACAGTGTGAAAAAGAACACGGCTTTCGTCACCCCTGGGCCACACCGCGTGCGCCAGCGTACATGCATACCAAGGTCACAGCGCACCACATTGGATTTTACCCACACCAAGCAGTGTGGCAATAAGGCATATGTATGTTCACACTGAAGCGTATGTGTACCACCATGATTGCAGATGGGTTCAAACCCCAAACATGTGCTGGCGCACGGTGCGGAATGTGGTAAAAGTTGTGCGTGATGCGCTGTGGCCGAGGGGTCACTGAGTGCAGCGCCGACGCCGCGCCCGTTGAGAAAATTAGAGACGCCAGGTGGCGCGGACTCACCCGCGACGCATGCGCACTCGTACTTGCGCGTGCCGCTCTCCTTCGGGACGCACGTGGCTCCGTTGACGCACGGCGACAGATCGCAGCCCTGCTCACCTGCAACATCGAACACACCCAGCGTGAGACAACAGTTCAGAGCAACAACAGGCAGCTAAGACAAAGGACGTCAACTGCGAGGCCTGTTTCAAGAAATTCTGGCTGCGTCATGCGTTGCGTCACGGTTGCATGACACAACGGGGAGTTTTAGCAAACAGCCCGCAACCCTGGAAACGCAAACGCAAACGTAACTTTTGGTGTGCTGGGACGGTCAAAAGTTACGTTTGCGTTTCCAGGTTGCGTCCTGTTTGCTAAACCTGACCAATGTCCAGTTACTCGCAGACATCAAATGCGTGACGCATCCCACAGGAAACAGGCCACCCAGCAGTGGGTGACGCTTTTGCTAAAGCTGCCAATTTTGCGTGAAACAGAAAGAATCCAAGGTTCTTTTTTTTTTCACTGTGAGTAAAAATGAAACATATTTGAAAACACAAGAGGAAGGGTCTGTCCCGAAAAACATCAAAATGGTCGCACGTTAAGAATTCACACCAAATCTAGAAGAATTTACCGATACTCCCACAGCCAAAGGAGCCGCCCCCGAAACCAAACAAAAAATACTTTTCTCCCCTGCATGACTCTGAAAATGCGAGGTCAGAAGTGGAAAGCACAAGCGAGTGTCACGCGAGTGCTTCGAAGGGGCGTGGTGGCCTTTTGTGTGTGTGGTCAGTTTTCAAGGATTTTTTTAGTTTTCGGTGGTGCAAGCATGCAGATACGCGCAGACTTGCGTAAGGCTCAGAGTGGTAGGGCCGGGAAACACTGGGTGTGTTACGCGTCGCGTCTGCGTGTATCAGGGCGCTACGTCCCTGGGCGTTGCGTCGACCAGTTGGCTTGACGCAATGCCCACTGACCTGCACATGGACGCAGCGCCCATTGCAAAAGACGCTACGCGTGACGCAACCAGTGAGCCAGTCCCCAAAAATCATTCGATTGTGGCTTAGTTGATCCGTAAGAAAGCGAAAGTTGTCACATGTCACCTTTACAAACGTCGAAAACAAAGGAAACGAATCCGCCGGAATCTGCCGAGGTGCAGAGATAGACAGTGCTATTGGAAAGGTCTGAATTTTTGGAAAACTGTTTTATCTCACCAAGGTCACAATTTTCTTCTTGACAGCCTGAAATTTATATCACAAGATGCGGAGAAAGGAAAAGTCACGCACGTTGAACTTTTGGGATAGTTCAGGTCGGAACCCACCTCACCCCCCCCCCCACTTCCCGGTACCAATGTTCACCGATCCCAGTCCTGATCCAACCAAGTTTTGAGCTCCAAAACCTGCAACTCCAGCTTGTCATTTTGATTTGACGCGAGAAAATGCCTGATCATTATTCAATACTGGACATAAGCGAGCGATTCCCCGTCCAAATGCCCCAAACGGCCATGTTTTGTTCCTTCATCCAAACTTGCAGCAGACGACACAACTCGAGCAGACGACAGCGCACATCGATTCGTCCGTTCGCCACGCCTCCCAGCCGGGATTTCCCTCGTTCTGCGGTGACTCACCGACTCTTACCTGCCTCAGGTGGCCAGGTGTCTGTCGGGAGGAAGAACAGGCACTTTTTGCCCCTTGTTACAAGGCTTCTGTGTCGCGTGCTGTATGGAACAAAGGCCCGAGTCCAGACACACGTTGTCTGACATCATGCAAGTCTATCAAATGGTGCAAAAGTTGCCCTTCCCTCAAAATTCAGGCAGTCGAAAACGGTGCGAAATAGAGCTTGCATCGCACTTTTTCTCCCTATTATCTTTGACGCACAATGGCATCCCTTTGTGGACATAGCTGTGGTGTGTTATTGGCATTCCGTATACAGAAGTGATTCACTGCTGTACGTATGTTGATACTACGGTGAGCAAGGACACATGTACACGCACCGCACATCCGTGTGTGCAAAATCGACAGCCTGTACCTCTGGCAAGTTTTACACTGCAAGACATTTCCTTCAGACAAGGGGATTTTTAATGGCAACTTGTGAATGTGTTGAGACTGCATCGGGCCGGCACCCAGTCTAATGGTGGACCTGTTGCCGGGGGCGGGGGGGCGGAGGGCGGGGGGGGGGGGGGGCGGGGTGGGGGGGGTGGGGCGGGGGGGGGGCGGGGGG
>JAAUXT010029410.1_pt1 | contig 13066 bp, 11 predicted proteins | sample 7278171 | NCBI WGS metagenome assembly JAAUXT01 (sample SAMN14350112, study PRJNA611818) | marine sediment metagenome | isolation source: surface marine sediment (1.8m) | place: French Polynesia: Moorea | collected 2018-08
AACCAGATGCAAAACTCCTTAGCAACCAGATGCAAATGGCCAAATCTCAGGTTCTTTTTATGATAGAGACATAATATATGGCTCATATGAAAGGTATTTGAAAGTAGTTTGCAGTCAGGTTTCAAAAGAATGTCAATGGCAACTTCCCTGGCAACCAGGTGTTCTTGTTTCAGTTGAAATTGCTTTGCACCATCACATTTGCAGTCAATATCCCTCATAACATTCACCCATCAACAAAAACATGTTGACATCCTGAAGATCAAAGGGGGACATCGCACCCACAGTTGCCTTAGCACTGCTTCTCTTGTTTTAAGAAAATGTAGGAAGTTAAAAACTTCAATGCTATCAGTGTGTTGGTAGTTATCTTTTTCTACAGAAAATTACAACTAAATTATTGGAGAGTTTGTCCCTGTCTCAATCTACATCGTGGTGAAAATGCACGGACCCAGCTGTCCTTCATTTCACAATTTTAATTTAGAATGAGTCAAAACCTTCAGTGCCTGCAATGTCCTTGTTGTGGTCTTGGGCCAATGTGACAGATATGTACCAAAATGTGCAACTTGTTTCTTGTTGAATTTAGCATTGTGGAATGATGCTGTATTTTCTGCATATTCTGTCAATCTACATCTTGGTAGGTTCTGAAAGATGCATTGCCAATGGCTCCTGGAAGGCCATACTTTGAATATATTGCATTCCCGTCATCAACATCAACCTTTGTGTACACTTTGATGGATGTTCCTCCCAGGGCCACAAAGCCTCCTGGATCAGCAGAGGCCACATGAGCATAGGGCTCATCATACACAGGTGAGCTGGTGCTATCAGGTGAGGTGTCATTGTTCCCACTGAAGGTTGGGTAGGATTGCATTTCCATTACATGTCTCTCCTGCCCCTGGCCTGGGGTGGAGGCTCTTGGGATTCCTGTCATGGACCTCTTTCTCTTTCTGCAAAAAATTGTACAGTTCAAGCAGTAGCTGTGAATAGTTGCAAGGCTGTGAATGTAGCCACAGAAAATTATCAAATATCAAATTCCAATCAAAAACCAACACGATTCAGGCCACAATATTTGGAACAAACCTTTTCAACAGCAGGAGAACAATGACAACAGCAGCAACTGCATTTGCCATGATGAGTGCAATTGGTACACCAACTCCAACTCCAATCCAAACAGGAGTCATGTCTACTCAAATACAGAAGACAAACCCAAAGCAACTTGATGATTTGTGGTGTTTTGGATGACTACAGGATATGATCATCCAAAATCCCATTGTTTTCATATGTGGGAACAAGGCCCAGTTCAGTTGCAAGACAACGTCACTGAAAATCTGTTGATTCTTACCCCCATCAGAGCTTGGCATGTGTGTTGGTTTTGGTTGACCAAATGAAGTGGTGCTTCTGGGTAGTGGCTGCTTGATGAATGGTGGAGTTGTAGGTCTTGTTGTTTTTGCTGGTGCACCAGGGCCAAGTGTGCTAACCTCTGTAACAGTGCAAAAGATGGATAAATGCAGAGGTATATATGAGGGAAAACTGTTCTAACTTGTGTTTTTTTCTTTTCTGACATGAGCACTGTCAATACAAGTTTCTTGCAAGTCCACCAAAGAACAGGGTTTACTTTGTGGTGCATACAGTTTAATCACTCTGAAATCACATTTGTTTTTCACAATGCCACAACATATAGAGAACACTCCTAGACTTTTGTTAGTTTGCTGCAATGAAATTCTGAAAGAACCAGAACTAACCTGGACAATATGGTTTCTGAGACCACATGCCACCAGAGAGGCAGTAGATTGCACCACTTCCTCCACTGTGACACCTGTAGGTGACCTGAGTCCCAACAGTGTAGGGCCCATTGTGGACAGATCTGGTGGAGAATGGAACATCTCCTGGATCTGAACAAGTGGCTGGGGGAGTTGTGGAGACTTGATGTGGAGGATTGGTGCTTCTCTTGATTGTCGATCTCTGATCTGAGCAATAAAATCAATTTTTGCTACACTTTGAGCAAGGCTTTTGTGAATAATTTCAATTTTAATTTCAGACATTTTGCAAGACAAACCATGAAAACACAAGCAACATATGGGTTGATATCAACAGAAACAGGAAGACACTGACCTGCACAAATTGGTTTGTTGGTCCAGTCTCCATTGCTCTGACATGTGATGCTTCCTCCACTTCCTCCACCTGGTAGACAAGTGTATGTCACCTGAGAACTTTGGTTGTAGGGTCCATTGTATTTGGTCCTGGTTGAAAATGGGACGCCTCCAGGCTCTGAACATAGGCCTGCAAAAAGTATTTTTGCAACATGTGACAAAACTACAATTGTCCCACAGGCTTGTGAGGAATTTGGTTCTTTGATCTTGTTTTGAACAACTGGTGATTATTGAAAGTCGCGTCTGCATCTTGTTGCTGTGATGTAATCAACTCGTGTGTGTTGTTTACTTACCTGGTTCTCCACATTTAAGTGACGACCATGCCGTATTATCAGCACATATGGGACTGTTGTCACTCAATTTATGAAATGTCACAGTTTCATGATGTTCTTCATATTTTAACCAGCACAGAGACCTGCAGTTCCACTGATTAGTGTTGCCAGGAGTGTGGGGGTCTTGGCTCAATCCCAGAACAAGTGGGCGTGGCAGGTTACTGAAGACATCTGGATTCATTGTTGTCAGTCTGTTGCCCCTCAAGTCAATGTCATTCAGGTAAAACAAGAAATGAAATGTTCTTTGCTGAATGGTACTTAGGTGATTGTTGTTCAAATACAATATTCTTAGTGACTTGAGACGATTGAATGTCCCTTCATCCATTTCAGCTATTTGGTTTTGACCAAGGTTCAGAGAATGCAGATTATTCAGTCCAACAAACATTTCAGACTTGAGGGAAGAAATTGCATTGTTTGTCAGCCTAATGTCTCTCAGTGAAACCATCCCATTGAAAGCACTGTCTTGGATAGAAGATATTTTATTGTCACTCAGCCAAAGCAGTGTGCACTGTGACAGCTGGTTGAAGACTCCAACAGGAATGTATGTGATTTCATTTCCATAGAGATAAACCTGCAAAGCCTCAGTAGGAATGTCAGGTGGAACCTCAGTGAGGCCCCAGTAGGTTCTGTAGAATTGCTTGGTGGTGGAATTGTACTTATTTATACATTTGCTTAGGCTTGTGCAGGCAGCATCTGAGGTCACCAGAATAATGGCCAACCAAGCAGCTGCAAGGGACAACAATTGCTCTACAGGTTGAATTGTTCTCCAATGTGTCATTGTGATTTGCAGCAAATTGCTCAAAGCAGATAAAACACACCAAAATTGTTGTGTTTGCCACCTTTGGGGTTGCCCAGAACTGCAGATACACGAAGGATACTCACCACTGCAGAGAATAAACTGCTGAAAAACCATCATCTTTGCTTGATCTTCGCCGGATTCCTGGATTTAGGTGATTTGGCGAATCTTCCACAGGTGTCAAATTTGATCACCCCACTAAGTGGAGTATACTGTGTACTCACTAACTTCCTCACCAGTGAAAGGTTTTTGACCCAAATGATATGTTCTGAAAGATACAGTGTTCGAAGGGACTGTCACTTTTGTGCTGAAGACGAGTACTCACCGTTTGGGTCAAGTAACCAAGCAACCAAGACTCAAACAGTGAGCACATGTCTTTTGTACTGAGTTCAATATGAAATCCTCACATGCAGGTATGCAGGCTCCTTGTAGCGGTTTTCAAATTGCTGACGCGCGGTCGTTATTTTGACGTCGGCGTCATAATTTAACTTTGCACCCAATGGTTGGAATTTTTGATCTCAGCGCAAAAAACGACCGCGCGTCACTCAATGTCAAAAGCACTTCTGTGGAGATACGGCGTTGAAACTTTGAGATAGAAAACGGCCCCATAGCAATATAGTGTGTCAATCAATACTACCTCTGCTTTCAGCTCAACGCAGTCCGGATGGCGAGTTTTTTTTACTGCTGTTGGAAAGACTTGCCAATTGGTACCTGCCCTGTGGAACGACCAGAGTTGTGCGCCTGTCAGTGGAGTACTACCGAATGGCAGGTCTTGACTACTCCACATGACACACAAGGAAATTATTTTAAATATTTGCGGCACGACTTCTATACACGCTCATTGAAGTGAAGAGATAGATCTAGCCCTTTCCATCATATGATGTATGTGTCAGGCTTTGAGTGTTGTAACCCTTTCGTGATCAAGGGTTGCGACAAAAAACATTGTTTGGCTGAACTCAGTACAGATGAGCGGACCAAAGTGGACAGTGCCCCATGAAGGTGCGTGTCTAGGGTGTCAAAGTTAGGACGAAAGATCTGAGAGATGTTGGGTGCACGGACTTCTGAAATAAAGTCTGCCACTTCCCCCCAGAAAATTAGTTGTTATTCCTGTAGAAATTACTAAATTTTAGGAGGTATCGCTGCCTCATAAGAATCCACTTATTGTGAACCAACATCACAAAAATCACACAAAACTTCAAATTATCAGATCAAATGCGCAATTTGGTTCTTCAAAAATCTCAACAAATATCAGTGTAGCTTTGGCATAAAACTGGAATAGAGTTCCAATTTCTGCTCTTTTGACACGTTTCTCTTTGCAAATGCCAAAGGGAAAACACAGAAGCCCTTGCCACCAAAGGGTTAGCGAAGGCAGGATTTCTATGAGCCCTCTCCAACTCATGAATCCTTGGGATTGACGCTACAATTCCCACCCTTCCACATACCTTATGTAAAACGATGAAGCGGCTGCAACTGAAAGGGTAAACGGAGGTACGGGTTCTTGGAGTACTTTGTACTCACGCAAGGCTGGGGTAAACACGCCACCCCAAGACACCGGGGTCTTTCAGTCTCCCAGGCACCTTGCCTTTGAAAGCTCCATTCAAACCCCAAATTTCCTCAAGCAGACAACCCATCGCTTTTCTTTGTGTAGAATTCAAAGGAATATTGTGTTGATGCCAACTCGTTCTGGCAGGTTCTCCATCTTTGGCGCGAGTCGTGATCCAAGATTTCTATAGATGAAGAGATTTCCACATCACTTTTTCTGGCGGTGCCGTCTTATGAAAGCGACAATAATTTCCTTATTTGGTTTGCCCCCGCAAATTTTTCTACACCCTGTGTGTTAACTTTTCCATCTCTGAGATTCTTTCACAAAGGCGACGGCATCTTTGAAGTTTGACATTTGGGTATAAATCGTGATGAAAATTTCCTTATTAATTCCAAAAGTAACTACACTCGTGTCTAAATTTTCAACTCCATGATTCAGGTGCGAATCGTGATTTCAGATTCGCATTTTCAAGGGTCCATGGGACCCAAAGTGTCCTTTGTTCTCTGGTCCTCTGAAAGATTTGAAAGTTGCTGTCCAAGGTGACGGACCAACAAAAATAGCTCCATGGAGCTCGCGGTGATTTGAGGAAATTTCACTTGGTGTCTGAGTCCAGATGCCAGTGCTCAGACAGGTGATGGTTGCACTTCCACCAGCAGAGCAGAAATATGTCACATGGGAACCAGGATGGTAAGAGTCACTGGGTCTACCTCTGCTACCAAATGGGATATTTCCTGGTTCAGGGCAGACCGCTGGGCAGGTTGGCTTTGGGGTCCAGACTCCATTCCTTCTGCAGGTGATTGTGGCACTGCCTCCACTGTGACACCTGTAGGTGAGCTGAGTCCCAACAGTGTAGGGTCCATGGTGGACAGTTCTGGTGGAGAATGGAACATCTCCTGGCTCTGGGCACATGGCTGCAGGGGGTGTGAAGACTTTGGGTGGGGGAATGGTGCTTGTTGTAATTGGGGCTGGTGATGGCTGACCTGGAGAAGAAATTGTAGTTGGCTGTGACCACAGCTACATTGAATGAGGAGTCTGTGGAATATATGAGCTGTTTCATTTCAGCCAAGATGAACAAAGTGACTGTCGACATGTACATGCATGTGAAGCAATCCTGACCTGTACAAATTGGTTTGTTGGTCCAGGCTCCATTTCTCTGACATGTGATGGTCCCCCCTCCTCTACTGTTGCAGGCGTAGGTCACCTGATCACCTGGATTGTAGGGGCCATTATATTTGGTTCTGGTAGAGGAATAAATGCCTCCTGGTTCTGGGCACAAACCTGAAAAAAACATTTGTTGAAGTTTGGCATGGTATTCTCCGATGAAACCATTTCTGGAGAAAATATTGACAACAACCCAAAGAGAGAAAACAGCACAACTGTGTGACATTAATCAAACAAAAGGTTCATGTTTGGTGTGAGCCAAAGGGAATGTCAGTTTGAGTTTTTGTGTTCATTCTGTGTTGTTGTCTGCACTGACCTGAATCTCCACACTGAAGTGAAAACCAGTCACTCCCATCAGCACATACAGGAGGATAATTAACCTCACGGTATTGAAATGTCACAGTTCCATGATACTCTTCATACTTCAGCCAACATAGGGACCTGCAATTCCACTGGTTTGTGGCATAAGGATCTTGTGCAGCATAGCTCATCCACAGAAGCAGAGGACGAGGCAAGTTACTGAAGACATCTGGATTCATTGTTGCCAATCTATTGTTCCTCAAGTCAACATCTCTCAGCAATTGTACCGAGTCAAATGTACTTGGTGCAATGGTGGACAGTTTGTTGCCGTGAAGCCACAAACTTTGGATTGACTTGAGATGATCCAGGTCTCCTTTCCTGATATGGGCTATTTGGTTTTGCTCAAGGCCAAGAGTCTGGAGATTTTCCAGTCCAATGAACATACCTGGCTCAACAAAAGCTAATTTGTTGCGAAAAAGCCTCAGTACGCCCAGTGATACCATTCCTCTGAAAGCTCCATGATGAATGGACACAATTTGGTTACTGTTCAGCCAAAGCTGTGTGCATTGTGACAGCTGACTGAAAACTTCAGTTGGAATGGAGGTGATGGAGTTGCATCTCAGATCAACCTCTAGAGCCTCAGCAGGAATGTCAGGTGGTACCTCAGTGAGGCTCCAGGACACTCTGTAGAATTTCCTGTCTGATGTGTACTCATTTCTGCACTGGTGATACGGATCATTGGCATTACATTGTAGTGGAATGTTACATTCTGCCTCTGATCCAGATGTTATGAATGTCAGTAGAGCAGCTGAAACAGAAACCACAGAGGTGACTCTTTCGATTGTGCATTTTCCTACCCAATCAACTTTAGGTCACACTGGAAATTCAAGTAGGAATGGTGTGATCTTGGTAGTCCAAGGGCCAAAACTTCTTGGGTTTCAATCACAACTGTGAGAACTTCCCACAATAAATATGAGAACCAGTCAAGAGATAATGGTTCTTCCCTGTCCATCAATATAACAATTTAGTGACAAGTCAGGGGTTTTTTTCTGGCAAAGAAGAGGCCACCCATATCATCTACATTTATCACTTCACAATTTTTTCCTTGTGCATTTCTCGTCTAGTGGCAGCTCAACAAAACTTACCAGTGCAAACCAGAAAGCGCTGAGTCATCATCTTGACCCTTTGATGTGTGTGTGCTGGACTTTCTTGTTGTCTTGGTGGCAACTGTTGGATCACCTTTCTCCTGTGTGTCAAATTTCACCCAACCCCAGATGTCTCACAGTTCAGACAATCGCCTTGTCTAAAGAATTACAAATATCAAGATCCAGTACCTCCTTTCAACAAGTACAGTGTATGAATTGAACAATTCCTTTCCTTCCACCTCAACACAATGAACACACTCAAACTTCGCTGCAAGGCGAGCCCAGTCTCTGGCTCTCAGAGATTTGCGTGTGTGTGTCCCCAGCCGTGCTGACTGCCTGTGCCCTGGCTCCCGAGCGATGATGTTTTCATTTGAGGCGCCGGTTCTAGATTTAGATTGAAGGGAATCACGACTCACGATCTCACACAAAATGGGGGTTCAACAGATTACCCCCTTGTTGCTGGTATCTCAGCCCTAGCGGCGCCATATCCTTTCAAATTACCTCTTTGCACTGATGATTGATGATAACACCTGTATTGCTTTTCAAAGGTGAGATTCCTTCACAATTTTTGCGGTACCTTTGATGTTTGAAATCGTCAGGTGCGAATCGTATCTTGATACCTCAGAGACGAAAAAGTTCCTGAAAACCCTGAGGGCCCTTGGGACTTGAAGAAAAGAAGATGAATGTCCATGGCTCAAGGTTGTTGATGATAAAAATCTGCTGTGGGGTTTTCCTGACATCCTCCACAATGGAGGCAGGATGAATTTTGTAATTTTGACCCTCCACGTCAACCCCTGATATGTGGAATTCTGAGAGGCACTGTCGGCTGGTGTTCAATCCCTTTGGGTACAAATCGGGACTCGGGTTTGTTTCCAGTGAAAAAGATCAATGAAAAAGTTCTGAAAGAACCGGTGTCTACCGGTCCGCCTGTGACATGCCAAATTCTGGGGTGCATTGTGTGGATGTCAGTCACCCTTGGCAGATGTTCAGTCATTGATATGCGCACAGAGAAAGTATCATTTATCAGCAGTCTGCTGTTCGCCCCCGTCAGAACTTGAGGGAGAGCCATATTCAAATTCACGTGACTCCTGATTTTTGGCGAGGACGTGAGTCCAGTGGAGTTTTCTATTGAAACGACGGCGCCAAGCCTGAGGAGTAAAGGGGTTTTCACATTGGTGACACGCAGTTTTTTTCTTGACCTTGGCTTCAAAATTTAAACTTGAACCCAATGGTGGAATTTTTGAGGTCAGCCCAACAAAACCACCACGACCTGATTGGTTCCCATCACCGCAGTGCAGGTTGATGACAGAGAAATTGTGTTTAGATGTGGGTGCCAAGAACTAAATTGAGGGAAAATTTGTAGAAAAAAAAAAACAACAACAGAAATGTACTGAGAATGAAGAGGAATGAATTGAAAAGGATTAATTTTGTGATGTGTGTGGATTGTTATTCAGTTTGAAAGAAAACGTGGGTAAATTTTGGTTTTGGAGTTGTTTGCCTCACAAAGTATCGAACTGATGTCTAATGAGTATTTTCAGGAGGAAAAAGTGAATATAACCGTTCCAGCATGATTGTGATGGGAGGGTAGATTTTAATTTTCCTGCATCTGGAATGGATCACAAGGGAAACCTCTTGATCATGAATCACAGCACATTCTCGCTGACAGACATTTCATTGGTGAACCAGAATTTAACATGAATTTATGTCTTTGTCTCTTTGGGCTATTTGTTGTACTGTTTCAGTTGGAGAAAATTACTTGTGCGGAAGGATCTCATGCACTGACTTGAATGCCGAAGAAAAAGTTTCCTGGGGACGTTTGGTTTTGAGTCACAATTTCCAGTGCAACTGTGTTTGCCAGTCCCCGATTTCCCTATTTTCCTGTTTCCTTGTCACTATTTCATTGAGAAGAAAAGAATTAAAATGCAGAAACAGCAGTCTTGTCATAATTCCTTTGGAACATTTGAGCTGACAGAGATTGGTTCATCATGGTTGTGCCTGACGGCAGAGAAATGATTTGTTCTGGGTAAATGAATGGAACAAAGGAAGTATTGGCACACTTGTCTTGTCTGCCACATAAGTTCGTCCCACTCTCCTTTAAAACTTTGCGTGAATACAGCTTTCTGCCAAATAAATGTACATGTGAACTTTCTGGGATCATGTGTGCCAGTGTTACCTATGTTTACTCATCAAGAGGTACCAACATAAAAGACCTACATAGACACTGGTAAATAGGCACAGAGGAGTCATCTCAACTCGCTTGACATATATGACCAGCTGACCAAGGGCAGGATGCAGGTGTCAGCAACACCTTCCTGAACAATTTTGGTCATAAAATCCTGAAACTGACAGTTGAGACAAGTTCATTTCTTTTCCAATGTGCAATTGGTCAAACATCACAGGAAAACAAAATCCATTCATTGGCTCACAAAGTTATTGACCTGATTGTATAGAACTGGTGTCTTTGTGACATTCACAAACTCTGAAGATTTGTTTTTGACTTGGGCATTTCTTTGATATACCTCCTGATGGAGGTCACAGTGAAAAGCACTGGATTAGTGATAGAATTAATGGGTAAATCTACTCCAGTTGTCCAGATGATCATCTGTATTGGGTACTGAGAGAGGAACATTGCAGTGATATACACAACACCAGATGGAAACCAGCACAACACACTTGACAATGTGATTATTGCCAACTGAACTTTCAGTGCAAAACTAGGTCCTCCTTTTCCAACATTCTTCTGGGAGTCCAACAGTTGCTGCAGAAGCATGATATGCAAGACCAGGACCACAATGGTTGTAACAACTTGAGTGATGGCAACTGTCCATGTAACTATTTTGATCAAGACCACTGAGTCTGTTGGATCCACAAGAGGCAAACACAGTACAAATGGCAAGGAGCCATGGACAAAAGCTGTTGTCAGGGTGAGTATTGCACTGGAACATTGTGAACCAATCAGAATACATATCTCAGACTTTGTCACAAATTTTGTTGACTTAAAATGAGTGTTGAATGGAAATGCAACAATTATGTATCTTGACAAGGTCAGAAATACAACTTGAAGTTGTGTGATCATGCAAAACCAAAAATTAAAACCAAATGCTAGAAAGCAAGTGACAGATGATCTCCACAAATGTTCATTCACAATGAAAATCCCTTGATATTTCATGTCAGACACCCAAATTAAGGAGAGGTAAGTAACAATTAAACTGTCTGACAGATTCAATGTGACAACAATGACAACAAATGCTTTACCCAGATGTCTTGTTGCTACTTGAACTGCAACAGACATTGCATTCAAAACAAATATCAAAACTGATGCAACAATGAGGAAAATTCTTGCACTAAGGGATTGGAGCAAATCACCACAAGAGATAAACCATGGCACCTGATCATTACATTTTGATTTGACTGGAATAATGCAACAAATATGAAAGTGATTGGTATCAACAATTTTTGTAGTTCCTTCAGCCAGAGCATCTATATTGATATGTTGCAAGTCATCAACATGCAGGGACATAAATATTTGTTTTGATGTTTGGATAAAACTTGCTGGCAAAAAATTCAATGGATTGGATGACAAATTTAGAAATTGTAGCACTTTTAAAGTCTGGAATGTGCTGGAGGTGAACATGCTTATTCTATTGTTAGCAAGGTCCAAGCTTTTCAATGCCTTCAGCCCTTCAAAGCAATCATTTTTCATGTCTTCAAGACTGTTATTTTGCAAGTGCAGATCAAGCAGTTTGCCTGGAAATGTGATTCCACAAACTGATTTGATGTGATAACCAACCACATGAAGGAAGAAAGTGTTTTTAAACATTTGAAGTATAGGTTGCAACAAGTGTGTTTCTGAATGTGACAGCAACAGGAAAATATGAGGGTAAATCATGTTTGTTTCTGAGAAAGTCCATTCATTGCAAGAAATTGCAAAAAGGAAGCATTGGCACTCTGTGGGGCATCTGATGTTGTTGAGCTCACACAATAACTCATCATCTCCCAAGGGACAATCAATAACTGCATCACATATGTTTCCCAAGTGCACACAAGTGTGTTTGGCATGTTTACACCTAAACAACTTGTCACAAGTTGAACTATTTTTTCCACAAACAATATTGCCCAGTTCATCTTCACCTCTTGCACAATCCCATTTGCTGTCACACACATATGACCATGGGATGCAATATGAATCATGGCATTTGAACATCATGTTGCATTCAAAGTCTCTACAGTCTTCAAGATGCCCCCCATTTCTGCAAGGAGCCAAGTGAAAAAAATTATTCAATTTGAAGCTACAAATTTCAATTATGTCAAAACATTTTGAATGACCTCTTCTGCAAGCAAGTTGAGAAGGCTGTTTACATCCTTGAACTTTGCCTGTAGTCATAATATTAACCAATTCAGGTTCATCATTTGCACCAGATCCACAGTCTGCATACAAGTCATTCAGCAGATCACAGCTAATCCATCCATCTCCCTCACAAATAAATTTGTCTGAAGTGCTAATATTTGAAGTCATGGTTCCACATCTCTCAAATACACAACTAATTGGTCCTTTATGCTTATGGTACATAAAGTGTTTTGAGAAAAGTTTGTCTTTCACAAAATATGGAACACAATTTCCAGTGTAATCAACAAAGTACAGTGCAGGGCATTTATTGGTTGTGTCATTTTTGTGTGTTTCCAAACAATGCTTGGTGAATGACAAATTAGCATGCACATGACAACAGTGGGATGTACTCTCATCAGAATTGTCATTTGGACAATCAACTGAACCATCACACACAAACAAGTGAGCTATATAACTGTTGTTTGAACAGCAAAACAGGTTGGTGTATGTTGCTATTTTGATGGTGTCTGATTTGCAAACATAGAACCCCTCAGCAGAAATATTTTCTACAAATTTACTGGTGTATTCAAAGTGATGAAAATATTTCTCATAAGTGAACATCTGAAGAAATGTTTGATTTGTAATGTGTGGCAAAAGAATTGGGGAAAATTTGGCTGCAACTGCTTGAAAAAGAAATTGAAAGTCTTTAATTTCAGGAAATTTGAACTGATCTGGATATGTGCACTTGTATTCTGCTCTCTGATCAATAGTTTTATTGAATGACAACCATTTAAATATGAAACATGCATCATCTTTCAAAATATGAAGTTTCATGCACACTGTGTGCGTCCTTATCTGGCCAGGTTCCATATCCATTTCCTCATCCTGACAAACAATGTCTCTCAGAATTTGTCTGGAACAGGCAATGTTTGTCCACTCAGGTTCCCCCAAGTTGCCCAGCAGCATTAACACTAGCAGCGCCCCGGCACTTAGATGGCAATTGTAAGGGGACTGTCACTGGCTCCTATTGGAGCAATTTGGACTGGGTATGACTTGGTGGCACCGGCTCCGTATGGAGCATCAGAGCTTTCCGTGCTTTGGTGTCACTAGCTCTGATGGGAGCTGAGCACATTTTGCGCGGTTTCCTCTGGGGTGGGGTTTATTTTTCAGCGGGTGAAGTTTTGTGCATGGCAGTTGAGAAACTTGCACTCCTTATTTACGTGTCCACAACTGCAATTGAGGTGAACATTTTCAAAAGCACGTCGATGTTGTTTGATGTAATTTGGTCAGCCTAATTCCATTATTTGCCTGTCGCGTG
>JAAUXT010043753.1_pt1 | contig 13064 bp, 14 predicted proteins | sample 7278171 | NCBI WGS metagenome assembly JAAUXT01 (sample SAMN14350112, study PRJNA611818) | marine sediment metagenome | isolation source: surface marine sediment (1.8m) | place: French Polynesia: Moorea | collected 2018-08
GGAGGCGCTGCGAAGTAGTGGTGCGAATTTTCAGTCACACACGGTGAATTGCGATCACCACCCTGTGGAAGAAGTTAGTTCTCAAACTTCCATTTCATGCTCCTTTGAATTCGCAGACTCCGGTCTCGACCGTCTTTTTGAGTGTGTGGGCTCGAGATTTTGGCAAAATCTTGAGCCACACACTCAAAACTCCAATCTCGACTGTCGTGGTGCGAATTCAAAGTCGCACTCCACGGAGCGTGTGAGAACTATAACAACGTACCTCAGGTAAAGTGCGAATCCAACGCATCGTGACTTGAATCGAGAGTCTACAGATTCTGCATCAAGCGCAGAACCGCCAAATCGGTCTGGAGTGTGTGTCCAGCAGTTGTGGTGACAGGTCTTTTCCAACTTTTATTGCAATTAGAATGACAATGGGACAAGATTGGAAACAAATTGGGTTGTTATTCTTTTGTTATTTCAGATTGCTTCAACATGTTATTCATTTTTGTCTTTTCAGGTACGTAAAAAAAGTTTGGCGAACTTGGTGCCAGGTAAGGTTCTTGGTCCCTTGTTTTTGGGGAAGCAATTCGTAGATCCAGCATTGCTTGACTCAGGATTGGGAGAATTTTGCATGCTTCTGCTTTGGAAAGCCAGGCAGCATTTGAGAGAATGCTCCTGGGAGTTGCTGCACTGACGTGCGTTTCAAAGGTTTCCGGAATATCTGTACTGCATTAAGAACACGAGAACACGGGAAATTTATGTGGCGTGAAGGGATTGTCCAATTTGCTCGGAACTGCACTGCTACGTCCGACAGGAATAATTTTCACTGCGATTTTGGGAGCCTGAACAGGAAATCCTTCTGCTGATCCTTCTCTTCAGGAAGAATACGGAGCCTGAATTTTTAATGAGGTGCGTGAGTTACCAAAGAAGCAGAGGCAGGTGTATAAAGCATGTGTGTTGTGAATCACTTGACGGCTGCATCCAAACACAAAACATTTCCTTTCAAGGTTGTGGGTTTCTGTGTGGACGTTTTCCTCGTGGTTTTCACGAGGTTTTTCTGCTGAAGAAACGCGTGTAGAAGGTTGTGGATTCTGGACTCAATGAAAAAGCTGGAAACTCCACACACTCTTGTGCCATTGTCCAGGTCATTTCAGCGCCGTTCAGGCACGAGACCCATCAGGACACCTTTCCACACAGCCCAAATTTGGTAGGAAAACAGCAGACAACGGCGCCAGTAAACAAGATTTAACTAAACTTCCAGAAGCAGTTTTTCGGTACTGTGAGATGCAATAAATCTCAGCATTTGCACCGCTCGGGAGGCTCCGCTCGGGAGGATCTTAAGTGAAATGGCAAACACTGTGCGCGACATGCAGTTGTGATTTTAGTCTCACTTTTCTGCAGCTTCATTATCAAAATGGAACAAAACTCAGCGTTTCCTCGTCGTCGTTTTCAAAGATTCTCTGCCAGTGAATACCATGTGAAATGTGAATGTCATGTAAGAACACAGTCAACTTTGAGATGTCATTGGGTGTTAGGAAAGAAACCGCAACAAGCTGACACTCAAGGAGTATTCCTGCTCGTTGTGCATGCACGGCTTCGTCACACATTCCGTTGACTGGTCGTACGGTTTCTTCCATCAATACCCGTGAGGCTTCTGAACATCACATCACGAAAACTTGTCACTTCTATACTGCAGCAGTCCATCATGGACAAACAGGAGAAAAAGTTTCCGACGCACTTTCTTGTTTTTGTACATTGTTCGTTCTCTTTGTTGCACAAAAACTGACTGGTTCCTGGTTCCTGACCTCTGCGATCTTACTCTCCTCTGCCATGTCGCTGTCGACTGACCGGACAAGTTGCTGGGAATCAATTTTTTCTACGCTGAATGAGGCGAGACACCCGTCTTTATCTGAATCGAATTGAACTTTTTGAAGTTGGAGTGAGACCCTCTCTCCGACAAGGGTCGGACTCCAGTCACAATAGTCATGCAGACCAGGGTCTCACACTCCAACGGATCTGAGGTCCAAAGAGTGAATTTTGTTTTGCAAAAACTCCAGCACACAGCCACGAGATGAAGTTCACCTTGGACACGAACAATACCTGGTTGAAACTGCGTCGTGAAATGAGCTCACCATGAAAATGCACAAGAGACATTGTCCTGCAAATGCAAAACTATCAGGTTCAGAATTAATTCTCTACACCTGTGCACGTATCAAATTCTTGCAAACTATTGTCCACTGAATACGAACTGTAAGCGAGACACGTCCATTGACATTCAGAACAATGACGGACTTGGGTGCCGACAGGCTTTGCGGCCATAGTCGTGCTCATTATGATCAATTCGTTCAAACCAGACAAATGTAAGGCGCGTTGAAATAACATGACAACGTGGGCTTGCAAGTGTTTAATTGAAACAAGAGGAAGAACTACAAAGGACTGTCTTTCCTTTCAGATGATGGCACAAAGAAACAGTGCCGTTGAATCCTTTCGTGCAGGAACCCTCAACATGAAATCCTGTGCCGACATTTACTTCTTGATGGCGTGCTCAGAAAACATAACTTTGTATCGAGGCGCGACTTCAGTTCGACACACAGACTGCGAACGTGCACATCACACCCGAGTTCAGCAAACACAAGCCACGGGAAATATGCCCAAATTAAAGATCAGAGCTTTGGGGGTGGAAACGGAGGAAAGTGCGTGTTATGATTGGACTCCTTGGAAGAGTGTGTTCCAATCTGCATGGACAACAGTACAGCTTCGGGAGAAACGGAACAAAAAATCCCTTTTGCGTGCTCTGCCAATGGCACGACATCAATTAGCTTCCTAATGAGAGGACAGACCAACGCAATACATTCATGAAGGTATCATGACCCGACGACAGATTCCTTTCACCCACAGAAGTTGCAGATGCGATTTCCGCAGGAAATGCGGGGAGCGTGACTGACTGACTCTGACGACCAGCAGAGTCCTTTCGGGTTTTGCTCATTTCACCGTGGAGTTCTTGTTCTTTGGTGTCGACCCATTTTGCACGGATTGTCCCACCAATCAAGAGAAAACTTGACAGTAAGATGAGTTTTCAATTTGTTGAAACGTATCTCTTGTGACGTATGATGTGGCAACAACTCGTGGTGCAATTTTAGAAGGGCAGATGGTAAACAGGTTTAGCTCGTACAATCTTTCATTTGATTGGAAAAGACAGCAGCTCTCCGAACATGAGAGACTCTGCTGTTTGTTTTTTGGAGAGGGATTTCAAGATTATACATTTTCTCGGACAAGTGAGTAAAATATGGGAGAAAAATCACGCATGAATTATTTCGGTCTCCCGAACCCCAATTTCGTTCTTTAGACCCTGCAATTTTTTTATGGCGGCAAACTGCTGCCAACGGAGCAAATTACACGAAACAGGCAAAGCGCTTGTGCTTGTGTTGCCCAAGAAAGCATTTGCCAAAAATCATTGGGCCGAAAATGTCACACCTGTTTTTTTCGTGAAATACATCTGTTTCATATTATATGGTATGGATGGATATTCTTGACTCCTGTTCTATCAGCAATTGAAAGATATGCTCCAAAATCAAAATTTTTGTGGACATGTGTCAGTGATGCTTGATGAGTTTTACTTTTCAAATCAAGTGTTACAAACACTTCAACCCAGATCAAGTTCAAACTTGAGAAGGTGTTATTAACACCATTATATCATGACTTCCCTGTATCAGAAAATGCCAGATAACTACCATCCAGCACTCCCATGTGGAGAAATTTCCCTAAAAAATTTGACTGAAATTGTCTTTTTCAATCAGCCATTTGGACAGCATGAACAACACCAAAATTTTTCATCTGGACACAAGATACAACTCTGTATTCATATTTTATTGTATTCTTTACAGAGAAGATACATTTATGAAAAAACACAAGCACTTTGAATGAACATAAGATGAATATTTTCAAAATAAGGACACAAAAACATGTATCGCACGAGTGGCTAATTTTCGAAAAAATTTGCTTGAATGCAGATCCACTGTGTCCTTCCACAAATTGTACTTGAACAAATATCGGTCGACCGATTCTATTGTTATTAACATTTCCACGAACAGCTGCAAAAGGCAGAACGCGTTCCAATTCCGCCACCCATCATGGTGAATGTTTTCTGCATGAAACCAACAAAACAGAGTTTGTCTCGATTCGCGGTTTCTTCTGTGAAAGAGATGTGGTACTGTTTGCCTCGGCAAATAAATCTGAGATTAATTATGACATGTGGAAATATGAGATCCATTGGTGTTTGCTGATGAAGCTCGATCAGCGCACACCATTTAGATTATAATGCTGCATGTTCACGGCTGCACAAGGTGGGAGTACGCGCAGAAGCACGGCATCTCTGCCGACACAACTTTTAGCGCACTGGCAATTGAATGACAACGCGCTGTATTGCTCTTGTGCTGCCTCCCTGCACCACAAATGAACATGTTCTGTCAGAGTGCTTTCTGAACCTCTTTCCGTCCTGTTTAGACTTATGCGCATACGAAAGGTTCCATAAAGTCCTCGGAGGGGAAAAGGACGTCGGCAAAAGAGATCAAGAGAGACTCACTGATATTTCTGAGGAGATAAAGAGAATTGCAAGTCCTGGAAGTCGAATAAGTGAACAGACAAACCAAGGAGCTGTTGAAGGTGAAGTCAAGTACTTGTGAAAGAAACCAAAGGGTCCCCAATCAAGGTATTGCTTGAAACATGTGTGCAGGATGTGTATTTCCCTGTTTTCTTTGACATCGGATCTTCATTTACAGCTGCACCAAGACACAATTATTTCGCTTTGTAAAGAAAACTTCTGGAACACAGAAAACTTCTTTTTTTTTTGGTTCTTTTCATTCGACGCAGGGAACCCAGAAGCGAGATTTCCATTTTCGCAACAAAGCGACGGCAAGAAAATACCTTTTCGCGCACTTGGTTTTTCTTTCAAAGCCACCGGAAGCCGAAAGACGAAGGTTGCATTTTTCTCGAAAATCTAAATTATTCATGTTTCCAAAGGCTCCTGACTTCTGTAACTCGTAGAATGTATCTTCAAACGACGACAACTTTGGCAGTCGCTTTTCATCAAATCTCCCAGTTTTCCGCTCCAGGTTGAAGTCCCAAATTTTTCAAAGCGCACTCTTAAGTCTGTAAATAAATTCCTCTAAATGTTTTTCTGGGCACGCAGAAAAGAGCAAGGATTCATCTTCTTAGTTTTGGTCAGAACAGAGCCATGCACAGGCTGAGGGCAAGATTATTCCCCCAAACAATAAAAAACAAAACGAATTCCGTGTTGTCTTGCTCCTCTACTGTGTCAGGAAGACACTCGGCGATCTGGACCAGCTGCTTGAGCTGTGTGTGCAGAATGTCTCGTGTGCAGATCCTGTTCTTCCCCACTTCCTCCACATGATCTGTGAACAAAGACCTCATGCCTGTCACAGCGGAGCAGTATCTGCACGAACAAGAACCACATTTGCACAGAGATGTGATTGTGTTCTTCACACAAGACTGTGGAACAGCAATGCCTCGAGTTCTGAACCTGCTTCCTTCTAGACAGAATCCGTGTCATTGCCTGTTGTTTGCAAAGACCTGTTGTGTTTAAATTATGTATTTGTGCAACCGTTGATAGCAGCTACATGACAGACGCTGTCGAGAGAAAAGCTCTTTGTGCCTTCACAGGGCACAGTTCAACCCAACAACTGATGGCATTTCCCCAAGCGGGAGTCTAGAAACTACTTACGTCCGCTCAGGTTCTTTTGAATGACTTGATATCATCTTCATGCTTGCTTTTATGAATAAAAATGAAGGCAGCTGCTTGAACAGGGAAACGACAGCAGAATTCGCTCTTTTGTTGAATGAACACAAAACCAAGCTTGCAAAAGTGACGAAATAAAAAAAAAACACCCATGTTGCTTCTTCCTCAACACAGAAAAAGCGAACAATGCAATGTTCTTTGTTACTCAAGCTATCTGCATGCGTGGTTCAATGCACGGCGCCACAGTCCATGGAGCATTGAACATGTTTTCAACACAGCGGTTCAAAGACAGTTTACGAGTGGAAACGATAAAGACACGATCTGCACACTCACTACAATCCTGGGAAACCAACCGCCTTTGACGAAATCCATCAGACGGCCACGCGTGAAGCCTTCCAGGGGTATTCTGGTGCCACCGGAACGATACAGTTCACAAAACGCTGCAGGCTGAACATAAAAATGTTCCGTTCCTCGCACACCTGGCTGAATCACAAAGCATTAGGCAAATTAAAGTGGTGTAGGTATCTCCATACTTTCAATGAAAGAAACGTGATCTTGGTGAGGCTGATGCCTCGTTGAAAAACACGAGATCACGTTTGAAATTTTCCATTTGAAATGGGTGTTTGAATTGAGAAATAAAAGAAACAGGCTCTGGCTCACATTTCTGCAGGCGCCGGTCTCCAGGTGCACCTGTGTCACCTGCGTTTCTCGCCAAAAGCTGACAGCGCCAGTGAATTTGAAGCTCGCACAAATAATCCAAGTTCCCATCTGCAAAAGCTAAAGTGGCCCTTTGCTGTGCCACAAAGCTCACACATTGCTTTTTGCGGAAAATGTGATTTTTGTCTGATGCTCTGAAGAAATTTTGGTGGTTGTGTCAAAGGCATGCAGGAAATCAAAAGGCTGAAATTGAAATTGTATCTGAGGAAACGACGTCAACCAAAACCTGTTTTGTTCATCCACATGAAAGCGGAAAGGTAAATCGTACATGTGGTTGCATTCAGCTCAGAACGGAACTGAGCGGAAAACAATCTGTTTTTGCAGACTCAGACGCTTTTTCTCCAATAAACCAGAGACCCTTGCGGTCAACTCTACTCTTACGCAAACGTCTGCTTTATGGCCTGATCAATGACTAAACATCATCGTGTGCACCTGAATTTTTCATCTCAACTGTCTACTCTCAAGGCCCAAAGCCTGAACTTGATCCACATTTGCTATTCTTGTGCTGCTGTGCTCGGAATGGCTCACAATTGCGTTTCTTGAATTCTCCTCAGACAGAGACACATATTTGGCAAAGTAGATACACGCAGATATTATTCTGCTTCACTGTGCTCCTAATGGATTAATTCCGGATACAATTCAGATCATGGAGTCGCAGGACCACAGCCATACAGCTTCTATCAGAGTTGCTGACATCTTACAGCAAATTCCCTGTGCAGACAGAGAGGAAGGAGGACACTCGTTTCTGCTGCCAGATACCCTGTGGTCATTTGTCACCAAAAGAGTTCAGAATCATTTCCTGTGGTCTGCTTGTGTCATGGCGACAAGGAAGAAAGAATATCTGCTTGTCTTTTTACCTCTGGGGGCGAAGGCTCGAGAGTCAACACCTCGGGGGAGGGTTGTCGCTTCTTTCATCAGGAGAAATTGCACGGGACACGAAGCAGCAGAAAGTTAACTTCTGAGATCACGTTGCAGTTTTTGTCATTGATGAGCCAAAAATAAAGCTGTGCACCAAAGTTTCCTGTGAAATCACAGTTCCTGTTCGAGACCTTTGGATGACAAACAAGGGAGGGAACAGGGTCCATATTGTAGGGTGAGAACGACAGGGGTCCTGACCGTAGGCTCAATGAGAAATGTTGAAGAAACAAAAAACGCCATTCCAGTCCACTTTTCGTTTGCTAAATAGCGCAAGACGTCAACTCAGGAGGGTCCAAGGGTGCCCTCCTTGCAGTTTTGTTGTGTCCCTTGTTTTTGTGACGAAGTGTGTGGTGTCCGGAACAGATATTTCGAGTGAAGCATCTTTGGGAAGTCATTTCACAATGGCGTTTTGCAGGCGGCTAATGTGTCTAAATTGCTTTCAGCTCGAAGTAATACAACACCCATACGCGGCTGTGAGACTGTCAGTTTTGCTGAAAAGACTGCTTTGATTTTTCCACGTTTCTTGCCTTTACTGACTGAACAACACAACACATCACTGTACGCGAACACTTGTTTGGTATTCTGCTGGCAAAAAGCCGTGGGCCTTTTTCAGTGGTGTGGTTGCGCTGCTATCGGCTACAAACAAGAGCTTGTCACAAGATATTTGTCATTTGATTGTCGGACCGACACATGCGCATGCAGAGATCAACAGAAGCTTTCAAAGCACTTTGGTCAGCTTGTAGAGCCACACCTTTTGTACGCCTGTCCACTGGGGGTTTTGCTGTATTTATTTACCTCCGTGCATGGAAACCAATCGCTTTCAGTTTTGATTTCCAGCAAAGCAAACATCGAAGCACCTGCAGTTTCTTCCCCAAATCCTTTTGTACCACTGATCAACGGCTGCTTACGGTACCGCTGGACCTGGACCACCACAACTGGACCAATGCAATTGGACCAGCAGAACCAGACCAGTGGAACTAGACCAGGAGAACTGGATCAGTAGAATTGGACAAGTGGAAATGGGCATGTGGAACTGGACTGGTGGAACCAGCAAATCACTGGAACCAGACCAGTAGAACTGGACAAGAATAACCAAACCAGAACAACCACACCAGCATGACAAAGACCAATGCAACAAGACCAGTACAACCAGATTGTTGCAACCAGACTAGTACAACAAGAAGTCCTGGCACAACCAGGTCCAGTCTTGCTGGTTTGATGCACTGCATGTTCTAGTTACACTGGTCTGATTGTGCCAATCTTGTTGGACTGGATATCTATGTGCTGGTATGGTTGTCTGGTTTGTCTGGTTGCATTTGTCGTGCTGGTCTGCTTGTGCCAGTCCGATTGCCAGCGGTAAATTTGGCCACCAAACGGGACGATTCCAGTCGTTTCTGGATTTTCACCTCGTGCCAGAGTTCACGTCTTGCAAGAAGAACAACGTGGGGGCCGTTTGTGCACCACTTCACTCCGGGGCTCGCGGTCCATATAGGTGACCTTATTTGTGAGAGCTCGTGTTGTTGAAGGCCATATCTGTGTCTGAGGCTCAGGACAAGAAGACGTTTCATATGCCTGCATGTTCCCATTGAGATATATACGATGTTGTGTTCAAATGTAGCTGACCGAGGAAAAGTCTTTGACGAGCCATTGGATCAGGTGCTTAACGGCTGAAGATCTGCTATGGACCAACTCACACACAGCAATCCAATCATTCTTCTCTCCAAACGTGAGAAATCAAATTTCTTCCAATGTCTCCTGTGAGAGAACTGTTGATAGAATCTTCGCATCTTTCCCGCGCCAACCATCGCCCTCTCTGACTGAACTCCCATAAATACATCTCTTAAAGCAGCTACACATCAAATACACCTTGCCCGTACATTACACCCGAACTGCATGTTGCTGTAATAGCTGGAATGGAGATGAATGTGTTGATAGATGCAGTATTTATGAGGATCTGCTGCAAGTCTGAAAAAGAATTAGAATTACAAAAAGTGAGCAACAGTTTCCTTTATTTCATGAAAGGTTTCCACTATCAATGCGGTGTGGTGAACATCGCTCGTGAAACGAGAAGTCGTTTGTAATGTTTTGTCCTGGTCATCCTGTCAAAGAGACTGACAGTAATTCACGCACGCAGGGATGCAGTGATTCCCTATAATTTCTCACATTGCCATCAGCAGGTGTTGGGAAAGGATTCCCCCGATTTAGCTTTCTCTCCACAAAGACTCATCCCAGATTAGTTTTGTCCTCACCTGCCGGTGGCCCAAGGTCCTTTGCAGTGGGAAGGAAGGACGAGCAGAGACAGTCAGAATAGGACATTCGCACCTGTGTAAGATGTGAGGGATATCAAGCATTGAGAAATTTCCTTCGCTCGTGGCTGCGCACCCCAGCTCACAAAATTCACATGTGGATGAGATCACCCAACAATAGATCTACCTCTTTTGTGACTTTTTTCTTGAGTGGTTTTGGTTCCACAAACGTCTGACCAAATGCTTGGACAAACAGAAGGTTGATTTCTCAGGCCACGAAAACCTGCGAACAAATTTGGGTGAGAAGTCACGCAGGTAGAAATGTCTTATCCCTTATCTTTCTGTTTTATTGCTGCTTTTTGTTGCTAGATTGCAGCTTTCTCCTGGTTTTCTCGTCAAGAACACGAACTGACACATTGCTAAGTTCAACTGTGCAGCAGATTTGTGCTGCAAGAAACGCACCCGATGAACACGAGAAACAAAGTTCCCCATTAGCTGCGCTCCGGATGCAATGTGAAGCCTGACACGGTCGTCTCATTGTTGCTTCCTGCAGAATGTAAGACGAAGAAATTGTGGACTCCCACCTTGAGAACGCGTTTCCCTCTGGTTCATTCGCTCCTGGATTTTCCTGAGTCTGTAGATGATTGCGACTTTGTCACCTCAACACGCAAAAAGGTACACCTCGTGAGAACTGGCACATCAGGTGCGCTTGAACGTGTCGATATGAAAACGCGACGACGGGAGACGTGAACAAAGTCTCACAAAAGGCTGGCATCAAGTGTTTAGCTGCACCTCAGAGTGAGACGAATGAACGAGGGAAGTTTGTTGGGCTACGTGTCAGACATGATGGAGTGAAAAGCGTTTGACAAAAGCACAGACAAGTCTCTTGTTGATTAAAAATAAGTGCACTCATTAGTCAGAGAACACTTTCGAGATCAACCCATTTGTAATTGCAAAATGTCATAATAGCTTTCACTGTTGATCTTTTAATTGTTCTTGTGCAGCAAAGGTCGCTTACAATTTGCCTCAAATTACTCGTTTGCTTTTCATTATTCCAACGTCACTCATGTTTATCGAGTCGTGAGACTTTCCCCGGATTGTTTTCAGACCGCAATGGCCTCCAATCGAACCTCTTGCAAGATTCTTGCTGGGAACTCAAAACGTTTGACCACTTGTTCACGCAAAATTGTCCGGCTAGTTTCAACGCACCTTTCACCGAAGACAAAGGCAGCAAAAAGGTTGCCTTGTCCTCATTCAAGTTTGCAAATTGCTCTTGCTCTGCGCTCGTGCAGCTGCAGTTTTCAAACACTGTGAACAGAGCAAACACGACCAATAAAGTCCTTGTTTTTTCAGAAGGTAATCCACGCCTACATGTTTGTGTGCAGAGGTATCACAGAAGCCAATGTCGTAACCATGGCCAACAATGGAGCATCGCCACGGGGCCTGCGAAGCCGGGGGTCCCGTGGCCTTCTGTGTGCACCGTGTCCGCTCCAAGAGCTGCATTCCATATCAAGTGGACGAGAACGCATTACTTTGATCTAGATGTTTGGGGAAGGACAGTGTTCATCTTTTTGTGTGGCGTAAGCGCACTCGAGGGAATTTTATTATCACCGAGAAGCATCAGAAGCCAATGAAAACGCGTAGATTTACGCGTCCCCAGCTGATAAATGAAGCTTCTGCCAGCCACATACAGGTGGCATAAATCTCGACTGCACACAGGCTTTTAAAAGTCAGAGCAGGACCACAGGTGCGGACCGCAAATTGTTGCAATGTGTTTGTTTGGTGGCATCTTTCGTTTTTCCAGGGACTGACAGATTTATGTTTTGGCGAACTGGAGTTTGGTTTGGAGCTACAGCTCAAACGCCTTTTCTGTGCAGGGCGAAGTGAGAAGAAGCGCAGAGTGCGCACCTCATCAGGGAGAGACGCTGACGTGAAATTAATTTTTAAACAGAGAGTAAGAGAGCAGTCATGTTAATGTCACAAAATCCGTTGAGGAACATGCCAGAAACTAACAGATGACAACCATGTCATACACCAAGGGAGTACAGTAAAATATGGCACACGAAAGGATAAACACACGCTCAGAGGGAGAACAACCTTTCAGTGTTGGGTTTAACTTTTCTTTCCCAACATACATTTCATTAATTTTTTTCCTTTCGAGCTCAAAGTTTTGATTTGTAGTGATGATTTGAAACTGAAGTGAATGGACTTCTGAAAGGTCACACCACGATGTAAATTCCAGCAGAGGAAGCTCTTTCTGGCGTTTTTCATGAAAACCAATCACACGGAAGGATGACTATCATTACCCAAATGGCGATTTTATGTCCAGACTTGGACGCCGTTGAATCGAATAAGTTTGCCTTCCAATTGAGCATTTAATTGCGACAGATTTCGTTGCGAAAGTTTCGTGCAATCTTTTGTGTTGGAGCTGAAGAGAAGCAATCTCTTGATATTGATTTTGGATCTGCATTTTGTGGACAATGTAAAGAGAATGGTTTCGTTGCCGAAATTTTTGTTCGCTGGTTGCTCATGAGTTCCATCAGCGGTAGTTGCGCCACTGCCTCGTACAGACATCTGCATGTCCTGACAAGTTGCGACGACGTTTATTCTTGTGTTCTGAAAAGGCTCTGGTAAAACTTGTCAGCCATTTTTCCTGCTTGCAGGGCTGTCTTGCGAAGACGCACGGAGCACGTCTCTGACCCATCATTCCTCGCATGATGTTCAGTCCATTTTCCACCCGAGTCGAATTATATTTCTTTTTGCGTCCGAAGTTTTGCAGCTCATGACTTGTGATAAATGTCTTCTGGCGCAGCTCTGACGCGTAAGTGGCCTCATAGTCTGTCCTGCTGATGTGGGGTCCTTCCATTTACCTCAGAGATAACAAGTAAACAGCGTCCAATCGTGTGACCAGGGTCCACAGATCTGTTGGCTACTTGGAGCAAGTAATTACGGGAGATATTCAAGACGGGCGCGGCCCGCACAGCAAACTCCACCGGAACCCGTCTCAGAAGACGTGAATCTGTGCATCTGGTTTGCCAAAACAAAGTGAAGACAAGACTGGCAGAAGGGCTGAACCTTTTCCCTCAGAAAAAAAGTGGTCCAAGAAGCATCATCAACCCAAATCTACCTGTACTGCAGAGAGAATCTGAGTGTGAAGTGCGTGAAGCACGGAGACCAAAAGGGTTCTGCAATATTGAACCTTGCCTTGCTCGGAATTTTGGCTTTTTGAAACAGGAGTTTGAATCGTGTGGAGCGACTGGATATATATTCACTGCAACCACCACCAACACTTTCGGCCGCATCAAAAGCAGCTTTACCATTTCCATGTAACAGCGCAGCGTTGAGAAACTGATCCTTTATCACAATCCGCTGATGAGTTCGCTCACGACCGGCTTTGCCACAAAAGAACAATCCTAACTTTGACAGACAGTTTCCCAATTTATTCA
>JAAUXT010108472.1_pt1 | contig 13063 bp, 16 predicted proteins | sample 7278171 | NCBI WGS metagenome assembly JAAUXT01 (sample SAMN14350112, study PRJNA611818) | marine sediment metagenome | isolation source: surface marine sediment (1.8m) | place: French Polynesia: Moorea | collected 2018-08
CGGGCAAATCACAAGCCGTAATTAAAACACAAAACCCTAGACATCTAATCAACAGTAATCATTATCACGAGTTCAATCAACCGGATAGAGAAAATTGAGCAAACATCAGCGTGCACCCGGAGGGAGAAACACAATTGCTGCGAGAATTCGAGTCACCATAAATTTCTGCCGTCCACAGTGCAAAATGGGCACATGATTGCAATAAGACAAAACCGAGCACCAATAAACTAGCAGAAATGAGCATACAGAAAACGAGCAATAAACAATGAGCAATATATAACTGGAACTATGTTGTAATAAATAATTGCTGTAAATACAACATATCATGACAGGAAAATGAGCTCATAAAGTGTAAATAGTAACGAAGACCAATAACATGCAGAATGAGCAAAAACAAGCAAAAACATTGTTGGAGTTTCACATAATTCGAGTTTTTTTTCGTTGAAATGGGTACCTGGAATTATCCGAAATCGATCTGTACAGCTGTATTCGTACGTTTGTTGTCGGGACTGAAGCAGAGGTCTACTGCGTGCTTCTTAGTTGCTTCGAGCTGCAGTTGATTGACTCGCGTTGATAATTCTGCATACTGCAAAGAAAGATGGCGACTCCCAAGAAAAGTGTTCCTTCCAGGTAGATAGTAGAGTGAGTTGTTCAGCTGCCTTTTGAATCTGTTTTGAAGCACAAAGGCAGTGTCTGAACGTCAGTGATTTAGATCCAGATCTTATTCACACCAATCAAGGCTTTCATTTTTCACCAAAATTCGTTCACGTGAAGACTCTGCAAGATCAGCTTCACACAGCTGTTCGCCGTGGTGAACATACCGGTGTTTTCAGGTGACTTGAGGAGGTTGCACCATTGAAGGGCGCTTTTTGAAAAAGTGGCCGAAATGGTAGCAACTGAAATCAAAGCACCTATGAGGCAGTGTCTTCCAAAAGTATGTGTACACCTATTCCATGGTCAAGATGAGGATCAATTTTGGATCTTTTGGGCTCTTTTGGTTCGATGTAGTGATATCACAAATGCTCAGTTGAGTTTCTCAGAAGAGACTGACTTCTTGAGGCAGGAATCTTCCTGTTCATTGGTACATCTCATGTCATATAGTGGTGGTTCTGACATTTTGGGTCAGGTATGTCACACCACACTGCTCCCCCACCAGGAGGCACTGCCCTCAGTGGCTATTTTAATATTTCAACAACATTTAACAAACATCATCCTTGTACAGGCATTTGCCATTTGAGGCTGATTTCTCTCAAATATCAAGTGAATATTCTGGCTCTGGTTGATTCCCTTTTTTCCCAGAGGGCATGGAAACCAAAGTGGTATCATGTGACCTTTCCAAAATGTCTGCTCCAAAAGTAGAAGAAGTTGAGGCTGTTGAGGCTCATTCTGCTCTTTGCCAGTTGATTGTCAGACACCTGAATTTGCATGCATGATGACTTGGTGTGCTGGCAACAGACCCCAGGGTCATTTCCATAGTTGTGCATCACCTTATTGGTCTTGCACTGACCTCAAAATTTGTGTTTAAACTGGATGATCATGCAGCTGGTGCAGTCCTGCCTGTTGGCCCAGTAACAGTAAGTACTTGGTGGTTCTCCCAACCCTGGTCACACCACACAATTTGGGTTGGGGATAATGCATCAGGAAGGATTTTGGTTCGTTAGAATTTGGGTTGGGGATTATGCATCAGGAAGGATTTTGGTTCATTAAAATTTGCTATAAGTTCCATTTTGTTGATTTCATTCCATTTGGGTGTGTGCTAAATGAGTTCCTAAGTTGTGGATGTTGAGTATTATGCAAGAATTTTGATAAAAAGGCGATTGAACTCAGAGCAACCGAAATCAAATCACCGCGAGCTCCATGGAGCTTTTTTTCTTGTTGGCCGGACATCCCAAAGGAGGGAGCAGGGAGTGTCTGGCCATTTCAGTTTGGGAGTAAAATAGCCAGGCACGGGAAATTTGGCCGTTTCAGTTGGGGATGAAATGGCCAGGCACCCCCATGAAATAGCCAGGCATGCGTATCCTCATTTCAGGTCAGACTTGAAACGGCTGGATACAAGGTGAACAACTCTGAGTGGCAGTGCCAAGTGATATAAATGTGCATTGAAATGAGGAGGCATCGTGTCAAATTTGGGGTGTCTCTCCATTTCGTTCCACCGGTTTGAGGTGAAATCTGGGCAGAAAGATTCAAAAGAATTTTGATTTTCACTTCAGTGTGAGAATAACACCAGGAGCTGTGGTTTGCCTGGAGTGCGACCTGCAAGGTGACATAACAATAGGTAAGCGGGAGCTTTCAAACTTTTTTGAAGTGAAATTGCCAAACTAGAATCCAGTCCCAGTCTGATGATTATTACGGGAAACACACGCTGAACTATCGAGCAGAGGATAAAGTGACTAATCAGTGTCAGCGTCAGTGCACGAGTACAATGCTGTTCAGTAGGCTCTTTCAGCAACACCCGTTGTGGCAAAACGTACATGCAATACATAGCTTACAGAGGCAACTCTCCTGTCCTGGAAGAGTCTACAAGTGTAAAAGCAGATACAATTCACACTATCTTACTGTTGGGTTTGTGAGCTGTTCAGACACTCAATGCATTGAAAATATAATTCCTCAGGTTTCTGACTTTAGAAAGGAAGTTTAAATTGATGGTGGACCCTTCCAAAACAGGGGAGGTACATCTGAAAGGAGCCTGTTGTACGTACGTTTTGTGGCAACATAACTTCGTACTACTAAAACTTCCCAATGTGGAGAGGTCGGGTGACTACATGTCAGAGATGTCGGCTGATCACGTCGGCTCATCACTGGAGAGGTCGCGTGACAGGTCGGGTGACTACGCTCCAGAGAAGTCCGGTGACAACATTGGGAGAGGTCGGTTGCAAAAGGGAGATGTCGGGTGAAAGGACTTGGAGAAGTCGAGTGCTGCTTTAGACGCAGACACAGACTCGAGCCAAAAATACACAACCAGCAAAGCCGCCAGGGTGGCTCTAGAACCCAACCTTCCCAAGGGATTCTGTTCATTCCCGAGGCCTCGCAACAACCAGCGGACAATTATTTTCTTCCACGGCGTGTAGCTTTGAAGCGCGACCTGCAGAGATTCTGGAAACTCGAGAAAAGAATTTTTGGGCGTGGACCAATATTTTTTCATTTCTGAAGCGACGTCCGCGTGTTTGGTTTCCGTCACGTCGTTTCTGTCCTGCAGTAGATTTGGAACAGCGTGGGACAGATTTTCGTGAGTCCTGTTTGGTGAATTGAATTGACAGCACCAAAACAGGTCTTCATGAGAGTGTTCTTTGGTTGCAGCTTGATCTTTCGCATCACTGTGGTGTTCAACGACCTGGCCGATGGTCGCTTTGTGTCGAAAACGAATGCGCCTTCTCAAGCTGCACACTTGTCAGGACTGACTTCAGCTCTTCGTTGCAGGTGCGAGGACAGTGATTCACCCGAAGGCGGAAATAATTGCAGAGGCGGGGCCGATAATCATTGGCGAGAACAACCTCATTGAAGAGCAGGCCAAAATCATCAACAGGTGCGCGTTGTGTTCACGAGGGCTGTTTAATGTAGTGTGTGCTTGTTGCCAGGGATTTCACATGTTCTTTCTGTTTCAGACATCCGCCTTCGAATGAAGGGAGCAAAAATCAAACAGTCATGATCATCGGAAACAACAACGTGTTCGAAGTGGGTTCCTGTATCCTTGTGTGCATGCGTCTGTTGCTACAGGTTGTTGCCACAGTCATTTCCCCAGTGACATTGCACCCACAGTTTCCTCATTCAAGATGGTATCTCTCAACAGAAATGTGGGAATTGTACTGAGGGTCCGCGAAGAGTATTCTCTTGGGTGGCGGTTTCCCATTTGCGCACAGGAACCAGCAGTTTGACCTTGGTGTGTGTCACCTGAGGCAAGTGTCCTTGTTCATCGCGTTTGTTCGAATTTGTCCGCAACATTTCTTCTCTGTTAAAACTGGACCCACAAAAGGGCATTCTGAAATATTCTGCAAGCTCTGAGCTTGGATAAAAGGAATTAGAGTGTGAACGATTGGTTCTGGACGCGTTCTTCATTCTCCTTGACCACTCAACAGACAGCGAGGCCCTAAAAATTGGGGACAACAACATCTTGGAATGCAAAGGTACGTGATGAGCTGGTGTCTGTCTTGTTCAGTGCGGACTGTTGTTGAACCACGTAAATCGTGGTTTGTGAGCAAGTCGAGTCGTTGGTCAGGAACTCCTTCAGAGTCACTTTGACAAACACCTGGGTGGCGGCGGTGGAGGGCTGACGTGGTCTTTTGGCCACGGTAAAACCTCGGCCGACAGCAAATGGAGCTGGCAGATCTGAGCTGAATGTTTTCGTCACTGCACAGCTCGCGTTGGGCGCCAGACAGAGATGTCGAACGGCTGCATCATCGGAGCGAGTTGCCACATCACTAGTCACGAGCTCCTGCCCGAAAATACAGTCATCTACGGCTCGAGCTGCGAGCGGCGGCAACAGACGGAAAGACCTCCAGTAAGTCGTTTAATGGCGAGTTTTAGCAAACAGCCGCAACCTGGAAATGCAAACGCAAACGTAACTTTTGACCATCACAGCATACCAAAAGTTACGTTTGCGTTTGCGTTTCCAGGGTTGCGGGCTGTTTGCTAAAACTCCCCAATGTGTCATCCCCTCACGTTCGCAAAAGGGTTCACACAAAATATTTTACTTGGTCTCAAAATTCCACACAAGCGCACTCAGGGAAGGGACATCATCAAGTAAAAATTTCAGTCGCGGTCTCCCCTGATCAGTGCCAACAAATTTCTGTTGCCACTTGGGAAGGGAGTGATCAACACCCAAAATTCTCTGTTGTGATCAGTGCTGACCCGCAGTAAAACATTATCCTGTAGGGGGCGCACAACCACAGCTGAAAATTTTTCATGTGTGGCACTAGTGATAACTCCTGCGAATGTCTGCCCAGAGTCTATTGGTGGTTGTCAGCTGATCACTCCAAATAAAAGGCTGTGGGCAGTGGTATTTCTCAGTTGTGGTCGTGTAATCACAACTGAGAATTTCACAGCAGCGGTCACGTGACGACAATCAAGAATTTTTCAGAGGGGGTCACATGATAATCACTCCCATATCTCAGCAGCAGTCACGTGATCATTTTGAACAATTTGCTGCTGTCATCACACGAGAAATTCTCAGTGGTGATGAACTGACGACGTTTTTGGAGTTGTCAGCAGTATTCGTAGGACCACTTCAGAGACACTGGCATAGACCTTGTGACCACCCGATCACGTGACCATTGCTGGAAATTTTTGGTTGTGGTCACCCCTGGTCACCACTGAAAATTTTCCAGTCGTGATAACACCCCGACACAGCAGCGACTGAGAATTTCTCAGCGGTGGTCAAGGGCAACCACGACCAAGAGTTCTCATTGGGAGTGGCCACCAACAAAAACTTTCACGAGTGGCGATCATTGGCGATTGCGCCTGCAACTTGCCTGTGCTCAAAGGTCTGTTGACTACTTTTTGAAGAATGTCCATTGGGAGGGGGAGGGGTGTGCAGTGAAAGAGGTTTGTTTCATGACCGACCGCTACGCCAAACGTCAATCTAACTTTGAAGAAACGATCACATTTTTGTTTCAGCCGCAGACGCTGCAACTGGATTTCCTCACCAAAATTCTGCCCAATTATCATCACTTGATCAAACCCGCAAAGGCGCACGCGAGTAAGTGAAGGGATGACTGTCTGGATCTGAAGGTACTCCCAAACTTTCCATTCTGGTGCTGTCACTTTGTGTGGCAACGGGACAATGCTGCAGCTTGGATTTTGGTTTTTGTTTCTGCGCCGTTCGGGTTTTCTTGCTGACGCGAATGTTGTTGCGGTGGACGTTGTGAACTCGGACTCCGAGAGGTGCTGCCGCCAGGGCAGTTCTCGTTTTGCACCGAACGCTTTTCACACTGAACAAAATTGGGGGTGGCTCTTTTTTCAGAAATAAATTCGTTATTGTCTTGAAAATGTAGTTCTGTCTGAGCGAAACTGAAAAGACGCGCGACCGAAACCACCGCGCGCCCATCGGAGTCCCTGTCGACGCCGGCAGCAACTTGCAAGTCATCGCTGTGGAACGTTTTCTGAGGTGCAGATGCTCACCCCTTCGAATAGAAATTTTGCAGAGAAAGGAAACTGCGTAACATTTTGGAGGAGAACACCTGTCTACCGTCGTTGGGGCAAGATGCATGTCAAGGCGAGCATGATAAACGTTCTGTGCCTTCTGTTATGACGAGAAATCCCTGGAATCATGGGATTGGTTCTCCCAAATTTCAACATGCTGTCCACGTATGTTGTTCAGCAGGAAAGGAGACTCCAATTTGAGACAGCTCTGCAGGATTCAGACGGCCAGGCAGGCCATTCTGGTTGCCACATACCAGACAGCTGTGTGATGACTCGACCCCTGGGCTTTGAATGTTTGAGGTCCAACAGAGTGGTTCAGGCTTTGCAGCGTTCAGTTGACCATGATGCGCTATTCTGACTTCTTGATTTGTCTGTGGAAGATTTGTGTGCCTCTGAAACGGAGCACATTGCCGCTGGGTCTGCAGACTGAATGACATTCTTTGTGTTTCAGACATAGTTTGGAGTGGACCCGACAAATTTTCAGGATTTCCTTGTTGATGTTCAGAAATGCCTTAGCCAGCTGACTTTGCCTCTGGATTATTGAATCACACTTGCATTTCCCCTGTGGGTGCGTGAAGACACCACGCCAAGCGAGGGTCGGAATCAGTGGAAGAGCTTTCCTGTGTCTGTCATCCTAAACTGTCTCAAGGCACAAAAGTTGTACAATTGTTGCGCGACATTTTTGCCCCCTGCCCTGCAAATGGTCAAAAAAACATATTTGGACTTTGTAAATTTTTACGACTCACCAGATGGCCTCCTCACCAGATGGCCTTCTCCCCCAGTCAGAATTTATTTTGGTCTGTTAAATTTTATGACTTTCCAGATTTCCGAGTCTCTAGTTACCCCCCTCCCCTGTCAGAAAAAAAAAATTGCACTTGGTCACTTTTTCTAACTTCCCAGATTTCTGAGCTTCTGAGTTATTCTCTCCCTCAATCAGAAAATTTCTTGGACTTTGTCAATTTTTCTTGATTTCTGAATTCCACCCGCCCCCTAAGTTGACACAAAAATTGTTGGACTTCGTCAGTTTTTGCGGAATTTCACAATTTCCACACAACCTCCCGCCCCCGGCGGCCTTGCTCGGATTGCAAAACTATAATGCGAGTGGCGCGCGGCTGATACGAGTATTCCATTTGAAAGTCGTCAATTCTCGGGAAAGTCAGTTTTTCCTCCTTTAGTTTTGTGTGGAAGAGAGTTCCACGGACTTGTTGAACAAACGAAGTTGTCTTGCTTTGGTCTCTCTTGGCAATTGAAAGGCAGCTTGGCAGTTGAGTTCATTGATCATTTTGCTGTGGCAACAATCATAACAGTCCACAACTAATCAAAAGTTTCCTGAGTTTCTTTTGCTTCCTGCGAAAGTTAATTTCGGTGACTGCCTGAGAGCTGCGTGATAATTTGTGGAAACGAGTAATGTTACCGTTATCGTCCGGTTCTCATTTTCGATCTGAAGAAAAACTTTCAGAACCTTGTCTTCACTTGTGCACCTTTCCATGAAGTTTATCAAACACAATGGAAAATATCAAATTGGACACAATTACATGAAAAGGATCACAGTTCAACGGGTTTTTCTTCACAGACCAACCTCACAAAATTATTGGATAAATTGATGCTGATCATTCTCCCAATTTCTTTTTTGTCAGGGTGACCTGGGGTGGGTGGGTGTATCTATTCCAGCCAAAAATATAGTGTGGGTGAGTTCCTCTCCGCTGTCATTGTTAAGTCACCCTGGGCCAAAAGTGCCCAGTCACCTTGGTCCATTTTGCAACTTTCCTGTCAGGATGGCATGGGCTTTCTTGACACAGCTTTCTTGTTGAAACAATAATTCGGGGAAGTGAATAACAAAGTGCGACAACAAGCCTGAATTTGGGTACCTGTTTAACAGTTTTGGTGCATAATCGTAACAAGGGACCACTGGAGTAAAAGAAATATACTAAATAAATAATCAAATAAATGCACACGAATCAGCCGTGCAAGCTTCCGAAATTTGGACAAGTATTGGTGACATTATTTTGGAACCATTTTGCAGCCAATATGGCAGAAAATGTATCAACCTTATTATTGCGTGTGACATTGGCTTTTTTTGAGGGGGGGGGGCGGGGTCAGAATGACTGTGTCAGTTGGCAATGAGTCAGAGTGGATGAAAACAATTGACTGTAATGATTGAGAAAAAGATCCAAATGAAACAAAAGTGCCAGTGAAGGGTGAAAACATAGAAGCTTGAAGATTCATCAGGTAGTTGGTTTTGTAAACAACTGGTACAATTCTCAGAAAGAATTCACCACAACCAACCAATGCCAATTTAGCCCACTGAGAGTGTTTTGATGTGCATGGTCTGGGCAGCATTGGAAAGCCCCAAATCTCAGCTTTGCACTTTTGTTTCAAGCATTCAGCATAAAGCAGCGGTTCTGAAGGAAATACCAAAGACAGGCACTTGCTCCAGCATTCAGAAGTTGAAAGGTTGTTGTGATGGACCGCGAACGTGGCGAGTTTGGGGACGGACAGGGTCAGAGCCCGGCAAGGAAGAAAATGTTGAGTGGCCTTGTAAGCCTAGGCTCAGCCTGGCAATTCGGAAAACAAATGTGCCTTTGCTTGTACTCACTGGATCCAGTAACGCAATCAACCCGACACTACGATTCATTGGAAGCTGGGGTGAACGCAAAACAGAAAGCAGTTTTCTCAAACTGAGCTTCACCTTGGTTTTTTTTTTTTTTTTTGGGGGGGGGGGTGTTCTGGTGCAAATTTCGCTCACAACATGCAGTGGACTTGAACGAAGTTTTACTCGCTTCAGCGTCAGTTTGCAGGTGTCCGTGCTTGCAGGTAGTCATTTCACTGCACCTTCTGCTACCTAATTAAACAGTCATAAGAATACATCATCCAAATTGAATTGCCCAAGCCAAGTTGATTGGATTAAAAGTAATTTGTGTGAACAGAAGGCAGTTTATACATAATTGATGCTGCTTTTCAGAGGTGGAGGCAGTGGACAGGGGGGCAATGAGCGTGTTGCACGCCATTCTTTGCTCGCCCGGAGTTAATTATTGATGAATTGTGAGCTTGGCGTCATCCTTCAATCCGGATTGACTCGGCGTTGATCCAGCAGTTCTGTGCTGGATTTTTCATGAACAGCCAACAATCTCACAATTATCCTTCAAATCTCCATTGACTTCTCTGTTTTATCCGTTGGGAAAAGTTTCCAAGTCTGGCTTGCGTGCGACGTTGTGCAACTCAGCACACCTATGTCAGAGAAAACTGTTGCCATGCAGTGTGAGAACAGTGCCTGATATTAGGACTGACCACAAGTCTTTCCATAAAAAATCAAGGTTCCCACATTGGAGGGTTTTCCCCTTGAGCTGCAGAAGGGGAAGGGTTTTGGCGTGTTTTGATGGCGCTTTGCAACATGTTGCGTTGTTTCCCGATGTTTCTGTGCATGGAGAACCTGGCACCAGCTTGAGTACCAGAACAATGTTTCAATGTTGTGCAGCAGGCTCAAAAACTTGTCATCGGAGAATCGAAGCGGGCTCAAAAACTTGTCATCGGAGAATCGAAGCGTTTATTTGACACGTTTGGCTATTTCTGATACAGCCAACTTTGTTTTCAGCCCACAAGACATCCATATTCAAGTGATCCAGAGAAATCAATTTGATAAAAAAAATTCAGGGAATCGTCAATTTGAGTCTCATCATTACAATGGCGTCTTCATGGGAGACATAGTGGAACTGCGCGTCCTTCCTGTCATTTTGCATTGAGCATTTGAATCGATTATCAGACATAATCCAAGGGTTTGGTCGCTGTTGTCGATACAATTGATCGTCGGTGTCCTTGCTGGTCAGGTGGGAGATGATCTGGAAGCAATGCGACACGAATGTAAAGTTCGATCTCGAGGAACGAGGGGTGGTCTGAAAGAATCTTGTTCGTGTCCAGTACATCCATGCAGAACGGTGGAAATTTGGGGAAATATGTACTGAGGGACTCAGGCGATGGGTGGCCACAAAATTGTGTCAGTGTGTTTCATCTCATGACCATTGGAATGTCAGGTGACCGACCCTGTCTGAACGTTCCAGGAAAGTTGCCAAACATTGCCCACCTGGAAAACCAACTGTGAAACAAGTAAGTCCGGTGAACGGACCCGGATGATGGTCGCGTGGGGGGTGGGAGGTTACATTCCAAAGTGTGGACAGACGCACACATGAATGCTAAGGGTTTTTAAGCCGTCAGGGGCACCTAGATGGCCGGCTACGCGACCATCAATGATCAGATCAGATACCGTGTTTCTTGGTACAGGTCCATTTCGGATAATTCGAATGTCCGTAATTCGACTTTTACGTAGTTCGACTTTTTTTCAGAACAGGTTTGGACTTGTGTGTGTGTTAATAGATGTCATAATTCAACTTTCACATAATTCGACTTTTTCATTGGCAAAAAGAGCATGTCGAATTATCCGAAATGGACCTGTATCTCCACATTTCATTGTACGGAATCTGGATGTGCGCACAGATTCAACAGGAAAGATCATTGGTAGACCTGTGACAGACAAAAAGTTCCTTCATGGTTTCACACTTGTGCGGATCTGCAAAGCCAACATGAGAAATTGAGAAGACCCCTTCTTTCCACTGATGGAATGGGGATAAAAGGTGAAGAACACAAAGCTTGAGCCCTTCTCAAATCCAGGTCCAGTGAGTGTTCATCTGGATCTCATCGCCCACTGAAAACTTCTGTTTTTTGACTGTGCAGATCAGTGGAATTCGCAGGATAATTGACAGCCAAATCTATTGTGCATTTGGGGAAGGCAGATATGAATCGTCCCATTCAGCGTGAAAACGTGTCCACCTCTTGTCGATGACCGGCACTGCAAGGTTTGCCGAAACCCTTGGCGAGCCGACTTGGACCACAGGCAAAAAGGAAAAAAAAGAAGTTTTGCATGCGGTGGGGCACAGTCATATTCAAGCAGGGGTACATGGAAGCTGAGAAAGACTTATGCTTTAGTTTTGTGTCAGGAAGTGGCAGGAATTAAAGCATCCCAAGGAGCGAGCTTCGGCCACGTCCTGGGGTCGGACCTACTGCTGTCGCAGAGATGGGGCGAGACCTGTCTCAAAAATGAAAATGAGGTTGCTCCCACCCCTGACCAACCCGAAAATGCAAGGGCCCACCTGCACCTGCCTGAAAACAAGGTTCGTCCTCTCACCCCCTTCTTCCCCTGGGTTGGACCCACCTCGTAAACAAGGCCGGTCCTGCCATGCAGGCAGGTCATGGGCTTTGCGCTGTCGACTCGCCAGTTCTCAGAGCTGTTTTCTTGCTTGGCAAAAGGAGTGCCTGGAGTCTTAGGGCGCGAAACACCACATGGTGAATCCTTTCCGCAGCCCAAATGGTGTGTTCTTTTTGGGTAAATGTCATCTGTTCTGAACGAATTGAAACACTTCGGTGTCATCGTTGTTGTTCTCAAGTGATCCGTGTGACGGAAAAGTCAAACAGCCATTGTTCAAAGTTTCAGGTCTCTGAATTTCTAGGTTTCTAATTTTATACGAGGGAGATCCACAAAGTCCGGTTCGTTCCTTCGTCATTTCAAAACAGGTCAGCAAAATTGAACAAAAATAAGTCTACAAGTACTTTGCATCATGATCTTCACACCTGGAATAAACATCTTGATTAAATGGTAACTTAAATCATCAAATTTGTAGTCTAAAAAGTCCTTGTATTCTATAATTAGTTATTGATTTTATACAGCAATTAACCTCAGTGCAGAGAAGACAAGGCAAATTTAATAGCTGAAAGGACAATTAATGCTAATTTAAATGCTTAATTGCTGAGTATTCAGAGACCATTTCATTTTGACAAATGATTGAAATGATCTTTAGTACCCTTTCTTTCTGATAGTATGGGCTAATGGGAGTTAAAACCTGAGGAACATACTCAAAATTGGCGATGAACCAGACTTTGTGGATCTCCCTCATAGGTTTCTGACTTTTCAGGTTTTTAACTTTCCAGGTTTCCAACTTTCTAGGTAGAGTATTGCTCTGGTGGCCGACCACCAAGATCAATCTGCTTGCCAACACACCTGTTGACACTGTGTTTGACAAGGTATTTCTCAACCAATGTTTGTCTCTGAGAGTATGGCCTGTACCAACTAAAAGCCCCTTTTCAGGCTTCAGATGGTGGAGGTTTTATCTCTTTGTGTCAAACAGGGGCTGAGAAATTAAGGGTGGTCAGCGACTGAAGCAAATTTCAAATTTGCTCAGTGACCAACCACTTGCTCCAGTGGCTGACCAGCAAGGTAAAGTCAATGCAGACATTGTCAAAATTTCCACCAGGATTGGCAACCCAAACTAGTCATTTAGCACCTTCCCAGGGGTCACTGCTTTCCTGGGGAGGAGAACTTCAAGTGTTCCTTGTGTTCTAATTTGTAAAAAGAAAGAAATTCTTCATAAGAATCTTCAAGGCTTTCCCACAACTCAATAAAAGTAGTTTAAACTTTATTTGGTGCACAAGCAATTGGTCAGATTTGCAAAAAAGGCATTTTTCTCAAATTTGCTGTTTTCACTTTTTTTACTCTTTGGGATCATTCTTTTTGCAGTTTTTTGACATATTTCATCTTTTTCCAACAAATCACTGTTATTTCATCTATCAGTTGTACATGCCAAAGTTTATATGATAGAGTGGGTAAATGGGAAAAGTTGAAAGATGTCCCTGAATGCAAATATAGCTCCATGGAGCTCACAGTGATTTGAGGAAATTTCAGTTGCTCTGATTTGGCTTGCTCTGATTTGGCTTGCTCTGATTTGGCTTGCTTTGATTTGGCTTGCTCTGATTTGGCTCACTCTGATTTGGCTCACTCTGATTAGGCTTGCTCTGATTTGGCTTGCTTTTTTTGTCAAAATTCTTACTTTTTTCACTCAATATTCACAACTTGGGAACTCATTTAGCACACACCCAAATGGAA
>JAAUXT010127511.1_pt1:0-7500 | contig 13062 bp, 20 predicted proteins | sample 7278171 | NCBI WGS metagenome assembly JAAUXT01 (sample SAMN14350112, study PRJNA611818) | marine sediment metagenome | isolation source: surface marine sediment (1.8m) | place: French Polynesia: Moorea | collected 2018-08
TACCATTCAAACTGCGTGCGATTAGCAACTTGTGTTGTGTGGTGTGGTGAGGAGGTGGAGGAGGTGGTGGTTGTGGTGTGTGTGTGTGTGTGTGTGTCTATGTCTGTGTGGTGGTGGTGAGGTGTGTGTGTTTCTGTGTGTGTGTCTGTTTGTGTCTGCGCGTGATCACAGGTACATGTGTGTATCTGTGTGCGTGCGTGCGTTCATGTGTGTGTGTGTGTGTGCGTGTATGTATGTGTGCGTGCGTTCATGTGTGCGTGTGTGTATGTGTGCGTGCCTCACCAGTGGTGTTTGCGGGTCTTGATGCCGAACTTGGTACCGCACTCCAGGCACGTCTCTCCCTCGGCCCAGGGCGGCTCCTTCGACAACATGTCTGCGAACAACAACAAGATCTCAGAACACATGATCGGACGGGCGAACGGGGACAGATACACACACACACGCACACACACACACACACACAAACACACACACACACACGCAAGCACAAAAACATGTGCACACACACATGCGTGCGCGCAGGCACAACCTCACACACATATGCACACACACGCACACATACATGCACACACACATGCTCACATACACACACGGAGCACTTTGAGGGCAGTGACAGGGAACTTGGAGCAACACACATCACACACATGTACAGATGCACACACACACCACACGAATACACACACCCTCCCCCCACCAACACACAAACCATACCCACCCTCACCCACGCGTACGCATACCTGCCACACACACGCACGCACACACACCCCTGACCCTTGGCCCTCGCCACACACCTCACATCCATACGCACGCCTCCCACGCACACGCACCTCCCCACGCACGCACACACCCACCCACCCCGAACCCCCCCCCCCCACACACACACACACACACACGCACGCACACTTCGCACTCACCGAGCAGTTTGAAGAGCAGCTGTTTCGTCGCCACCAGGTTGTTGAAGATAGACGCCCCAACACACACACACACACACACACACACACACGCATACACACACACGCACACACACACACACACACCCTCACCGAGCAGTTTGAGGAGCAACTGCTTGGTCGCTACAGGGATGTTGAACAGTGATGCTCCGTCAAACGCACACACACGCAAAAACACAGACACATGCACGCACCCTCCCCCACGTGGCCACGCACACACACACACACACACGCACACACACACGCACCCACCCTCACCGAGCAGTTTGAAGAGCAGCTGTTTCGTCGCCACGGAGATGTTGAAGAGCGACGCCCAAACATACACACACATGCTCACACACACACACACACACACACACACACACATGCTCACGCACACACACGCACACCGCGCCCCGCCCCCCTCACCGAGCAGTTTGAAGAGCAGCTGCTTGGTCGCCACGGGGATGTTGAAGAGCGACGCCCCGTCCTTGTTGACGACGCCGAGACAGGCGCCGGCGCGCACCACGGCGCGACACAGGACGCCGTTCCCGTTCATGTACGCCAGCAGCAGCACTGCGAAGTACAACAGCCAACAGTAACACTGCAAACTATGTGTGTGTGTGTGTGTGTGTGTGTGTGTGTGTGTGTGCGTGTGTGTGCCGTACGCCAGCAGCAGAACTGCGAAATAGAGCAGCCAATAGAAACACTGTAAACTGGACTCGTGTGTGTATGTGTGTGTGCGTGTGTGTGTGTGTGTGTGTATGTGTGCTGTACACCAGCAGCAGCACTGCGAAGTACAGCAGCCAATAGGAACACTGCAAACTGGACTGTGTGTGTGTGTGTGTGTGTGATGCGTGTGCGGCGCACGCATACTTGCTGTGTGGGTGTGTGTTGCACGCATACCTGTGTTGCCGTTTCTTGCTCTGTGTGTGTGTGCTGCACGCGTACCTGTGTTGCCGTTCTGGTCGGGCTTGTCGATGGGGTACTCGGGCATGCACTCGAGGAAGAGGTCGAAGAGCGCGCCCGCGTTCTCGCGTCCGTACTGACCGAGCACGTGCATCGCGTTCATCCCCCTGGGAAAACAAACAAAAACACGTGACTAACACGTGACCGACACGTGGCGCTGTGTACGTGACTAACACGTGACAATGAGACGGAACTCAACAGGTGTCGTGGACGTGCAGAGTCAAGGGCTCTGGTCAGCTCTGCTGACCATTTGAATGTCTGGGATCATGTGGGCTTTGGCTCTTTGGAAAGAGTGCCGCAACAGATGAAATTGACACACACGCACAGGTCTTCACCGTCACAAAGATATGGAAATACTGTGTACACACGCACACAACACGCACGCACACACAAGCACCCGAACACACGCACTTCTGTTCTCTGCCGTCTGAGTTCCCCCCACCCCCTCACAAGCACGCATTCCAGCACCTCACACATTGTCACGCACACACACGCACTCACTTCATGTTTGCACGCACACCTAGCACACACACATACACCTAACGCACTCACACCTCGCACACACGCACGAACACCTCTCACACGCACGCACTCACTTGATGTTCGGTACGTCAGCACTGATTCTCGATTCCGTCAGCAGAACACGACACGTGTCGATGTGGCCGAGTTGAACCGCGATGTGCAGAGCTGAATCAAACAAGAACAGTCAGTTGTGAGACGCGCTGTAGGGAATGAGACACAGATCTGTACTGCGATATGGAGCGCTGCAAACAAGAACACTTATCGGACGCGTCGCCAGGAGGGCGCGCTGGGCACACAGTTCATGAGCACGTTCAGCTCGCTGGCACAAGGACGCCATCTTGATGAGGAATGGCGTCGAGAATAAATACCGCCAGCACCCAGTGAAACAGCGGTGTAGTTCAGGAACTCCCACTGCAGCACTTTTTGCACTGACTGGTGGCATCTCCCACAACGAAATTGCTTGTGATGGCGTCACATGTGGCCCCTTCTCGCTCGACGCCGCTCCCCTGACGGCGTTGTGACGATGGTGTGATGGCGGCGTCGTGGTTGGCGTCGTTCTGCCACAGCACGCCGTTACACAACGCCACTTCTCATTGACCCTGGACGCGGTTGCCCTGATGGCGTTGTCATGACGCTACACAACGCCGCTGCCCTGATTGTGTTACTCTTGACGGCGTTACTCACCGTTATTCCACTGCGCGTCGGCGGCGTCGTACTCGGCGTCGTTCAGCCACAGCACACGATCACACAACGCCACTCTCCTAACGCCACTGCCCTTGACGGCGTTACTTGTGACGGCGTTACTCTTGACGGCGTTACTCACCGTTGTTCCACTGCGCGTCGGGGGCGTCGTATTCGGCGTCGTTCTGCAGCAGGACGGACGCGATGGTCGCCTGGTCGTGCTCCGCCGCGATGTGCAGCGCCGTCTTCTTCTGAGGGGAGGCGTCGTTCACTGAGGCGCCCGCCAGGATCTGTGATTATTGATTGTTGATCTGTGATTATTGATCTGTGATTATTGATCTGTGGTTATTGAATATTGATCAGAAGATGTGCAGCGCCGTCCTCTTCTGAGGAGTGGCGTCGTTCACCGACATCACATAACACGCATACCTCCCTCTCACACACGCACACCTCCCTCCCACACACGCACACCTCCCTCCCACACACGCACACCTCCCTCTCACACACGCACACCTCCCTCCCACACACGCACACCTCCCTCCCACACAAGCACACCTCCCTCCCACACACGCACACCTCCCTCTCACACAGGCACACCTCCCGCCCACACACGCACACCTCCCTCCCACACACGCACACCTCCCTCCCACACATGCGCATGACTCACCAGGTTTCGCACAATTATCTCCTGCCCGACCTGTGTCACCAGATGGAGCGGCATCACCCTCCCCCACACCCTGCACGTGTACCTACCCCTCCCACACACGCACACTTCCCTCCCACACACGCACACCTCCCTCCCACACACGCACACTACTCACCAGGTTGCGCACTATCATCTCCTGCCCAACTTGCGTCGCTAGATGGAGCGGCGTCAGCTGAGACGAATCGGCGACGCGCGAGTTCACGTTTGCTTTGACCCCGATAAGGAAGAGAACGCTCTCAATATCGCCCTTCTGTATGGCGAGGTGAAGGAAGTTCCGACCGCGGTTATCCAGCTGAAAAGAGCGTGTGTGTGAGTGAGGTATGCGTGCAGGATGTGACAGGGACGCTCGCGATGTCTCTTCTCCTTTCTGAATCGCGAGGTGCAGGAAATTCCGACCTCAGTTATTCAGCTGAAAAAGAGCGTGTGTGTGAGTGATGTGTGAGTGCATGGTGCGACAGGGACGCTCTCTGTGTCGCCAGGCAAAGACGCTGGGCAAGACGCATCCGGTGAGAAAAGCGTCACGTGGCTTCACCACACTCAGTCTCACATGACATCACAAACACGTGACCGTGCACGTGTGAGCAATGACCAACGGGTCCGAAAACACACACACACACACACACACACACACACACACACACACACACACAGTCAGGCTGTGGAGGAAACGCACTTGAATCGCGACATTCAGCAGGGACGTATTTTCACCCTTTACGTTCGACGCGCCAAAACGCGGACGCTGTGCTTGTCCCTCTGAATCCTGCGCAGCTGCGTCACGCCTCCCTTGTACGCATGCGCGGGATTCACGCACGCGCGTAATTCACGCATGCTCACCGGCTCACCTGCTCGCACGCCGTCGGTTCCCGGTCGAGTATGGCCTGCGCAGCCCGGTTGTTCTTGGTTGCCATGGAGATGGCGAACGGAGAGAGGCCCTGACGATCCCGCAGGGTCAGGTCGAGTTGGGGGTGCGACATGATGAGGGAGATGATCTCCGTGTGCGCGTTCAGGATGGCGTGGTGGATTGGAGCCTTGCCTTCAGCGTCCTGCAGAAAGAGAGAAGGGAGGAGTGAGAGAGGGGAGGAATGAAGGAAGGAGGGAAGGAAGGAAGGAAGGAAGGAAGGAAAGAAGGAAGGAAGGAAGGAAGGAAGGAAGGAAGGAAGGAATGGATCGGTGCTGTCCCTTCAGCGTCCTGTGGAAGGAGAGAGAGAGAGAGAGAGAGAGAGAGAGAGAGAGAGAGAGATGGGAGGAGTGAGAGCAGGGAGCAAATTGGTGCGCGTAATCTTGAAAGAAGCGTGAGTGAGATGAGCCATGGTGTTTCAATTGGACACACACACATACACACAGGCACACACACACACCTGCACACACACACACCTGTACACACCCACCCACACACACACACACACACACACACACACACAATGACCTGCAAATCCATGCTGAACTCCAGCAGACACCACACGAGTTTCTCAAACACCCAGGCACGCACAGATCTTTCACACACACACACACACACACACACACACACACACACACACACACACACACCTGCGCGTTCACGTCGGCGTTGAACTCGAGGAGGCACTGCACGAGTTTGTCCAATCCCCAGGTGGCGCACAGGTGCAGCGGCGCCATGCCGTCACGTGACTCCTCGTCTCCCTCCCCATTGGCTCCGGGGCGCCGCGCGCTGTTCACGTCACACCCGCTGAGCACCAATCAGAGAAGACGTTACTGCACGCTCAGCCAATCAGATTGGTTTAACACAAAACATGCGTCAGAATCTTCGCAGGGAATTGTATCACTGCAAACCACGCAAAAATCACTGGACCCACATTCATTCTCTCGTTCACAATTTCCAGGTTTGTTCGTTTGTGCAACAAATCTTCGGAGTTCACCACCTCGAGTCCAGGCCCAAGGGTCGCCCCCCCCCGTCACAAATTCCAAATGCGCACAAAGGAGGGTGTTCACTGGTTTCATGAGCTCCACATCCCGCTGACAAGGTCAGATCTGCACCCGGATCCGATCTTCCTTCGCACCTGTGGCCCCTGGACCTCCTCCAGACCATGGACCCCCCACACACACACACTCACTCACTCACCTGCGGATGAGGAAGCAGCCGACCGATTCGTTGTTCTCGTCTATGGCGCGGTGTAGCAGTGTCTGCTGACACCCCCCGGGACCAGACCCCCACATGTTGGGGTCACACCCATGTCGCACCTACAACACAGGTGTAGCAGTATGAGTCAGGACAGATTCACCCCCCCCCCGCCGGTCTACTGACACCCTCAAGACATGTCAGGGTCCCGTCTTCCCTTCCCCTACCTCCGACCCAACCCTGCGCCACGACCACTGTGGGCATTGTGTTCTCCCCATTTCCCTTCTCTCCTCTCCCCAGCCTCCCCTCCTGCCCCTCTCCTTCCCCTCCCCACCCCCTCCACCTTCCCACTCCACCCTCCTCACCTGTGTGGACGCTGTGTCCTCTTGCCCACTCTCCAGCCCCAACCACAGCCGACAGCCTCATCCCTCCTCTCTCCTCCCCCTCTCCTTCTCCTCCCCACCCCCTCCCCGCCCCACCCTACCCTCCTCACCAGTGTCGACGCTATATCCTCCTGTCCACTCTCCAAGGCCAACCACAGTGGGCAGTCGCCGTCACCGTTGACGGTGTTCATGTTGGCGCCGCACTGACACAGGTTGTCCACCACGACCGGCAGATGGCGTTTGATGGCGAGTTCCACACACGTGACCCCGTCCTGCGTCCTAAAACGGCCACCAGAGGTCAGGTCTCAAGAACACGTGGCTCAAAGTGAAAGCATGAGTTTGAACACGTGTCTCCTCTGCGCATGCGCACCACACAAACGCGCGCACACCCGAAGAACCAACAGGAAACACCCAATTGAGATCAAACGGTCGCGTTCGTCCTTCACCAGGAAATTAGCACACACACGCACACACACATACATTGGTACACACACAACCACACACGCACACTGGTACACACAGGGACACTTGCACGCTCTAAAACACGCTCGAACACACACACACACACACACACACACACACACACACACACACATTCTCACTTGGCAGTTGCGCCCGCTTGTCTCTTGAGCAGGAGAATGCACAGCACCACACACCCCCGCACAAACAACACGCACACATCCACACCTTTTCACACACGCACGCACACACATGTCAACGTTTGGGCCTCTTCTGGCTTCACGGAACACTCGGCGTCACACTGATTGTACACACAAACACACACACGCACACACACACACACAAACACACGCACACGCTCACTCACTTGGCGTTCGCGTCTGCCTGTCTCTTCAGAAGAAAGAGGGCGCTTTCCGTGTCCTGTTTCATAACGGCCTCGTGTAGCATCGTCAGGCCCCGGCTGTTGAAGTCGTTGATGTTCGCGCCCCCTGTCGTCAGAGCAGAACATGAACATCCGGCGGAAGTAGCGTGGCGCGCTCTGGTGGGAGGAGGGCGCAACGCTCTCTGGTGGCAGAAATACTCACTGGGCACACAGCGTCAAAGGAAACAAACTTCTCTGAGACAGCAGATTATTGTCATACCGTATCCACCCAAGTACAAGACACACTTCAACTTTTCAACTTTTGCCTTGTTTTCTGACATCAAGGTGCCTTTGAAACGTCTACGTTTTCAATGTGCGAAACCTCCCTGTGAGTT
>JAAUXT010135042.1_pt1 | contig 13062 bp, 15 predicted proteins | sample 7278171 | NCBI WGS metagenome assembly JAAUXT01 (sample SAMN14350112, study PRJNA611818) | marine sediment metagenome | isolation source: surface marine sediment (1.8m) | place: French Polynesia: Moorea | collected 2018-08
AAATGATGTCAAAAAAACCGTACTACTTGCACCGGAACCGGAAATAGTATGGTTTAAAATAAAACCATGGCTCATGACAGAGACAAATGACAGAGGTTATGGATACACATGTTTGGACTCTCAGGACACCCGAGGTTCTCGTCTGAGAATCCCACCCGAGTTCTGCAAAAGTCCACGAAGGAATCTTCAGAAAGATGCTTGTCTTATATCAGATGACAAGGAAAAAACAAACAACTTCGTGAAGAACGAATGCACGCACAAGTTTTAGCTGCACAAAAGCTTGCTTGCAAAAAACAAAAACCCCCAAAACACTTTGCACCTTGCACCACTGAATCCAAAAGGGAAAAATGTCGACGTAACGATCACCTTTCACAAAAGAGAACAAGACTCTGATCAAACTGAGAACCGCACGTAGGATGACATCTTCAGACGAGACTCGCTTCTTTTTGACCTTCAACGGAAGTCTGAGGTTTTCTTCATTTGAAGCCTTGAAAGCTGCTGCATCTTCGAAAAGCCAAGCGTTAATATGGGCAAAAAAAGTTTTTTCCTTCGCAACCATTGCTTCGTCGTTGGAGTCAACACAAGTTCAGCAGCGACAGGGCTGAGAAAAGCCAAACCAAAACAACCCTTTCGGCCTGTGGAGTGAAACTGCGGAACGCAATGTGTTCGGTGCTGTTGGTCACCTGTTGGTTTTGTTTTGAGGCCCTTGGATCCCAAGCGTACGCCGATAACAAAGGTAGGACATTACTCGTTTCTTTTGTTGTGGTTTTGGAAACATTAGTTTCATCCCACCAAACCAAAAACGTTGTATGCGTTCATAATTGTCGTGTATCTTTGCAGCTCGAAAACCCAAAACACTGCATCTGGTGGGAATTTCCACCACTCGCTTCGAGTTCAGCGACGTGTTTCCTCTGAACAGTCTCAAGTTCACTGTGGATTTGATGAACAGGGACCCCACAGTTCTGCAGGAGTATAACCTGCAAGTTGACTGGAACACACCATATCTCGTGAGTATGCTCGTCAGCTGTCGCTCAAAGACGGCCATGTTGTAGTTTTGTCGTCCTTGTGCAGCAGAGTTTCCCACTGGTCCTGACATCGGAATCCACCGAAGATTTCCGGACGACATCGCAAGCTGAGCTCCAGTTTGGTCGCCAGCCTATTTTTGTGCGCCAGTATTTTGGTTAAAATTTTGGAGCAATCTTCTTGCTACCTCAAGACTCAGGCGCATCCAGGCAGCCATCAGGCCTGCGCCCCGAGCATGGAAGAGGAAAACTCCCCCAACTCCAATTTTCCGCGACAAGAGGCCCGCCGCGAAAAGGTTTGTTCGTGGTTCACACACTTGAACTATTGTGAAATTCACCTGAGCTGCTGGCAGCTCTCTGAATTACCCTTCTCAACTTGTTTTTAGTTTCAATTGTCAAGCCATGTCTCATCTCAAACAGTTCTTTTTGTCTGTCAAGAACAAGCATCATTTCCCTGACGTCAGAATTTTCGTTGTCCAGGCTCAGATCATGCTTCTTGAAGGCAGCCAGAACGTGCAGATGTTCCTTGCAGAAGCGATCACGTGCGGTGTTCTGACGCAAACACTCAATGGCCTGTTTTTGAAACAACAAACATTGTCGCAGTTGAATCCCCCACTCAAACAGGTGTTTGGGTCAAGGAAAGTTGACCTTTGTAGCTTGGGAAGCCTTCTTGCAAACGTGCCAGTTTCCGTCTTTGCCACGAACACTGTTTCTGGTGTCAACAAGTTGAAAATTGAGCCACCGTAAATTTGGCCTGGAATGAGGGACATTTTCACTGTTTATCAGGTTGCATCTTTTGTTCGAAATCCGTGAATCTTACACAAAACTGGGTGTGTCTCCATGGTGTCTCAAGTGCTGTTTGTGAAAGAAGAAGCCGTATTTCTTTCTTGAAGGGTTTTGTCGTACCTTTTTGGCGTAAAAGTGAGGATCTTGTGTCAGCAGCTCTGATGCAGAATTACCGCTGCCTTTCGCAGGGATTTCATGAAAACAACGTGAAAAAATGTTGGGTGCAGCTTCAACACAGCAGCGAGAGTCAGAAACAGAATTGCTCTCCTGGCTGACAGGGTCTTACAACGAAAAGGGAACGTACAATTGTGGGTCAGGCTTATCGCAGAGTTGCCGAAAGATGACGGATTTCTTGCCGTGGTTCCTGCGAAGTGCCAACGCTTTGAGTGTTTGACACAACACTTCTCCGAGACAGGCTCGCAGTGAGAGGACACTTGGCAAATCCGTCCAGGGAACAATAAATAACGAGACAGGATTGTCTGGTCTTTTGAATTGGGACCTGAAATGATCAGACACTGATGTCTGGCCTGGAATTGCCAGTGACCAGGCAAAGTCAGGTACGCAACAAGGCTCAGAGTGGTGTCTGGTCATTTCAAGTGACGCTTGACCAAATTTTTGTTCAAACCGGTCTGGCCACTTCACTGCATTGCTGGGAATGGACGTTTTCTCCGTGGAAAACTCGGAACACACGCCGAAGACATGCCCCTTCACGAGATGCACTGCTCAGTGCTCAAGCAAGTTTGTTTCGACCACTCTCCGTTTATCGCACGACCATCTCACGACCCACTCACGTAGACGTCAGAGACGCACGAATCATTTGACGCACGCTTCAGCGGAAAGTCCTCAGCTGGGACAATTTCTAAAATTTGCGCTCGCTGAAAAGGACAAGCAACGGGTACACTTAACGTTTCGCGGTTTTGGTCTGTCCTTCATGGTGAAAGGCCATTGATAAGATTAGGTTAACACACGAGTGACCTTCTGTTATTCTGTCAGAACGACTCGAGGGGCAGCAGCCCTGAGAGTGGTTCTGACAGAATGACAGAAGGTTCATGAGTGAGTTAACCATCATAGCCCACTGATTTTAGTCAATATTCTTCATTTTTATAGGTTGTAATTTTGACCAGTTGGTCAAATATGCCAGAAGCTATATGTGCTGTCATCAGATGTTGGTCACTATCATGATTTTGTGTTGTTATCCACATGTGTTCTCAGTGAATAACAAGCCACTGATCACAGCACATGTAGCTTCTAGTATATTTGACTAACTGGTCAAAATTGCAACCTACAAAAATGAAGAAATGTTGACTAATATCTATGGGCTATGATGGTTAACTCATTTGTGAACCTTCTGTCATTCTGTCAGAACCACTCTCAGGGCTGCTGCCCCTCGAGTCGTTCTGACAGAATAACAGAAGGTCACTCGTGTGTTAACCTGATCGTATCTTGTCGCTGTGCAAGACGTAGTGTGGAAAGGTCTTCACTGTGGTGCTGATTCCAACAAAAGATGGAGACCCTTAAACTTTTTTTCAGCGATCTTGCTGCCGCGGATGATCAAAAGTTATTTCCCGGCTGCAGTCAGTCTCTTTCGTTTGAAGGAGCAATTCAGCATTCACTCTCGCTCGCCTTTGAAACTTCATGGTGTTGACAATAATTGCGCGTGTTTAGTCTGCAGCTCTTGTTGTTGCTTGGCGAATTTTTTTCTGGATACGAAGGGTCGGCCAAGCAAAAAGAATCAGGGTATGTCAAAACAATTCGAACAAAACCGAGCTCGGATGAACGACGTCTCTGTTTTGAAATGATCAACTTCACATCCACGAAACAGTTTGTTCCATCACATACATCCACGTCATTCCGAGCATCAGGGGCACTGAGATGTGATTGACTGGCAACATTTCGTCAACAACAGCACCGCCCCTGAGGAAACTTGGGAGAACGAGTAGCTTCAACTGACAACAATGGCCGCCGGTGATCCGGTCAGAGCACCTCAGGAGTGCGCTCACCCCCGCCTCAGGCCACACCAATGCTCACTTGGAGCTGCAATCAAGAATAAAAACAGCAAGGTTGAAACTTGTGTGTGCATCACAATTGCTGCTTGATATTTTTGGTGCGTGGATAAAAAGAAACCGGCAAAAATGGACGATTTGACCTGTCGGCGTGCAACTCCGGGCCTCGAGACAAAACTGAATGCGTCAGTCAAACCGGCTCCGCTAATTTTGTGCCGCCAAATGCAGCTTTCTTTTTTGTGCACCATGTTCAGGTCACTGCATTTCGATCCTGACGAGACCTTCAGCTGAATCTCAGGTGCGAGAGAAATACGTGCGCAAACCTACATTGGGCACAAAAACCATGACTCTAGTGTGTTTGGTTCAGAGCAGCCAGATTGTTTTGGTCATGTTGCAGCAATTGGCTGTTCATGCGAAGCCTCCCTTCTAGTTGCAGACAGCTTTGCCCTAACAAGCTTGATCGGATCATATCCCTGTGCGGCCCCAACTGAAAGAGGGTTTGCCACGAAGTACGATTTGTACTCACCACTGGATTCGAGAAAAAGTCTGACACATTGCTGCCTTGTCTGAACAAGAAGGGGAAACCATTTTTCAATAATCCATGCACGTTCAATAGCTGTTGCGAACACAAAACTTTTTTGCCAACATATGAGTGCTGGAATTTGGAGACATGGTCTCAAACAAAAGCCATCTGTTGTTTTCACTGCTGGTTCTTGGACTCAATTTCTGGAGAAATATTGGTGTCACAGACGCTTCTGCGGACGTCAGCACCAACGGAAGTTCAGCAAGCGTCACTGAAGTCATGGAAACTGACATGAACAGAATTTCAGATTTGCACCTGCTGCATATCTACTCGTTCGGCTACCCCAGTGTGGAGTTCACCGTTCCTCTGGTCAACAAAATCTTTCTGAAGGATGTGAGACTGAGGCTGGTGGTTCACACCTCGTTTGCGTCTAGAGTAAGTATGAAGCCCTTTTCGCGTTTTGCGATGTTTCGCCTGGTCTTACCAGTTCCAATACATGTGACATGATTTTTGTGCGTGCGGCAAAAATGCTCGTTCATGTTGTTGGCCAAAAATTCTCAAAATTCGTCTTGGCCGGTTTCTCAGGGTCATGGTCTGGTCCAGAACTGGTCTTCGAGGGGTTGGAGAGCCCATTGGGGCCAAACCTCAACTCTGCAAAAATAGCATGGAAAACTGGAAAAACTTTGCACCTGCAGCCTTGAGTGGCAGATACATTTTTCTGGTTGACAACCTTGGGCTCTAGGACCTTCTGGATCAAGCCTCTTTTAAGGTGATTTGAGGAGGTTGCTCAATCATTTCAGGTTGCTCAAACATTGAGCAACAGAAATGGTGAGCAAGTGAAACAAATCACTTGTAGGCATTGAGGAAGTAGAACATGTGACCAGCACTTTCTTGGTGAAGATGAACTTCAATTTTGGAATTTTCGGGTCTTTTTGTGGGTTTGTGAGGGCACAAAATTCAAATGTGTGGGTCAAAGAACTTCACTGCACAAAGTGCTCAATCTTAGAAAGTACAAAAATAAAATGAAGGATGTTGTTGATGAAATGTAGTGCTTGTTAGGTGTTGGACTGGTGTCATTCATAGTTTGCATTTTCAAAATTGGTATGAGGTGGTGGGGTCAAAGTTTGGGTGCAAAGTTGGGATTTCAGGAAAGTGTTCAAAATGGAAAATGGCAAAGATTTAGGTCAGCTTTTTGTGCAAACAGGAATATGTTTGAAAGACACTTTGTTTTGATCCTGCACTTCCCCAAGTCTCTTCCTGGGTAATTTCCACTGACGTTTTTCATTTCTGTGAGACACATCCAAACGAAGTGGCAACTTCTAATTGCCATGGTTGTGAAAGAGCACCACATGTATGAAATGGTGGATGTTTGTAAGCCAGAGGAGAGGGATGGTCTAACTGTGGAGACCAAAGAGAAGGGGAACAGGGGGAAGGAACACAGAAAGAGTTCAAACCCAACAGATTCACTGGGAAATAAACTCTGAGGCTTTGAGAATCTTGAAAGTTCAACAAATTGTGCAGATCCAAAGCAGAGGAGGGGAGTGCAAAAACGAATTTATTGATGAAATTTAATTCTTGTTTGACAACGACCAAACAATTTCTGCTGACTTGTTGCATTCACCAGGTAACTGCCAAGGTTTGCTGGGGAAAGCACTTTTTCGAAAAATACCATTCTTCCGCACCCATGAGTCTGATTGGTCTTCCACTTTCGAGTGCAAAGAAAACATTTTGTTTCACTTGTTTGACTTTCAACAACATTGCGTATCATAAAGAGCTCGTTGTATCTGCACGAGCCAAGCGCCTGAACCACACCCTCCGAAAACAGCTCCGTAAAAGCGGGATTCGTTTTTGCTTCATTTGGTATCTCATCGAACAAGAGAAAACCAGTGCCAAACCAGAAAGTCACACAACTGACCGACTCCCACCTTGCATTGACAACATCCAGCTCACTGCGAGTTTGGCAAGGATAACGAAACTTGTAGCCGTGATCAGTCTGTGTGAATTTGTCCACTTCCACCAAAACCAGCTTCTGATCCAAGTGTGACCGACAAGATCCCTTTTCCAGCAGCAAACAAGAAGAACAAACACAAAGCTATGTAGGTGGGGTAAGAGGCCAGTTCTGAGCTGTTGGTACAATGTATTTTCAGTAATAAACTGTCTTTGTGGTGAAACCTTTGACATTGTAAGCTCTAAGATAGTTTCAACAGCTGCAGAGGACATAGAGTCAAAAGTGTCAGTTTTCCATCGTGGATTTCCATTTGAGTACGAAAATATGGAGTGCTTTTCTTCAAAAAAGTTCATTGCGCTCTGCCTTTGAGCAAAAACGTCGATCATATCCAAACTACCCAGGGCTCTTGTGAAGACACAGAGTTTCAAGGTGAATGGCCCGTAGTGGACTGGTGGCCAACTAGTCTTGCACATGGCATGAGACGCAGATTTCCTGAGTTCAAATCTGACCCTGTGCCAGGTGAGTATTCTTACTTGCAGGTCCAGAGCCAGACAAGTTGGTGTGGAAGTTGCATTTGATGCCCTCTGTTCGGGGCCACACCCCACGATCAACCTACAATTTTTGTATTTTTTGGCAAAAACATCAACGGGATTATTGGCTTCGTTTCTTCGCTTTGCTCCAACATGTCACCATGAAAATCAGGCTGTCTGTCCGAAGGTTCTTCCGTTTCCTGCCCTAGGGTTTGTTGTCACTCAGACAAACAACACCAACTGTTGTAATGAGGCAAAATCACTTTTTGAACAGAACATGGCTTCCTTGAAGGACAGGATGAGTAGACAGGCCAAAAAGAAGATTCGAGTACGTTGCCGGCTGAAAATGATCCAAGCACTGATTTCAGTGCCCAGTGCAACACGGCACGGGTGTTAAACTGAAACAGCCAGACAGATGCCTTTATGCTTCGATCCTGCCTCGGTTTTACCCACATCACTTTTGGGGAAGACACTCCAGATGACCAAAGCAGCAGAGCAGCAAGACACGGTCTTCCATCAACTCGGAGCTTGATTCCTGTGGCGTACACGAAATTCAGCACCATGGAGGAAATTACACCACGCTGAACACGCTGTTGTGTTCATGAAGCTTGAATGCACGTCAACTCAGCTTTGCTAAAGGCGATTTAACCACAATGCCCCACATCGAAAAGTTTTTGCCTGAAGGAGATTATTACTGAGGCAATCTGTGAAAACAGAACGCTTGCGCTCGGTCCTACTTTCAGGTGGGAAAGGTCACAGGTGCAAAACGGGCGGTTCGCTTCGTGCATCTCTGGTCCCATGTGAGACGGAGGTCGTGTTCACAGAAAAAGGAAATGTTGTTGCCGTTTTTTGTAGGACGCAGAAGGAAGAATCTGCCCTGACACAACTGTGGCCCCTCCCGGCTGAAACTTGAATCAAACACAGGCGTAACTTAATTGCCCTTGTCAGGACAACGCTGTTCACAAGCAAGCACCGGTGGTCGTGTTGGCAGAGAGCACACGCGGTCATTAAACCGCAAGGAGAAAATGAGCAGAAACCTTTTGATCCCCAATTAAGCGAGGATGGACTCCTCAAAGACAACTGCATCTGATTCTGCGTGTATCCTCCAAAACTTCGCCTACTTTACTGTTCTGACAAATCCTCTTGGAATCGCGGCCTGTGTGCTTCCCGTTTTGTTACAACAAGGTCACAAAAATCCCAAGGAGCGTGATTTCGATCCTGGTCCATTGTTGCGGACAGAGAGATTGACGCCTTGAAATATCCTCACCAAAAGTGAGCAACAGGGTGAGTTTCCAGGGGCAACTTAGACACACACACACACACACACTCTCTCTCTCTCTCTCTCTCTCTCTCTCTCTTTCCCCTCTCTCCCTCTCTCTCCTCTCTCTCTCTATCTCTTTTTCCCCTATCTCTCTCTCTCTCCTCTCTGTCTCTCTCTCCCCTCTCTCTCTCTCTCTCTCTCTCTCTCTCTCGCCTTTTTGCCGCAACATCCTTCATTGTTCGTCAACGGAGCAGTGGAAAACTTGTCTACCTTGTGAATTGTGCTGCATCCTTTGAGGATTGTTCGTGAGTTGTTTGATCTTGGGTGTACGCCAAGTCTGCGCGATGCGCGTGTTTGCAAGAACACTGAAGTTGCGAGATGGACAAAAGAAACGAGGACACTGGCCCGTAAAACTCATCAAGAAAGAACTTGATTAATTTTTGCTCTCAAAACGCCGTCAAACCACTGCTTCAAATTTTGTTCTCAACGCGTCGTCCATGAGATAACCTTCAACATCAGCTCGGTGTGAACGAAGTTTGCAATGTTGGGTGTCCTGTTGTTTCATTTGTCAAAAAACTGAGAAATCCGTTGTTGTGAAGTCACACGAGCACATTCATCAACACGGAACAGCCCACAAAGAGGCCATCTGAAACGCACAAGTTTCTGTGGCCCTGAGTGAAGTGTTTCCGTCGCCTTGTCTGTTTAATGAGCCTTCGCAACGTAGCAGCCTCTTGATCACTCATTTTTGAGGCGTGAATCTTGTCAAGGCCAGAAAACGTTCTTAGAACAGATTTGTTTCAGACCAACTGCCGTGGACAGGCTCAAGAAAATGTTGGCGTTCTCTTTTTCAGCAAAACATCGGGGAGGCGGTGAAGGCGTTTGTGGACCAGGTGTCGGCACCGCCCACCAAGATCATGGTGCTCGGACCCAGCTTTACGTCACAGGCGAAGGTCATCGCCGAGGTGGCGCCCTTCTACAACCTCGTCGAGGTGAGACGCCCTCAAGTCGTTGTTAAAAGTGAGCCACTGGAAGTCAGAAAGCCCTCGATCGTCACATTCTTACAAGAAAATGCAACTGCAGAAGAAAAATGCTCCAGCGCAGAACTTTGGGGTGAGGATGGCTTCAAGATTGTGCATCAGAACCACGCGACACCTTTGTACGAGTACATCTGTTTTGTATTGTCGTGTGCGTGACAAGTTCCACATCCACGCGCACTGTCAGCAATGCACGGGAGGTGTTTCAGCCCCAGTTGGCAACCACGACTGTGGTTGACTCTGATAATTGGGAGGTTCAGTGCGTCTGAACAGTTAGTAGTGCGGTGCAATGCATCGGTGCTCCATTTCCAGATCGGTGACACCGTTCAGTGTTTTTCCTTTCGCGCCTTGTGAAGAAAAAACCACACATTTGGCTGTTTTGTGCTCACGTCAACACTTTCTCGACACCGACCGCTGGGACAGATGTCAGTGGTCTGCTGATGTTCATTTCTAAGTCAAGTACAATGTGCGGTGAAATTTGACCCAAATGACACAACACAAAGACTCGTAAACAAGAAGTGAAGTTCAGAACAGCTTCAAGATCAAAAGGCGACCAGAAACGATGATTCCACACTGTTTTTCGTTCTGTGTGGACGCTGTCCGCGCCAAGCACCTTTTTTCACAACGAAATGCCTTCAAGGATCTGGACTCAGACGGAAATTGTTGGGACATTACAAAGCGGGCCTGAAGGCCATGAAGCCAAAAGTCTGATTTTGTGCCACTGCAGAAATCGAGTCACACAGCCTGCAGCATTTTCTGTTTGACTATGCAACAAAAACAACCCAACGGTAAAAAGAAAGCCAGAATGTTTGAAACGATACAGAATCTTTTATGTCACTGCAGCCCAACCTCAGGCCTTGACCAGGTCAGAGTACAGAACACAAACAAACCTCCCTTTCGGGGAGAGTTCACAGCAGAGCGGTCAACAGCAAAAAATGAGAGAGGAAAAATCAACTGCTTGCTGTTTTCCTGTGGAACCAGATTTGTGGCTTGGTTGGCCGACCTCGGCCGAGCTCTTTGGCGAAAGCGAAAGGGGTTGACACTAGCTGTCCTATAGGAGCTCAGCGGTACTTGTAAGGGGACCGGCAGTGACCTGTAACTAAATGGCAAAATCGCTCCTATAGGAGCCACTGCCGGTCCCCTTACAATCGCTGTCTGCGGGCATGAGCACAGCTAGTGGTTCTGCTCTGAACTTCAAACATTGTACACGCAAAAAAGGGCATCAAAACAACACAAAATTGACACAATCAACTGCTTGGTCTTTCCTGTGTGTTCACCTGCAGTATCAAAAGAGGGGGATGAGCTTCTTGTCCTTGAATCCGACTGGTGGTGTCGGAGTGTTGAACACAGGGTGTTAAACCAGCGCCTGATTTACGAGCGATTGGAGTGGGTTTGGGGCGTAGAACGCAAACCTGGCAGAACGTATTGCGGTATTTTACCACCAAACGGCATGTCCAAATGCACAGTATGCACACAGAAAAAGCGGTGGCACGATTTTCACTGTTACACGGGTGACGCAGGTTGGATACTCGATCACGTCGCCGGTGCTGTCCGACTACGTCAAGTACCCGCTGTTCGCGAGGACGATCGAGACGACCGAGATCCACAACCCGGTCATGATACAGATCCTGCGCGCCTTCGCCTGGAACAAGCTGGCCATCCTGAGCCAGGACTCCGAGTACGTCACTCCGGTGAGTCGTCTGTCCCGCAGTGGAAACCAATGGGCAGCGACATTCAGCCGCTTTGTCCTCCGCTTTCGAAAAAAAACTTCAGCTGGCTTGAATTTGCAAGGCATTTTGACTCGTAAGTCAAGAAATTTGCGTTTCTTTTCTATTTTTGCAAGACAAGTGACGACATGAGGGCAAGACTGGCTCTGAACAACATCACCATTCTCTCGAGCACCACGTATGGTGGGGATCCGACCACTCAGATTGCTCAGATCAAGGTATTTCTCCAACTGCACGGAAACAAGCATTTCGGTAACAGGCGCACATCATGTCACCCGTGAAGCCGTGTGTTCAAGTGCAGCATAAGAGTTTGGAAATTTCAGTTGCCTTGTTCTGGGTGGAATGTTTCTTGTTCACCCTCCTCTCCACTGTTGCTTGCTTCTGCAGCTTCACCTGGGGGGGGGGGGGCGGGTGTTTTTTCGCGCTATCGTTGGTTTCATCCAAACTTCAAACAAAATATTATGTCCCGTAGTTTGTTGTACGCGTTGCTCATGCTGTGTTGTAAAAACCAAACCCGCTCCACACAAGTCTTTGTTGTGTCATTTTAGGAATCAGATGCGCGCATCATATTGTCTTTCACCACCGGAGGGAACCCCCGAGTCTTCTGCCGAGTAAGATTTGTTTTTGTTCCTGAATTACCCCCGCACACCAACACACTGGATTGCGAGTGACATCTGTGATTTGCAACCTGTGGCAGGTGTGTGTGTGTGTGTGTGTGTGAGAGAGAGAGAGAGAGAGAGAGAGAGAGAGAGAGAGAGAGAGAGAGAGAGAGAGAGAGAGGCTCAAACCCCACCTGCCCGAAGGCTACAAGTCTGGGTTGCTTGTGGCAATGAGATGTCAGCGATTATTTGAGACTCCTCTCGCAAACTGCAGAACCAAATACTGAGTTCAAATGACAAGAGAAAAGGCACACGAAGGTTCTGGCCTGGTTGTGTTATTATCCTGGAACAGATTGGAGGCTGAAGCCTCCCGACTGCCCAAGGCTGTCGGGCTTTAGACAAAACAAGGTCAGGCTTTGTTTTGTGTTTGCAAGTGACCATCTTCTCACAAGGCAGAGGCAAACGACGAGTATGAGGTATTTGGAGACAGAAAGTTGGTCACAAATGCACAAAAAATGGCCGTCAAGTGCTGGCTTTCAAAGCTCTTCATCAGCTCTTCATCAGCTCTTTGTGCGCCTTGCAGGCGTACAAAGAAAAGCTGTATGGGCCCCGATACCAATGGTTCCACTGGAGTGGCAGACATGGACTTATCAGCCAAATGACGAATTCTGAAACGTACCAAGATGGCTGCACAGATGAACAGGTTTGGCCAATTTATCTGACGCAACATTCAAACTCTTTTGCCAGACCCAAAATAAAGTGCGGCTCAGAGGCCCAGAAACAAAATGAATGTTCAAAGACGTCACTTTCCAGTCAGATCACCAGTTTGCTGTCCTTGCAGGTGCAAAAGGCTGCGGAAGGTGCCCTGTTTTTCAATCCGATCACTTTGGATGACGAGCGACCATTATATACCAAAGGCATAAGTGGTTATGTGAGTCTAAGATTGGACAGACGATCGTTTTGCGTGTGCAGTGGGTCTGTGTTGCTGCCTCATCGGTTGCGAAACCTCTTTCTTCAGTCATCCAAATGATTGGAGAAGATCTCATTTCCTTGTGTGAATTGATCAAAGTCAACGTGACTGAGTTCAGCACACTCGTGCGCGCTGTTTGGGAAGGAAAAGAATGTTTCATAATGTGGCCAACTTTGCAAAATGGACTTGATTTCGGAAGTTGACTCAAAAGAAACAACAATTCCACCTGCTTTCGACTTCTGTGACATTGCCGCTATTGAAGTCCTTACAAGGGTCCTGTTTCAGACTTTCTCGGAGCTGAACGCCATGTTTTTGGAGTACACCAACGCCTCGGGGGTCCCACCGTCCAGCGTTTTCTCGAACGCCGTCGATGCCGTGTGGACGGCTGCGCTCGCGCTCCACAACTCGGTGGAGCCAGTGCGCGCCAAACTCAACAGGTGACGCGACTTGCACTCGACGAAAAACAAGACCGTCGGAAGCTGATGCATTTGTACGCGGTAAGAGCCATTGAAAGAGTTCCCGCTGATTCCTGCCATTTTTCATGTCTTGCCGATCCATCGCAGTCGGTTGTGAACTTTCCTTGCATCCGGAAATGAGAACATATAAAAACGATGTGTGCCGTTATTGCATGGGATTCGTAGCACTCTGGCTGAGTCGAG
>JAAUXT010120979.1_pt1 | contig 13061 bp, 12 predicted proteins | sample 7278171 | NCBI WGS metagenome assembly JAAUXT01 (sample SAMN14350112, study PRJNA611818) | marine sediment metagenome | isolation source: surface marine sediment (1.8m) | place: French Polynesia: Moorea | collected 2018-08
CCCCCCTGCAAAGAAAAGTTTTCCAAATTGTCCGGGTTAGCGGTAGCTCGGACACATTGCTGACTGAGGCATTGGTGGATTGGGACAAGTGCTGTCCTGCCTATGTATGCTGCCCGCAGCTGATTGTCTACTTGAAAGTCTAGTTTTCTTCTGCTCTGATGATGAAAAAATGACATATGGAATTATATTGAAATGCTATAGATTGTCCGGGTTAGGGGGTAACTCGGACATTGTCCGGGTTACGCCCCCCCCGGAAAGAAAAATTTTCCAAATTGTCCGGGTTAGGGGTATCTTGGACAGATTGTCCGATTGTCTGGGATACCCCTAACCCGGACAACTTGGAAAATTTTTCTTTCCGTTGGGGGGGGGGGTAACCCAGACAATGTCCGAGTTACCCCCTAACCCGGACAATCTATAGCATTTCAATGTAATTTCATATGTCATTTTTTCATCATCAGAGCAGAAGAATAAAATGATACCATATGCAACATGTATTGCACCCCAAAGGGTGTCTGCACCCACTGTGATTCCAGTCTGTGATCACTGGAACAGGGGTAAAACGGAGGTTTTGTCCTCCCAAGATGGACAGATGCGGATACAGGGGCAAACCAATATCAGACCGCTATCGCGGCTGATAATCAAGAAGTTTTCTGCAACAGAGTTCCACAGACAAAACATATTGTTTTCACGTTGACCCATCATAAAGGTGAAATTCCCCCTCTCCCATATGACTATATTCTGGGCACCGCACTAGACACACTCCCGCAGGGTGCTGAGCAGCCCCCCCCCCCAAGGATCAGCAGGTTGACTCTGTTTCCTTCCTGGGATCCACCTCCCACTGGTTTGTGAACCATACTTCAGTCCCATACCAGAGGTGGAATCTCTCGGACGCTTGTGTGGTTGGGTAAGATTTCACACACGTGTTATTGGGCGATATTTCAACCTCACGTGTGGGTGGGCGATGTTTGAAACAAAGGTGTGCGTGGCCGACACGTGTTTTAGACGCGTCAGTGAGCGATATTTGAGATCCACGTGTGCGTGGGCGATATTAGAGACACACGTGCACATGGGCGATATTACCTGTATGGTGGCAGCGCAGTCGAACTTGTCGATGTGTTTGGGTTGGTTGTGCTGGAGCCAGAAGAGGGTGCAGCAGCCGTGCCCTGTGGCGAGGTGGAGGTGCGAGAGAGGGCGGGGCAGGGTCGACAGGTAGTCTTGGGTACACCGCCCATCCTGAAGATATCAATCAATCAATCAATCAATTAAATATCATCATGGATCATTCTGTATCGGTACAGTAAGAGTGACAGTGAGAGAGAAAGAAAGAGACAGAGAAAGAGAGCGAGAGAGACAGAGAGAGACAGAGAGATAGAGAAGGATCAACCAATCACTGAAACCAGTCACGTAATTTGCATGTGGATTCAAGACCTCATGAAGGCGTTCAGCAGTCCGTTTTACCCCTGCAGCCTGACCCCCTCCCCCTGAAGCAGCTAGTCTGAAATAAGGGACAGGGTTATACGAGGGAGGTCAACAAAATTAGTTCGTCACCAATTTTGAAGGTGTTTCGTGAAATGTAACACCATCCAATTCTTCATTCAACAACAAAGAAGACACCAAAGATTATTTCTTCATAGAAATATCATTGTCAAGTGATCATTGCAGAAAGGCAATGAAATCAGCATTGGAAAAGCTTTCAGCTACGAAACAAAAACAATGTCTTCTCTGCACTCCAGAAAGTAGCTTCATTTCACAATGACAACAGCCACCATTGAATTCCAAACATACGAGGCATGTTCACATGAAAGCGAACATGGTGCGTTTTCTGCGATGTGCCACGACGCAAAAATATGACGATGGGGTTGTGTACTGGTATGAATATGTCCTTTAATTTGCAACCATTTACAGCAGTAAGAGACACTGTCTTCAAAGGGTAAATCCATGGAGAACAATGTCAATGAACACGAATTCGGCGAACTTCACGTGTGTCACCTATCTCATGCGCATCGCAGAGTCTGCCTTCATATGCACTGTGTGGATGCAGATCCTCAATCACTGTCCGAAGATGAATCCAGCAGCTCAGAGTCAGGTGGAACAGGGATGTCATCACCCTCAAAGTACTCTCCCTTTGCTGCTACACATCTCCTCCATCTGTTTGGCAGCCTCTTGGTGAGACATTCAACAAACATTGCAGTGGGCATCTGCTGGATGATCACCATGAGCACATCCTGCAGCTCCGGAACACTCCTGAAGATGCATCCCCTGATCTTAGATTTCAAGTAAGGGAAGAACCACAAATTTGCTGGTGCAAGATCAGGGGAGCTGGGAGGATGAGGGACAGTCTTCATGTCAGTCTCAAACATCCTTGTGATGGTGCAGTTGGCCTTGTGCCTGGGCACATTGTCATGCAGCAACTAGTATGAGTTGTTCACCCACAAAACAGGTCTCTTGTGATGCACAGCTTCTCTCAGGTGACCCAAAATGCCACAGTAAACATCAGCAGTGATGGTCATGCCAGGGGGGAGAAACTCCAGATGAACAACACCTTGATCATCAAAAAAGACCTCCATCATGGTCTTGCATGCCTGCCTGGAACGGATGGCCTTCTTTGTTCACAGTTCACCCTTGGCAATCCACTGCAAACTCTTGTGTTTTTGCTCTGGTTCAAGAACACTGAACCATGATTCGTCCCCTGTGATGATTGACCACAAGAACAGGGGGTCCTGTGCCAATTTGAGGTTCTCCTGACAGAGATCAACTCACTGCTTCTTCTGATCCGCAGTCAGCAGCCATGGCACAAACTTGGGCGCTCTCTTGCTCATTCCAAGATCTTCATGGAGAATTTGGTGGATGGATCCAGTGGAGATTTGCACTTCTGCAGCAATCTGGCACACTGTTGCATGCCTGTCACCATCCAAAACAGCTCCCACTGCGTGGACATTGGCCAAAGTTCTGGAAGAAGGTTGCTTTCTAGGTCTCTGCAAATCCACTCCAGAATGGTCTCTTATTCTGGCCTGCAGGTACCAATGTCGGCAGGTTGTCCTTGACAAGCTATCATCTCCATGGACCTTTTGGAGAAGGCAAAAGGTTTTATTTTGACTCTTTCCCCTCTTTGCACAAGTGATTATGTGATGTCTCTGTGTGCAGCACAACTTCATGTTGATGAATGCAGACCGTGAGGTTTGCCGAATTGCGCAGAGCAAAAGAGCGACCCCATTGTGATCATTAATACTCAAAGGATGACACTCAGACATCGGCAAAATCACTGAAGCACGTCTCCCATTGCATGTCTCAAACGGCATTCAAATCGGTCAAAAAACAAGGCCAGAATTTGACCATGTTCGCTTTCATGTGAACATGCCTCGTATTTCAACTTCAAGTTTGATTATTTCTGTTTTGGTCTTTTCAAAATTTCTGCTTGGATTTGGAGAACATGATGACAAGCACCTGTAGACTTTTCTCTGCTGATGGTTTGTAATGTTGTTTGTGCAAATAAAAGTGATGTTTCTCTGCCCCATTTTGCCCAACCATTTTGAAATGACGAAGGAAAGAACCTAACTTTGTAGAGTTCCTCCAAACACCACTGAAACACACGCTGACTACACATACACACTCTCTTGATCTCTCTCTTCCCCTCCCTTGCTTTTTCTGTCACTCCTCCGTCTCTTTCTCTTTCTCCCTCTCTCTCTGTCTCTCGCTCTCTCTCTCTCACTTCCACTCCTCTCTGTCTCTTTCTTTCTCGGTCACTGTCTCACTCTCTGTTTCTCTGCCACTCTCTCCCACTCTGTCACACACACACACAAACACACACACACACACAAACATACACAAACACACACACACACACACACACAAACACACACACAGGGGCGGACGATGGGCTTCACGTTGGGAGCTTTTCAACCGTCGAATGAGCGCCACCTTTTTCTGACCAGAAAGTTGTATCTGCTTTACTTCAGCGCAGCATGTTCAGGCTGCCACTAAAAATTAGGTGCTACTTTTCATAAAGAGTGGGCTCCCCAAGGCCCCCCCATAGAATGAGCCGAACCACATTCTCCAAAAACCAATGATGTGGAGACACTGTGCCTGTACCCCATTCAGAACACATCAGGGCAGAGCCAGAATCAGGTCAAAGGGGTTACCCCCCCGGTGGAGCATTTCAACTTTCACTTCAAACACCAACACATTTGCAAATGACAAAAACTGTGCCATGCAGCATAAAATTTGGGCAAGGGAAACACTCAATTTTTCCAAGAAGCCATGGTGTGGTCCGGGCTCTGGACCCTCCTGGATCCATCCCTGATGTCTGTGTCTTTCCTGAAATTTTTGTACTTTGTTGAAAGAAAACACATGAAGAAAGACATGCAGCAACAGTCTCCATTTTGCCTCTCTTTTTCCTTTTGTGAGCTCTTGGTGAAAAACATCAAATGTTGTTCATAGGTCATGGGGATTTTGTTCCAATGTTTGAAAAGTGATTTTTCCCAAACCTGTGGTGAACGAAAGGTGGGTAGGAGTGAGCCACAATGCTGTTACCGAACACTGAGAACACCTTTTCATGCCTTGAGAGGTACTGAGTCTGAGTGTAGGTGAAAAACAGTCAAATACTTTGTTTGTCTGACTCAGATTCATTCCTCTTGGTCCACATGTACGTCTATGTTGTGTGTTGAACACATTTCAGACAGAATACAAGCCAAGCAACACAGAGCAAAGGTTCACCATAATCTTGTCTTTGCGTGACAAATGGGTTTCAAACTTCAATGCACAATCTGTTGGTCCCATATTTTACTCTGGACACTGAAAGGTGATGAAGAACTTGACACAAACAATCAGACAGAAACAACAGAGAACATGGAACCAAAACATTGGTTCTCTTACACAGAGAGTCATATTTACACAATACTTGGCTTGTTGCCTGGTAGGCACTTCACTGACACACTGGCACAATTACAAAACAGGTCTGTGGTTTCCTTCATGGTGATACATTTTCCTCCACAAGTGATATATGAACGTGAGACTATTATGAAGCAGGGAGACCCCATTGCAATGCCCACACAGTCTGTTACTGCCCTGCTGTTCACCCTATCTGCAGTTCCAGCAGAGGTTTACAGCTCAGACAGAGACATGCACCTAGGAACACACACTTGGCTGGTGCTGCTGGATCCCAGGCTGAGGTCCCTGATCCATTTTATCCAGTTGAGGGTTTATGGGCACTTGGCCCAATGCCAGAGCTCTGTAGTGGTTCTCAATAAAGTCACAGATGAGACTGTTTATCAATTGTGTGGAGTATATTCAGGGTTTGACATTTACACAGCATTTCACAGAGTGGGATACAGGGTTCTCTACAGAGCAACAGATGACTTTAAAATGCTGACATTTTTTGATCTCATTGCACCAGGTTTTATTCAGACTCAAAAGTATCTAGTACCTCTTCTTCTGAGAAAACCAACACAGTTGTTGGTGACATTTATGTTTGAAGAGATCAGATCAGAACTGAAAATTACTGTCAACAAAAATTGTCTGGTGGTGATTCATTCAAGTAATTTTACTCAAATGATGCAAAGTTTGATGACAGTTCTCTTTGATGGACCAGACACAAAGGCTCCAAACTTCAGTTTTCCTGCTGGACAGCATCATGTTTGCTGCAGTACTTTTCAATGCGTACTGCTCATCAGACAAGGAATCACATTGGTGCAACCTGATACATTGTACAGTTTTGACAAAGTTTCAGTTTTATCTTCAAAGACATTTCTTGATACACCTGAAAATTTTGAGACATGGAGAGTTCCCAGAGCTGGGAATGGCATGTCAATGCTTTGGGTTGACAAAATTGAGGCAGATATTGGCTCTCACATTCAAGTAATTCCCAGCAACTTTTCTTTCTCTGGTGCAGACCACCCCCTCTGTCTACATGGAGGAATTGCCTTCATCAGCATTGGCAAAAATGTTTCATCAGAAATGGAGAATATTTGTCTAATGAAAAATAGTCATCTTACTTTTCTGAAGCCAACATTTTCCTCAAGTAACTTGTTGCTTGTTGTCACCAGTGTCTATGAGACACATGGTACTTTTCAAGGAACTCTTGAGATCTCTGCAACTGCCTGTGAGTTACTTAAAATGTCTTTGTGTCTTATTGATTCACAGTTTGGAGTGGAAGATGTAATGGACTTTATGTTCTCTCAGAAAAGGACTCTTGGTGAGATGTTGACCAGTGTCATGGGAAATGACCCAACAACAATAAACTCCACAGGTTTTGAATGTGTTGTTTTGCAGATCAGGGCTGTTCATCCAAATGAACAGTGCAAATTCCCTTTTGACCAGCTTTGGGCAGAAAGATACCATTTCAGCACACAAGTTCATATAGAGAAGTTGACTGAACAAAAGATGCTGCATGAGGTGGTTTTCAGAGGTCAGCTGATGAGTCTGGGAAAATTTCGTGTCAAGAAATATACACTGACTCATGAGAGCTCTCTGAGGATGACTGTTGGCAATTACATTCAGCATGACAGCAAAAGGGATGCAAACTTCACTCCATTTGACCAAGACAAAAAGGAAAATACATCCACAAATTTTGGGGAGTCCTTCTACAGAAAACATTCATCAAACACCTTCATGATTGTGGAGCCACCTTTTGGAAAAAACCTGCATTTCATGTTGAGAATGTTTGCAGAAACACCTATCCATGCACATTCCTTATTTTTCACTTTTGATTGTTGGGGTTTGTTCAGTTGGCTGGATGTTAGTCTGAGGCCAGCCACAAGACACATGTTCATTTGGAACAAAAACACAAAGTATCCTTTGTCCCATGTGTTCACAATCATAGAGTGGAACTTGTGGAGGAGCTCTTTACTCATAAGTGTGAATGAAAGTGACATCCAACTGGCAGGCTTGCATATTGACATGCTGGTAGAGCTTCAGGTAAGCCTACATCCCTTCCAAATATGAGGACACAAAGTTTGTGGTGTCAGTTTCACTCCTTCACAAACATAATTGTTCAAACATCTTGCTCTTTTCTGTCATGACTGAAACTTCCAGGCTGACTTGTACCTCTTTCAGGAGGTGAACTTCTATGACACATGCATAGCTCAATGCATTGGCTGCACCCTGAGTCAGATGATGTCACTCAACTTGACATTCAAGCTGAGTCAGCACAGGAATTGGCTGCAAGCAGATTTTTTGAGAAAAGTGCACAGCATTTACCTGACAGCATCATATCCAGTCCAAATAGTTGTGCAGTGGTTCTACAGTTCATCTCCTGAAGTGATACCTTCAGAGAAGTTGATTGACCCCTTCCTGCATTGGGATGGAACTCTGGTGGCAAGTCCTTTGTGTGATACCCCAATAGCACAATAATTCAACAACTTTTTCAAACACTACATGGCTTCTCCAGAAAGGCTGGCCCTGTTAACTGAGGAGCAACAGACAATTATTTCCAGGGCACTTGAAACATTGTATCCAAAGTGTAAACCTCCAGCAAAAAGCCGCTTGATAAGCAGGAAACCTTTGTCAAAATACAACAGACACCAGCACAGGGCTGTCCTGCACCAAGGCACATACACATTTTACAAAGAATTCAGCAAACTTCACTCATCTTCTTCTGAATATTTGCCATATGTTGCCTTCAACAAATATTTAAGTCCCACACTTATGGTGGGGAATGATACCTATGAATGGTATACCTGTCCAAATTATGTCCATAATCCAACACTCTTCACATGGATTAATGCCAGGCAATTCTGTGTATCCAGGGAGGCTGTTCTGCCCCTATTTTATGACAGAACAGAGGAGGAAGCTTTCCTTGCAGCCCTGAAGGATGTGAAGGACTTGTTTCCCATGGAGGCTGTGTTCATTGGCCTGGTAAACATGGCCAAGGTTGGTATTACTCTTACTTTCAGAAAAAGCCAGGAAACAAAATTATTGAAAGAGAAAGAACATTCAAAATAGTCCAAAAGTGTGTTTGCTTGACCGAATAATGCAGCTAAACAACCAGTTTCAATTTCAGCACAACTGGACAGCACATGTATGGGAACCCTTTCTCTTGGCTCCATATCAAGGGTGGAAGAATCTTTATTTTAACTTCAGCAGGAACAAAGCTACCTTCGTGAAAAGACACACAAGGCATCATTTGTCGGAAATATTCTCTGTGTTGCATTTCGTCAAATGTTTCCAGTCAATGGATGTGGAACCTTGCTTTTCAAATGAAAATACTTCCACATTGAGAAGTGTCACAATAAATTTTACCAGAAATCTTCAGCCCACAAAAGTTCATCTTTGCTCAATGCTTTTGCTCCTCAACTTAGCCCAAGCAGACTGGGTGTCAGTGGACTGTCATCAGAAAATTCTGAGTCACATCGTTTGCTTTTTTCCAGCGAAAGACAATGAAACAGCTACAGATTACATTGATGCAAATTGCAACAAGTTTGAAATATTTTTTGCTTCAAATTGCTACAGTTTCTTTTGGAACTTTGGAGATAAAGAAAGAGCAACACAGAGCTGTAACAATTCCTGTTTCTTTGCTGTTTTCAGCCAGACAAAAACTTTTAGTGTGTTTCATCTTTTACTCACAAGCACCAGTTTAACTGGTATAAAGGTGGCATCCCCAGAAAGTATTGATATGAAACAGCTGAAATTTTATGTCATCAAAAGGTATTGGCTGCAGACCAGAACTGAACTCAGTAGCAACAGAGCTGGACTGTTTGCTTGCTTCAGACCACCATCAACACAACTCTATGTGGACAGTGATTCACTTGTCAAGTGTGTTGGTGGATATTTCATGTCCACTGCATTTATATGCAAGGCAGATTTTAGCTGCAAAATTGATACCAAGATGGTGAAGTTTGAATCTGAACTGACTAAATGCAAAGAGACAAGGACCAAGAACACAATCAATAGTTCAGTTTGTTTTCCTCTACTTTACAAAGGGACTGATGAAACTTGCCAAACATTTCTCAGAAGGCAAATTCTGTATGTAAGAAAGAATGAACTGTCAGACACAAGATACATATGCTCTTTATCAGAATCAGTCTTCTATCCCAACACCTTTGGTAAATGACACAGTTCCTGACTGCGGTTTGCTTGCAGAAGATGAAGAAATGTACATTAGTTTCCAAACAGATGACAAAAGCCAGTCATGTTCCAACCCAAATCAATTGCCATGTGTACCTGGTTTTCCAATATGTTATGACATTGTAGATGTCTGTATTTACAGGCTCAATCAGCATGGTCTCCTGTCCCCTTGTAGGACTGGCTCTCACATTGAGAGTTGTGTTCACTTCCAATGTCATGCACATTACAAATGTTCAGGCTATTACTGCATATCTTGGGCAAATGTGTGTGATGGAAAGTGGGACTGTCTCACAGGAGTAGAGGAAACAAAATGTACTGTGCTGATGAACTGTAATGCAAAAATGAAGTGTTTCAATTCCAAAATATGCTTACCATTTGCCAATATGTGTGATAACTATGTTGATTGCCCACATGAAGATGATGAGATGTTGTGTGAACTTAGTGCCCCAATTTGTCACAACAAATGCTTCTGTTTGAATTTTGCCATAATGTGTCAGCATATTTCTCTTTCAAGCTTGAACATAAAGACCAAGTTTTTTGTCTCATTTTACTTGGTAAATTGTGGCCTTCTCACTGCCAGTGGCATTGTCAGTGATGTGGCCATATTTGCCAATTTCTCACTCAACACCCTCTCAGATGTGCCTGATACTACAAGAATGGTTCAATTAATCTCAATTGATATGTCACACAATGACATCAAACACATCAGGACACACTCATTTTCAAACTTGGTCAAATTGTCTCACATTTTGTTGGCCAGAAACAATATATCTTATGTGGATGAGAAGGCCTTTGTGAACTTAGGCAAAATTCACTTGCTTGATTTGGAGGGAAACAACTTGACACACCTCCAACCTACTGCTTGGCACAGGGTTCTTCACATTCATATGCTAAAGTTGAGACATAATAATTTTGTTTCTCCTCCAGTTCTAAGTGAGTTTGTCTTCATCCTGATGCTGGACAGACACCAGTTTTGCTGCAACAGACCACATAGCCAGAGATGTGTGGCACCCACCAAATGGAATTCATCATGTTCTGAGCTTCTACCATCAACAGCTCTTCAAGTGCTTTTTCCTCTTGTGTTCACTGTTGTGCTGTTTTGCAATTCAATGACAGTTGTCTGCAGTGTTTGTCAGCAAAGGAAAAGGACTGGACTTTCACCACATGCAAGAAGAAAAAACCCCTGTGATCTAATTGTAAAATTGATATGCATTTGTAATGTACTTTCTGTAATTCACTTGGTGATTATTTCTGCAGGCCATGGGAGCTATTCCATAACCTACCCTTTGTTTGCAGGATATTGGCAAAAGAGTTCCTTTTGTGTGTCAGCATTTTTACTTTGTGTTTTCTCCAGCATTTTTATTCCACTTTTGTTGGCTTTTCTTTCTTTAGCTAGGCTTCAAGTTGTGCTTCAACCTTTTGATTCTCCTTTCAAATCATACACATTTGTTGCAAAATGTCTCTTTGCTTTTGGGTCTGTATCAGTCTGCATCACAGCTGTGTTTTGCACAGTGTACTTCACCCTGACTCAGAACTCTTCAGGACTGTGCATCCCTCATGTTGATATTACTCAAGAAAATATTCTTGTGTTACTATTTCTGTCTTTTACTTCAACAGAGGAAATGTGTGCCATTGTGATCATTGTTATAAATTCTTATCTACTCATCAAAAATCTGAGGACCTCACAAAAGGAGACCACAAGCACCAAACAGACTGGTAAAGCTATTCCTGTGCAGCTGGCTACCCTGTCATTGTCTCATATCCTGTGCTGGCTGCCTTCCAATACCACATTTCTTGTCTTACTCAACACAACTCACTACCCTTTGGTGGTTCTTCACTATATGACTGTGTTATGTATGCCAGTCAATGCCATCATAGTTCCTCTTGTTTTTGTCATTGTGCTCCAGAGAAATTAGTCACCAATGTCTTGCAGTTCCTATATTTTGAAAATAGACAACAAACAACGTAGATTTTTTCATGTTTCTGCACTTGCAATGATACCTATTTCTTCCCTGACAAACTTTGAATTATTTGCCTCTGGTTCTCAATGCTTGGAAACTTTCTCAATAAAGTCTACTCTCCTCTTGATCTGCATGTTGTTGAAAGTAGAGTTGGCTCCAAAAAACCAAAAAAAAAACGCACCTGTTCTCTGAGAACAAGAGGCAGAACATCTCTTGATTTTGTCTTGAATACTTCTCCAAATTCATCATCAACATCAACATACTCACAAGAAGAAATCTTGCCTGTTACTTGCTGGGGCCTTGCCAACAAATTGGTTGTGTTCATGCAGCAAATATTCCAGAGAAGATCAAATGCAATGCCTTCCTTTCCAAAGTTATTCACACACAGCAATAATCACTTCAGCCAAAGGAAAACTGCTTGAAAACAACAAGAGATCAGAGAAAAATGAGACTGCCGCCTGACTTGGCCAAGGACAATCAAGTCACCACACAATGCCTCTGAGTAAATTCTGAACACTTTTCAAAGTTTGGAATGAAACCTCTTTTGCCCAAATTTGAAACACTAAACAGGAGGCATATCAGGGCAGGTATTGTGCAAACTTTCAAAATGAATATCTCATAATGAGGGACAATATTTCTGACGCAATGTCAGCGTGATATTCGAACTCTGCAATGCTGTTGGCTGACCCTCCGATTCTGTTCCTCATTGACCAGATCTCAGAACCACCTCTGTGAGCAAAGACGAGGGGGGCGCAGAGGTCATTCGCTTCCTCACCACCTTGACCCCCAACTCCGACCCACCCTTGACCTCTCTCAGACCCACCCTTGCTCTCTCTCTCCACCCTTGCTCTCTCTCTGTCTCTCTCTCTCTCTCCCTCTCTCTCTCTCTCTCTCTCTCTCTCTCTCCACCCTTGCTCTCTCTCTGTCTGTCTGTCTGTCTCTCTCCCTCCCTCCCTCTCTCTCTCTCTCTCTCTGTCTCTCCCTCTCTCTCTCCACCCACTCCCGCTCTCTCCCTCTCTCTCTCTCTCTCCCTCTCTCTCCCTCTCTCTCTCCCTCCCTCCCTCTTTCCCTCTCTCTCTCTGTGTCTCTCTCCCTGTCTCTCTCCACCCTCTCCCTCTCTCTCCCTGTCTCTCTCTCTCTCCCTGTCTCTCTCTCCCTCTCTCTCTCTCCCTCTCTCTCTCTCCCTCTTTCTCCCTCTTTCCCTCTCTCTCTGTCTCTCTCTCCCTGTCTCTCTCTCCCTGTCTCTCTCTCTCAGATCCACCCTCCACCCTTGACCCAGCCGCTGCAGATGTTCATATCCCTGTCATCACCAATGGAGATTTGCTCACGAAGGAAACTGCTCACGTGGCAAAAATGGAACCGGGTGAAGAATGAGAGTTGCAACGGGTCAGACAGCTCCACGTGGTCTGGTTCTTGTCACGACGGACGGGGTGGATCCACCATGCCCCAGGGGTCAGTGGTCCCACAACCTCCAGGCTTTTCTCATGCCGGGGTTGGATCCAGGGGCGCATGGCATTGTGGGTCATCTTCTGGATCCTAGTGTGCCTGGCTCTTGTAGATCTGTCTGTTCTCATGCCATGGGGTAGGTCCACTAGGTCCTCGGGGTCAGTGCCCTTCATACCCTCCAGCCTTTTCTGATGCCAGGGGTGGATCCAGGGTTTCAAGCATTGTAAGAGCAGGGTGGTGTTGCATTGTGGGTCTTGTTCTGGATCTTTGGCTCCGGTGCATCTGTTTCTTTCCCATGCCTTGGGTACATCCACCATGCAGGTCTGCGAGGTTTTATGCTGGGGCCGTGCAACTTGCAAATTGGGGTGCCTTGACTAGGATAATTTTGAGTGGTATACTTCTGTCCAAGTTCTGATGCTAGCATCATTACATCAAGATTCTATAAAAGGGGCGATGGAGGGAAACGCACATCAATGCAGGGTCATTCCTTCCCTAGAGGGGCGGAACGGCCCTGACTATGTACGCTGCAGGAGCATCTGCCTCGACGGAATGAATCCTCTACCAACGTGAGTACTTCAAGGCCACACACAGTAC
>JAAUXT010037521.1_pt1 | contig 13060 bp, 9 predicted proteins | sample 7278171 | NCBI WGS metagenome assembly JAAUXT01 (sample SAMN14350112, study PRJNA611818) | marine sediment metagenome | isolation source: surface marine sediment (1.8m) | place: French Polynesia: Moorea | collected 2018-08
CTTCCTTGTTTATCAATTCTTCCTGGTCCTCCTTGTCCTCCACCAGCCATGCTGTCTTCTGCAGGGTGGGTCTGGCCGCAGGGGGGGGGGTCTGGCCATGGGGGGGGGGTCTGGCTGCAGGGGGGGGTTTTGGCCGCGGGGGGGTTCTGGCCGTGGGGGGGGGGGCAGGGGACATTTTGGTCCAGCTGCCATATACTGCATTACCACATGGTGCTTCGCCCTAAAGGGACTTCGCACAATTACGAGTGAGCCCCAAGTGGTAGGAAGGAAAAATGACGTGGTTGAAACAAAGGCGAATGAGCCGGGTCTCCTTTTGTATTCTCGTGGGACGTTTACCTCCGTCTCTCTCAGCAAATGCAATTCATGCAGACAGAGAGCGGGGAAAGAATTTGACTGCGGTGTTGAATGGTCCCGAGGGGCGAGCCTCATGCAGACGCTGCGACGCACGTTGCTGCTTCGACCGGGATGAGGGGCAGGTGTTGTGCACTCAACTTGTCACGTCCAGGGGCCAGGACTTGTGGGCTCTCAGAATGTTGTTTTGCTTTGTTCTGCGGTGTTCTGGCTTTGGGTACAAGAGTTTTCGTTTCGTTTTTGTTGAGGAAATTCTGGCCAGCTGCACCCGAGACGCGTTTTTTCGTTTCCTCGAACGAGGCAATCATGATCCCCCTGCCAAATAATAAATCGACACCTGCTCCACTTGCTTCCTTTACTTTCTGTGTTTCTTACGCTCATTATTCCCATGTAATTCGGAGGGAGGAAGCCACAAAACTGAGCATAACCATCCATCGTCGCTGCACGAAAAGTCATTGCGTCTTTCATTCGTGCAGATGAACTCGTATTACTTCTGGATGTTCGTGCAGACAGTATAGATTTTTTTTGAAATCGCCTATTCGCACAAAAGCAAACACGCAGAATGGTTTCTAAAGCCAGACACACTTCACAAAAACGCGTAGTTTCCCCAGTCTAAAAATATTCCACAACGACAATACGAAAATGTCTCGATCAAAAATGCAAAGGGCTGTTCGTATCGTGTCTGCTTTATTCACTGTGTTCCCACAACTGACAAACCGGTCTGTCGTTTGCCTGCAGGTGATAAAGATGCTGGTCGTGGTGGTGGTTCTGTTCGGGATCTGCTGGCTGCCGCTTCACGTCTTCATCCTCGTCATAGACTTCAACCCGCATCTCATAGAGGACCCCTCGCCCCAGCTGCAGCAGCTCTTCACTGGTGAGTAAATGAAGGACGCTGAGGCCCAGGCAGCAGGCTGAGAGGTTCATTTGGCTTCGTCAGCAAGAATGGGTCCTCAAGTACGGACCCAAGATTTGGCCGAGGAGACCCTCACCTCCAACAGGCGAACTCAACAGAAAACAGACACAGAGAGAAAATGAAAAACAAAACGGTCATGCCGCCCACTAGTTAAGGGGCCATTTTTCAGCGATTGGGGCCAGTTCCACATTTGGAAGCTTTTTACAAGCACAAAACTAAAGGCCATTCGTCCAAGTTCTGTCTGGATTGTGACACAAGCCCGGGCTCCTTGTCAGTCACAACACGAGTCGAGATACTCCGAACACGAGAAATGTTTTTGCAGGAGCTGTGTGAGTTATTTTTGGTCCCCATGCTGCCCCTGGTATCGAGTCGCGGGCTGTTCCACCGAGATACCGAGGCCCAATTCCTATTTATCACCACGAGTCATTTGTCCCCATTGTTCGGAAATCATCATTTACTTGGGCTGAGTTTACGCTCGACGCGTCTGTGTGGTTGTGTTGCGAGGGACAACCCTGCGCCTGCCAGCGACGCGAGGCATGACTCGACCAGTGTGAATCTGGTCAAAAGCAACGTTTTCATTTCGTTTCAGCTCTGTATTACACAGTTCACTGGCTGGCCATGTCCAACAGCTTCGTCAATCCCATCATCTATGGATTCCTCAATGACAGCTTCAGGGTAAGAAATGTCCTCGCGTTGTAGCAATGAGTTTCCGATGTGACCCGCATGCCACTGATGAGGCACCAAGGAGAAAATTTCAAAACTTGCAGGCGATTGACTGAAATCTTCCAACAGTCTCACCCGGCGCCCAACACACACACCTGAAGAATTCTGGGTCTGACTTTGAAACGCTCTTTGTGGATCTGATGACCAAACATGCACGGTGGCAAGGCTCTTTTTTTGGTTGTCTCGCCTCAAGAGCAAAAAAAAAAAAAAAAACAATTGCAAAGACAGACCCAGCTTCTCTTTGGTCAGGCCCTGCACCCGTCAAAAGTTTCACTGCTTTTGCGTGATCACACAAAATATGTCGTCCATGCAGCCAGAGCGTGTTAAAGTCTATTTTTAGAGTCACGTGTACCCAGCAATCCAGGTTCTTCTTCTGATATTATTGGAGAAGGGAATCAACAGAAAAAAAGTGTCTGTGAGTGGATCGACACCGATAAATCATGTCGAGGGCGACGTGGTGTACTCACTTCTCCAGTGCGTTCGACAGCGTAGATGTATGAGACGCCATTTGGTCCGTGTTTCCATTCAGCAGCCGGATCAGAAACGCTGAGACTTTCTCATAATCTCAACAAGTGCGTGGTGTCAAAGTTTGAAGGGGTCAGAAAATACCTTTTCCCAATGGACCCGTGCTAGACAGGGAGCAAGACCTATCGACTGAATGAACGTGCCGAACTGACCGGGAAAGTGACCCCCTGGATCCATTTCTGATCTGAAGATGCTCTTTTCGGTGCACAGGAGACCAAGAGCAAAGAGCCAACTGGTTGATGTGGGAAGGGGGCGGTCTCAGATCAGTTTGAAGACAAGGATCACCAACCACAACACCCTTCTTATGTTTCCAGGCGGATCTGAAGCGGTTGTGGCGGAAGTGGTTCCCGTGCTGCAAGGTGTGTCCGTGCCTGCGCGTCGCGTGGACGCAGGAGTCCACCATCATGGTCAAGGAGTACTACAGCCGCTGCGACGGCCGCAAACAATCGCACAGCACCGAGAGCGCCACGCACGGGGGCGGCACCAGCTCACGCCTCACGGAGCAGACGCGCAAACTGCTGAACGTGCGCATGAACGGACACGGCGGCAGCGCCGGCGGCGGCGGCGGTGGTGGTGGAGGCGGCGGCGCCGTCGAGACGCTGAAGCTGAACGGGAAGAAGATAAGCGGAAGTGGCGCCGGAAGTGGAGGCACGCTGCTGCCGAAGCCGACGAGCACGCCGCGCGTCAGCAATTCTGCGCTGTGATCCGCCGTGCACGCCGGACGCCACGCGACGCGAGGCCAAGTTCTGCGTGCCTGGAAACTGTTGAATGCTGTGTTAACAAGCTGCTGGGGGAAGTAGATGCCAAACAGACAATTGTTGTGAGCGGTTTCAACCAGGTAAGCGAAACCTGTTACCTGGGTCTTGGAAGGCCTTGGCCTGAGAAACCCCGCTGGATTCCGCTGGTGAGAAGTGAGTTTGGCATTGTGTTCCAGACGAAGTGCTTGTTTGTCAGATGTATTGACAGGCAGTGTCAAGTTTTCCCGAGAATCCTGCAGTTAGAAAGAGCCTGACAGAAACAGAAGAAGGATGAACTTACAGAACCTGCCTTATGAACTACACAGGCAAATGTACATTCCAAAACAATCTATTTCTGGAGGTCTTAAAAGTGTTTTGTAGCGTATTTTGGTGTCCTGTCGTTTCACCCATGAAGTTCGGAACACCGCCGACGCAGAGAGCTCGTACTCGTAAGTCTACCCGACCGCCTTGTTCAGACGTGGGTCAAATGTTCGACGATCTTGGGTCGAGTCCAAAAACGTGAAACATGAAAGCAAGTGCAAATGTCGCAAATCAAAAGGAAGGTCACAAAACAGTCAATTTGGGAACGCAAAGTGGAATTCTCAGCTTGATTTCTCAAAGATTCAACAAGTGCCAAAAGCAGATTGTTCACAGCAACACAGTGTAGCCAGTGATAGAACTCTCAACATTCACTTGTCTCAAACTGGTGCTTCTGATGAGGCACATGCAGATTCTCTTGTGGAAGCGAACCGTCACACAGTGAGGAAAGGATGTCGGAAAAGGAAGACATCCACACGAACGGAAAATCGGTGTCAAGATTGTTCTGTGAAAAAAACTTTTGTTGTCACGAAGAGAAATTGTAGAGCTGTGTCTGTGATCAAGGCTTCTCTGTTGACGCGGACCCGCGGTTCATGCAGCGTCCGCATTCACAATTTCCGGACACGGACGTGAAAGGGTACACGATGTGAACTTCGGTTTCGCGTTGATCGTTCTCACTTTCAGAAAGAAGATACTCATTCGCTGAGTTGGGTGTGCTCTCTTGTTCAAGTCCACGTGTGTGAACAAACCTAGAGTAAATCTATTTTGATTGATTCAAAACAAGTTTTGCATTTTTTGTTGAAAAAAAAACAACAAGAAAAGTCAGTGACAGTGGTGGACAAAATACTCAGACTGAAAACGTGATCAAGAGGCTCCTTTGGGTTCCACTCACTCACTCACTCACTCACTCACTCACTCACTCACTCACTCACTCACTCACTCACTCACTCACTCACTCACTCCTCTCTCTCTTGTTGTGTGGGGTTCAGGTCTCGGGAGAACCCTGCTTCACACTCGCCGCTGCTTGTGGCACTGCAGTCAGTAGCAGTCTCAGCTTGGCCGGCCTGCCTCAGCAGAATAAGAAGCAAGCATACGCTCTATAGTTTATTCTCACTCCAAGGCAAGCAACTGCACTGCAGGGTTGTTGTATTTGCAGCTTTTATCTGGCAGCTCAAGGTGCTGGCCTGGTGCGCAGCTTCAGCTTCGCACAGCTCCGCTGAAGCAGCTTCACCAGGTACTCAGTGCCTTGCCTGAAAGCTGGATTGCGCACGTGGGAAGAGCCAACTCTTCCACATGACTCTCTCTCTCTCTCTCTCTCTCTCTCTCTCTCGCACTGACTCACCACGCATCAAACCAAAGTTGTACGCAAATCTGGGTCTGATATTTACACAGGCATGTCAAAAAAAAAAACGAGCGGCTCAATGTAAGCGCCAACAAATTGAGATTACTTCGTGCACAAATCAGCGTCAGTTTTGTGCATTCAAGTGTGAGCTTCCATCAGATTCCACGAACGCCGCGCACCCACACACTTTGTTGATGTTACCGAGGTTCTGACGCAGCCGCGTTCGTCTGATTTCACTCAAACACCGCCTTCAACACACCAAGCGCTCTGTGCTCTCGAGTTAAGGTCAAGGCTCGACGGGAACCGTAACTCTTGCAGAACCCAACTCCAAATAGCGCGAGAAACTGATGGTGACGTTTTTGTTTCTCAAAAAGTATGATTTCAAAGGACGCTTTGGTCCCCAGGGTTTCGACCTTGGACCCACCAAAGCTGCGTGCGTGACTTTGCGTCCTCTTTGTGCTTTTTTCTTGCAGTTGTGCCTTTTTTCATCGCAAACTGCGCAAGTCAAACATGGCTTTTCGTAATGAAGTCGGCACCGTCAAATTCTCCGAGAAGTCCCCGGTACCGAGACGTTTCCACTTCCTGCGGTGACAAAAGGCTTCATCAGAAGCTCGTTACGCCGTGTGGTGCGCATTCAAAAAACACAAGATGGGCTGATAATTCGCTCATTACGAACGCCAACGCCATATTCCCAGGTTTTCACCAAGTACGTTCAGGGCCATCAAAAGTTGGGTTGCAATCAACGACGCAGCGTCCACGGACGATTCCGTACCACAAAGCAGGCTTTTCAGTGTCAGTGCGGGGTCTGTGCTTTGCACTTGCACCACCCGAGTACACAGATTCGAGGTGTGCTTTGAGTCGACACCTGGTGCTCATCATTCAACAAGAGAAGTTGACAAAAGGAAAACAACATGAAAGTCGTGCGATTCCACTTGAGCTGACGTTATTGTTACGACAAACTGTCGCGACATTGAGTGACCTTGGGCCCGGCCGGAAACTGCGCGATCAGCGACGTGCGCCGATTAGCCAGACGACGTGACGTGACGCGACCCGGCGTGCCTCGCCGGGCGGCTGCCTCTCCAGGACGTGTCGGTCTCCAGCGGATCCAGCTCACCGTGACCGAGAAGACCTTTCAGAGAACTTCCACCTCTGCTAATGCAAAATGTTCACACGAACGTTTCTTCCAGAAGAGAAGTTCCACTGGGTGGAAGAGATTGTGAGGGTCCTCTGTGTCCCCTGGATCTGGCTGCCCGAGGCAACGCTAGCGTCGTGCAGAGGGCACTGAAGTCCCCTCCGCTGCCCGGAAGGAGCGTGGGCAGCACGGGCACAGCAGCTTCGTGACGTTACGGCAGAAAACAGCCCGTGACGTCAATTTGGGAGCAAACGTCGGAAAAGCGCTGTGGACGCTTCCGAGTTGCCAGCGAACGTCTCAACAGTGACACACCTGACTTGGAGTTGGAGCCGATATTGATAAAAAAAAACAACCTCAAAATTAAATTCCGAAGAACACGTTGATTTCGAGCGCCTTTTGAGCACGCACGCTTCGAGTTTCTTTGTACTTTGTTTTGCCTTCTTCTCGTAAGTTTTGCGAGACAAAGAATTCAACACAAGCAGGTTTGAAACAAGTGTCCAGTCAGGATGTATGGTGCGTCCATCATTGTCGCTGTGCTTGTTTCTTTCCTCAACAAAAATTTGTCCAACAAAGGTACGTACCTTTTGACGGTTTACACTGTGCCTCTTCAGACCTTATTTCTGGATTCACTCGAAACTTTAATTCTGTCGTGGTGTTTAGAAGCACCGACTTGCACCCACTTTGTAAGAAAGGAGTAAATCTGATAAAGGACACTTTTGGAGGAAAGGAATTGTTCTGGAGAGAGAGAGCCATCAATGTGCTGCTCTGCTGCGAAACACAAACGACGCACAGACGGTGCTCCTGCACTCCAAATGGAATTGTTACCTCCCTCGCGTTCTGAGAACAATCTCCAGGAAACAGATGAAACTCTTTGTTCCCTCCACCCGCGAGCAAATTTGCGCAATGTTAGCTGTTCAGATCACAAGTCGTGCTCACAAGCACAAGCACAGAAATGTACGAGAAATTTCGTCGACTCGTTCGCGATCGTAATGAGAATTTGGGGAAAGAAGCGCAACATCGCTGGCACCTACGTTCCTGGGAAAGCAGACTGACGCACGTCCGGATTTTCACTCTGCGTCCGCTCCGACCTTCGCTGAGGAAGCGACAACTTCTGCCTCGCGTTTCATTCTCACGACAACGGTAATTGTGGTCTGGCAAAGGTCACAGACAACACGAGTGTGGGTTTCTCCTTCAAACGTGCACAGACTTCTTCGTTGACATTTCGTGCTTTTCGAAACAGTTCAGTTCTTTCTTCAAATGATTCAAAGAAACAGTTCCGCAGTGAGCGACAGTCAAATATGAAGGCAAATGCAACCAGTTGAAATTGACATGACCTTTCCATAGATCGTGATCAGAAACAGCTTTGTCCTTAGAATCGGCGTGTCACCAAGTCGTGTCACCAACTTGTTTTCGTTTGCGTGATCTTCAGATACACCCACATTTTCCACGTTTCTTCTCTTTTACAATTAACCGTCTTGAAATCCACCTCATTTTCCAGATTGCCTTTAGGCTCGTGTGCCGTTTCAATGTCATCTGCATGTCCCACGTTCACACTGCAGGCATCGCGCTCTCTGTTCACGTGTCAGTGAGAGCGTCGGTACGAGCACTGCTGCGTTGTGGTCTAAGTGATTGAAAATCTGGAAAGAGGGAATCTGAGCACTTTGTTTGCCGCGAGCCCTGGGAGGGAGGAAGGATTTGTCTCAATCCGGAGGCATGAATATTTCCACGGAGGACCCTCACAAATACATCACGCCGGCATTTACTCGATTTGCTTCCATTTTCTACATTTGCATTTCAGCTTTGGCGTTATGACTCGAGGCGAGAGGTAAGATATCTCCGGCTCGCCAGGCCTGATGTTTTACTGCCGCGCTGCAGCAAAGACTTGGTCCAGTTCATCTGATTAGGGCCAGCGGACCCAGAGGCGGAAACTCGAATATGGGATTTGGTCGCAGAGGCAACTATTGAGGAGGCCTCGAGAGAAATCTCGCAGGTGTCATCGTGTCGCACTTTGAGCCTTATGACACACAAACTGACGGCGCCGAATACTTCTATCCAGACACGGAGACCACAATGCTCTACAACTCTGCCGGCAGGCCTGAGTCCGTTACTTGTGCGAAAAAAACTTTGTGGCCAGTTCCTTGTTCAGTTCACAAGGATGTGCAAAATGTTTGTAAAACGCATCATTCAAACATTGAAACCAGAGTTTGTGGAAAGCAAGATCATCTGATCGGAAGACTTCTGTGTGATTTTGTTCTTGAGTTCTCCGCGAAATGCCATCTCTGAGACTCGGTAACTTTGCATGTTGGTGACAGTGTGTCGTCGGTTGACATCTCAGGTGAAACGCACAGGACAATGTTGCGTTGCTCGCAATATGGGTGACAACCGCGCGCAAAGCTCCTCAACCGCAGATGTTCCAAGCACACTACAAGTCAGGCTGGAGCTTCAGCTTCGGCAGGACGTCGTGAACCGTTCGCTGCAGGGCCACAGTTCCGTCCGCGCGGCACCAGCGCAACCATCAAATACCGGGCGCAGCTCCCGGGAAATTAACCGCACTTCCCCCTGAATGAAGTTAATCGGAAAATCATTCATTCTCACTGTCCAATAATTGTGCAGGGACCTGCGCCGATTTCATCTTTTTTGACCTGGTGTCAATGGCAGAAACTTTTTGTCCTGAAGTCCAGCCCAAAAAGATTTTTTGCTAAAGTCAGAACAGCTTGATGATCAACAGAACCGAAAAGCAGACCTGTCGTGTGAGTCTCAGTTTTGTGGCCAAACCAACGTTCTGGCTATCCCACCGCAAAGAGGACAGGTGGGAGGCTTCAAAAAACATTTTTGTGCTACTTGTACCCCATTCTACGCACTCAGTAAGGCCAGGATCATGGTCTGTTCATCCCATTGCCCACAGCTTTCATTGACGCCACGTCATCCTGACACCACCTGCAGAACAACAACCTAATTGGCGCTGCAGACAGACAGGTAATTTGGTGGGGCGGTGATAAGTTGTGTGAATGATGATGATGAGCGGAACGTTCATCGTCGAGGCCTCCAGGGCCCCAGTTTCCATTCACATCACTGCCTCACCAACGAGATAGATCTATCTAATTTGGTGGGTAGCCGCTTCGACTGCGGTGGATAGACCGATAATTTGGTCTGCATGATGGACTGTCATATTTGTGAAGTGTGTCGTCATTTGTTCCGTTCAGAGAAGCGACGCAAAAACGGTTCAGAGGGGAAATCATTTTCAGGCGCAGTCAGGTCATTCAAAATTTTTTTCCAGTAGGAGTTGGCACGATCATGCCCATGTGAACACTGCGTCGCCAATCTGCCCCACGGTGCACCTGCTGCTCACCCACTTCACCATGGCGTTGCCACAGGTTCCGTTGAAGCACAAAGCATTCATGGAGTTTGTTGTGGATCATTTCTGATACACCCCAGACCATGCAGGTGACAAGAAATATCCCGAAAGCCATTTTTCCAGAAAGAGGGCCGTCAAATCTTCGAGAAACTGAAACCCACAGGGGGTAGGCACGACGCGATTTCCATAACACAGACCTCATTCTTCCACCGAAAATGAATGAAGAACCTGCCGATGGCCTTGAGTAACTTCAAGGAGTGTGACACTAAGGCTGTGGAGGGTGTTCGTCTTTCACCTCTTCCCCAGGGGCGAGAGACCCGGTTGATCTGGGGCCTCCTGGGTCCCACGTTGCTCCGCGGTTCCGCCGAGGAGCCTCGTCTTCATAAGTTTGCGTCCCCCAGTGTGATGGATGTGTTGTCTGGAGCGCGTTCAGAGCGGAGCGCCTCCAATAAGGAGGAGGAAATCCAGTGTTGTGTGCAGGACCCCCGGTTGGGCAGACCGTACACTCACCATCACTTAAGTACTGCAGTTACTCAGCCTCAGGTTCTGTCAAGGCTGCACCAGAGTGAAAAATACAGTGTGAAAGACTTGTGTTTATTGTTCACTCCAGTAGAGAGAGAGAGAGAGAGAGAGAGAGAGAGAAACTCTCCTGCAGGAACATTGTGCTTATGGCTTTTATATATAGATCAGTGCCAGGTGCTGTTGGGGTACAACTACTTCGGCCTTGTGCAGCTTTGCTGAAGTAGCTCCACCAAGTACTCAGCCCCTCACCGAAAGCTGGATCGCTCGCGTGGGAAGATGCGACATCTTCCACACGACACCAGTGGCCATGAGCCAAGTTTCCTGTCAATCACCTTTTTGCATCAGAAGAAGCCGCGTCGTTTGCCTTGTGTTTCTCAAAATCTTGGCACAGCGCGAGTGGATCAACACCGAGCTGAGAGCACACATTTGTTGGCTCTGCCATCCTTCGTGAGCGATGTACAGCAGAAATGAAGATCCAAGAGCATACAAAGTGTGGCATCTTTCAAAGTCAGAAAGGTTTGATTGGAGCTTCCCCCTTTGGTGACCAAATGTCACACTCACAGGGCTTTCACCCAGGGGTCACTGGCCTTCCCAGTCTGCAACAAACAATGTGTTTCTGTTGTCTAAAAGGAAGCGTGGCTCACTTTGTAGCAGTCTCCCATAGGTCGGTGACTTCTTTTGCGGCCGCTTCACAATGCACCTCATCCTCGGCCCGGACACAAAAGACCACGAGCTTTCCTCGAACAGGTCTGCTTCACCTGTCCTTGGCACAGAAAAACGATGTTCTTCCTGCGCAGTGACGTTGAGCAGGTGCGCCTCGCCTTCCACGACACGTGTAGGCAGAGGGGTCATCAACCTCAACCATAAAACTTTCAGTTTATCCCTGAAAAGCCGGCAGAGTGAAGTTCTCGAGCAGCTCACCTTTCCACCTGAACAGCAGGGGCCTCGGGACCCTCGTTCCTCGTGGAGGCAGTTCTTCCAGACAGGGCCAGTCTGAGACCTGGTCGAAGGCAAGCAAAGAGAGGCCAAGAAGATCTGTGTGCTTTTCCAGTGCGTATTTCGATCCATTGCAATGGACAACAATGTCAATCCGACGTTCTATCCACCAGAGTCCATGGCGGGAGAGAGTGCAGCAAGTTCGTCCATATTTGGTGCGGACAGGAAACGAGCAGAAATGCCTCTCGACCCCCGATGCGAAATTGGTGAAAGACGGCGGCGATTACCATTTTATTGCTCATTTTTCTCTTTGCGTGTTTACGGGATCTCGAATTCCCTTTCTGATCATGTCACAATCTGCGCAGTGGCGGCGTGTAATCTACAGACTGATGAAGATGGAGCTCGGCTTCTGTGGAGACGGGAACATTTCTTTTCCATTTCATTGTCTTTTAATCGATCTGATCAAACGATCCAGATGACACAGACACTTGGACCGACTGGGCAGCTGATTCTGGTTCCTTGGTCAAAACCATACTCTTCTTTGTCCACTGACCGAAAAAGGAGTTGCCTTGCTAAACGAGTCCTATGATCAGAAGATTGTGTGACAAAAAGCGACCTGCATTTCATGGCTTCTTAGACAAACAGAATGATGACACTTGTCCCCAGACTTGGCCTCGTGGAGAAGCGGATGAGAGTCGCACTGTGATCTCAGCTTTGATTTCCATAGCCAAATCAGGGCGCGTCATTTTCGTTTGACCCGATTTCGGCGGAACCCTCACAGCGCCTCAACAGAAAAATCTACTCATGCAGACATTCATTCAAGCCCGTTGAGATCTGTTCAAGTCAATTATCTGTCCACCACAAACTTCCACAAGTTCATTTTCTGTTCATTCAAAATGACGAAAAGAGACACGTGTCAGAATGGATCACGCTGCAGATTTGGACATCAGGGACACTCGTTCTCGAATGTCCTCAAAAAGGTGCAGCAGCTTTGTTTTGAGTTGAAGGAGAGTCAAATGAATGAAAATTCATGAGACATTACAAATATCCATGCGCCAAAACAAACAAATATATTTCCATCGGCTGTTCACAACAAGCAGAAAATTGACACACAGAATCTTTATTCGCCGAACAACAGCTCATTCTTCAATGGAGAGCTCAAATAAGTTAGTGTTACTCGTACAAGTGTACATTCTTTCCATTGAGCGCGGGAATTGATAGATCAATCACTGCAATTGTGGACGCTAATGATGTTGCGGCTCCGTCTGGACACTCGCACCTCGGCGGTGTTGGTGCCCGCAGGACGCCCTCCCGGGTCAGTGGTGTGACTCCACTGGAACCAAATAAGATCTGCGGTGGAGGGTGCCTTGTGAAGACAGAATTTGCGTTTCATGGGCTTTCCAGAGAATACATTGTTTTGAGGAACAGGGTGATTTCAAGTGATGAAAATGTTGTTGAGTGTAATTCAGATTTGTTCTTCGATTGAATGAAACATGTGCACAACGTGCAAGTGGAAGCAACTTTTTGTTCCAGACGCGTCGTGTGCAAGTACAAGCTTTGATCGCACTTACTTTGTTTGAGCAAACGAGACCAAGACGAGAAGGTTCACAAGAACAACATTTTGTTTCAGCACAGGCCCTTGATCCGCCACATCTGTGAATCCTGGCATCCACCCCCCCACAGGCCAAATCAGCAGGGAATCTCTGTCCAGAAGCAGGTTCTTACAAGCAAATACTGGGTCAAATGCTCGTCAATTTTCCGACTCATTTGTCGGGTTGGCGCGGCTGAACTACAGAGATACCAACTCCCCGAAGTCGCCCAGTGGTCACCACTCAATATGACACCATCTGCTCTGGGACACCTTCAAAGAGGCGCAGACAGCAAAAACCCTGCATGACTTCTAATTCTGATTAATTGGGACCTATTTTTGTACTTTCATGCCAAGCAGCTCGCCAGGAAAGGCAACGCCTTTGACTCCTCACAAGCGACGAGGATTAATTTTCCCACGCGTCCTTTGTGTGCGTGGCGACGGCGACAGCTGAGCACAATTGGTGCAGCATGCCAAATGAGTGTTCAGTCGGTTACGAACGACGATGATGTTATATATATTTACCATGACCACCCCCTAAGTACTGCCACAGCCACAGCAACAGCCACAACCAATCATATCATTCCCTAGATGGAGCCACTATCCTAAGCTGGGCAC
>JAAUXT010053427.1_pt1 | contig 13057 bp, 17 predicted proteins | sample 7278171 | NCBI WGS metagenome assembly JAAUXT01 (sample SAMN14350112, study PRJNA611818) | marine sediment metagenome | isolation source: surface marine sediment (1.8m) | place: French Polynesia: Moorea | collected 2018-08
CCCCCCCACCTGTGTTCCCCACCCGCCCCCCTCGCGGACCCGATGGTCCCCCCCCCCCACCCTGCCCGACACGTGTTCCCCACCCTGCCCCACCCCCTGCCGGACACGCACCCACAGCGTCCTGCGCAGCTCGGTGTCGGGAAGCTCGGTCGCGAGGCGCAGACTCTCGTACGAGATCTTCTCCTTGGGGCGCTGGTTCCACGAGAACAACACCGCCATCTGGAAGGTCGTCACCTCCAGGTCGAACCGCCCGATGTCGTTCTGCATCGTGATCTGGAGCGAAGAGCACCGTCCGGCGCACACTCGAAATATTTGCAGAAACCACGGTGAAAATGCGTGGAGTGTTTTTCAAGTGGCACTTTCGCCTGGCAAAACAAGTGACTTGTCCAGAGTCATTTTTGCTGGGTGACTCGTGGTCCACTCTGAAATACTTTGTCAGTCACTTCACTGTTTTTCGCTTCTGCTACAAGTGAACGCAACTCACGATGCCGTTGGACATGAGGTGGTGCCACTGGAGTTTGCGGCCGTTGTGCTTCATGCGGTAGAACTCCTCGACCTGCGGGATGTAGTCCTCGAGCTCCATGGGCAGCGTCACCGTGACGCGGTCCGACGAGCGCGACCACGCGCCCGCGTTCAGGATCTTTATGTTGATCGAGTCTGAAGTTGCAAACACAAAGTTGCGTCAGAGTTTTGATTACACTGGATGTCACCTCCCAATCTGGCTTCTGATATGTCAGACAAACAATGGAGAAAGCAGCATTGTGAAAGGAATGTTCTCCACAAATCTTGCTGATTCGCAGTGCTACTTCACAGGCGATCACGTGCCCTGTTCGCAAAAAATTTCAACCTGATTTCTGACCTTCCTGAGGCCACGTCTCTCATTTCGACACTTGAAGCGATTCGCACCCACAAAATGATCGTGTGTACCGTCAGCATCCGAGCGAACCTGGCTGTCACTGACCTGCGATTTTGAGCGACTCGTTGTTGTTGCGACTCGCCTCCTTGAACTCTGCGCACAGATCCTCGCTGACCTTGATGTCCTGGAACATGCGCGCCAACTTGTTCACGTAGTCCGCCGGCATGCCCACCTCCTGCGAGACATGGACACAGCAATGAAATACACAAAACAACAACGGAAACTGAATTCTTTTGTGAGGCGACACAAAGCGACACACGCTTTAATGCTGCAAACGACTGCAGGAAGCGAAAGCACAGACGCCAGATCGTCCAACGGCGCCAACACGCGGCGCCGGGGAGACCTGCTCGGTGACCGGGAGCGCCGCTTAAGCCGAACTCACCCGGAGCCACTCGACCATGTTCTCCTCCTTCTCGTTGTCGGCGGACGTGTCGAGGATGAGCCTGCGCGTCAGGTGCGCCTTGTGGTAGCGCATGAACACGTCCTTGTTCTGCACGTACTTCAACACGAGCAGCTGAAAAACACACCGCCTCTCCCTATCATTCTCCATACATTAAGCAAAGAAGCAAAACTGAGAACCCACATCCAGAAGACGTCATATGCACAGTACTGCTCAGCTTTGACGTCGCCTATTCTCAGTGTCAATCTTCACTTACCACGTCCTTCAGTTTTCGCTCCACGTCTTCAGACGTAAGTTTTTTGCTGGTCGCGGTTTTCCTGAGCAGCATATCACAATAGTTGGCCAACAGTTCGGGGCACTTGGACTCTGGATGCGTTTTGGCGCCGACGCCTTTGTTTTTGGATGGCAGTTCTAACCGGAACACTGAGGTGTCGTTCACTACGTGCTTGTAGGCCTGCAAGTCAAGTTTCAGAACATGCTGAGAAAGTCAAAAGCGTCACCGTCATTCCGGTACGACAAAACACGTAAGAATGAGACTTCTGTGGGACAATGGGAAACTGTGGCACACCTTGTCTCGGGCGGTGAGGAAGCGCGGGTCGTCCACGAACGCCTCCTTGACGAGCAGAGAGAAGCGGTTGAAGAGCGCGAGCAGCTGGTCCACGTACTTCTCAGAGTCCTGTCCAATGGAAACGACACACGGCTTCAGGTACACCACAAATAAACACGCGCGCACACAAGCCACGTCCTTTTTCACGGCATCTCAATCACGAATCCCCACAGCCAACTCAGTTGTCGATCAGCTGACTGGATCTCTCACTGTCCGGGATTCTGGCCACTACTGTCTGCACCCACCCCGCACCATCTTTCCCTCTCTAAACCCCTCTGGGGGACGTCGACGCTGGGCGGGACTGACCGTCGTGATGAAGTCTGCGGCGGCGTGCATGTCTGCGAGACCGGCGCTGATGATGTGTTCCTCCAGGTCCTGCAGCATCGGCGTGATGCCGTCGGGCACGCGGTCCATCAGGCTGAACATCAGCAGCAACTCTGCAACAACACAACGCACAGTAAGGCACGCATGGCCCGTGCATCCAAACTGAAGAACTCAGCAGGACCGACAGCTGGAGATGGCCTCACTCTCGGTCTCGTTGTTTTTGATCATGCCGGCGCACTCAGCGAGGATCGTCTCTTTGAACGCGGTCACCAGCTCGTTCACACAGCACTCCGTCAACTGCAACGTCAAGCGCGACCCAATCAGCATCGCCGCAGCACACGTGGGACCGAACAGCCGTTTCAACCGGTCCCTCACAATTTGCACGAGGTAATGGTCACCCAGTAGTCACAAGTTTCGTCAATGGGCAGCACGTGAACGCATTTCGGAACTGCGCACAACGAACCAGTTGGTTACTCACACACGCGACGGAGTTGCAACCCTTTCTCGTCTCGAGGTAGCGCATGGCTCGCTGCTCCTCTTCCTTCAGCTTCATGTCCGCGTATTTCATGTAGTTCTGAAGCCAGGGAAGCAACATTCGTTCATTTTACATCTCAACAGCACACTGGGCACGTCAAGCCGAGCTTGTGTTGTGACGAATAATCTGCAAACAGAAACGCGACGCCTCTGCGCACCGTGACCGACCTGAACGCCGTTGTCGGCGAGGTACTGTGGCGCCTTCGTCTTGTAGAAGGACGACGTCGCCTCGATGTACGCCGCCTCGAAGTTGTCGCGGTAAATCTTCAGTTTATCCTCCACATCGCTGCTCAGATTCACTGAAACACGAAAACGCAGAGTTGAATGTGTTTGTGTCGGGAGTCGCGAAGCGAGACAAGTCAACGGAAACAGGTGCCAGGTTTCGTGTTCACTCTGACCCCAGCGTCTTCAAGCCAGCCCGCGAGCAGCTTCGGCCAGTTTCCTGCTGGTTGAGTCAGCAGTTAGTCTGGTCTGCCCACAAGTGAAAGGCTGCGTCAAGCCACCGACACAATACCCATGATCGGGCGATATTGAGGGACGCAAGTCACGAGGCATTGTGCTCACCGTAAGACTCGCGCACGCCGATGACGAGCTGCGAGTCGAACGCCTCTCCGTTGCGCTCGGCGTGAACCAGCTTCATCGCAGAGTCCTGCAGCCGCTTCTTGATGTTGGAGAAGATGCTCTGGTTCCAGCTGTCCAGCATCAGCTGTGGAGCGAGAACGCGACACGAACACATTACACAAGATCGTCCTCGGACACTAAAATCTGACTTTCCCACTCAAGTCGAATCTGATGGCAGACGCAACATCGGACCCGCACCTCCGATACGCGTTTCTCTGCTCAAAATCAAATCAACCGGACTTCTGTTCCCTCCAGCACACACACCACAGGATCAGCGAACTACTCTTTTGCTCAGGCTCTGACCTCTCGGACAGAATCAGAGTAGGGTTTTCATGCATGATTCCGTAGGTGCAACACAGGAGACCCCACGGCGATAACAGCCATCAACTCTCACAATTCAGTTGAGACCCGATCACAAACAACATCACTGCAGGGAAATCTTGGCGTGTGAAAGCTCCACAACTTCCAGATTTCTGAGATTCGCTGGTATCAGAACTGCAACGCAGTTTCAAACGGACACTTTTGAGCTGAGGAAGCTGCCAGAAAATCGCTTTCAGAAAACGGGGATTTGCAACGTTGCAGCTTTCAACAAACTTGACATTTGTTTGCACAAGATGACAGCGTTTTCAACGTCAACTTCCAAGTTTTTGCAATCTGTTTGCAACCACCAATTGTGAACTTGTACCCCAACAACACAGCTCAAGTGTTTGTGCAGCAAAACTTGCAGAACATGTATCAGACACCCTTTCGTCCTGGCACTCGCCACCTGCACAGGATAGTTGGAAATTTGTCGTGAAAATATCTCCGCGACAAGAAATGCGGTGTTCCGGTGCGAGGCTTGCACCTGTTGGTCGCTATCATCCCACCTGGAGGGGGGGGGCACAAAAATTGTGTTATTTTTCTGCCTGACCACGACTGTGAATTTCAGATTTCAATTACAACTTGGCGCGGGAGATGGGGGGTTGTCGTGATTACTCAGGGTTTCCACTTCTCTCCCTCACAAACACATACAAATTTGGCAATTTTCACCCACTTGTCCACACTGGAACACGGACGTTTGCTTCCTGAGGTCCTGACAAGAGAAATCTGATCTGGCGCCAGACGGGACGAACAACCCCGGAAAATAGATCACCAGCACATTTTCACGGACAAGGTCTTATTTGCGCCAAGTTTGGAGCAAGAAGATGCAACGGAAACAACACTTTTGGACAACCACCCCATCCCCGTCCCCGACACACAGACTGATGACCACAAACCGCAAACATCGGCCTGGCCGACGTGTCTCCCAAAGCAAGTCCCAGGTGACAACAAAACGCAGGTCAAATACTGATCTGTGAAACATCTACCATGCACCTCTGCTCCTCCACGCACGAACCTTTCTGACGATGCTCTCCTCGCCCTGCGTCTTCTTCTGCATGGTGCTGTGCGCCTTGCCGGCCAGCGCAGTCTCGAGCTGCCCGAACGGCTTCGGCAGGTAGTCGCACTGCGTGAAGAACTTGCGCCATTCCGCGATGTACGCCTTCAGCAGTGAAGAGTCCTCCGCGTGCGTCAACACTCGCTGAAAACACCACACTTACTTCAAGACCAGTTTGCGCACTGCGTCCTCCCATGAAACTCGAAAGGTGTTCGTTGCTGTGGCTCGCACCCACGGACTTTGAGTGGTACACAAAGTACGTCTGTTTGGATTTGGATGTTTTTCTCTTTTTGTGATTTTCTTTCTGGCGAAACCACACGGGTCCCGAGAAAACGATTTCTTTTGATGGAGAGAAAGAGTCACTACCGCCACAGAAGATACTCACAGCCTGCGCCTGTTTGATGAAGTCGAGGATATCTTCATGCAGCGCTGCGTGCACTTTGTTCGCGCCTTTCTCGTCCCACAGACACACCGAGTGCACAGACCTGCGCAGAGACAGCAAAGGGTTAAATTTCTCAAATTTTGGCCTCAGTCTGTCGGCCGCAAAATTTTCTGGAACACGTACAAAACATTTCTGGCAAGACTTGTCATTTAACCTGTGGAATCACAACCATTTTAACACGTACGCACGTTGTGTAGTTGGGATCACCAGAGTTTTGAATCGCCACTTCCTGGGAACACTCTGTGTGTGCGTGCGTGCGTGTGTGTGTGTCCCGAATCGCTGAACGTACCAGAACAGGTCCTGCCATTCTGAGCGAGTCACTGGTTCCTGGCGGAGGAGCTTCAGAACCGTCGGGCGCATCGACGGCCATTTGTCCTCGAACTGTAGTTGCCCTTGTGCCTGCAACCAGTGTAAAAGACATTCGTGTTCAAAGTAAGCTCACTGGCACGATTCCCTTGGACGATTGACCCTGCAGAGACTCGCTTGTGTGTGCGTGCGTGTGTGCCCGAGAATTTTCCGGGATTAACTTGTACTCTTTCATTCAAACTGTTTTTGCCGGTTCTTTTGTTTTCCAGAACTTTCCGATTGGTTGGGGGGGGGGGATTTGGTTCTGGTGGACCAGAGCACCTGCCTGCATTCTGCCCTTGGGAAATATTTGTACTGGGAGGGACTCGGAGCATACCCTTTTCCAATCTAGTCCCACACACACACGCTTCAAAATTCATGGTTGTCTTCATCCGATCAAGAATTCGTGCAGGCAACTTCTGTGATTTTTGGCAAGTTTTTTCAGTGCAGCGGCAAATCTTCCCCACCCCACTTTGCTCGAAAACAAAAGACACGTGCTCCGTGACCGCACAGTTCGAACAAAACCTGTGCGGGTCAACCGCCAATTGAGGGTCATTGTAGATCATATCTGTTTGGGAAAATTGCCGTCCAATGTAATGACGCGCATCAATAGCAGATGTGAAGAGATTCGTGCATCATGAAACCCATGAAACAAATGAAGAACGTTTTCTTCTGCCAGAATCTCTCTGAATTTGCAAAGGATCACGCCAGTGTCAGACTCTTGTTGGATTCTAACAAACCCAAGCCATCCAGATCTACGTCGCACCAATTAAGAGACAGATCTCGGGCATGTTGTGAATTATGTGACCACCAATCATCTGGAACACTATATCAAAGTGAGTAATGAATCCACAGCAGGTGATGTGTCATCAATGATCACGTCCTCAACCTGGAACTCGTTTCAATTGAAATTTTCTTTCATCCTTGTCCAAATTTCGGAACAAAAACCAAGGCCACATTGTTCATTTCGGTCCAACTTTTTCCATCTTTCTCGAGCCAGAATTCTAAATAGATATATGAATATTGTGGAAATTTGCTTCAACAAGAAATCACATACCAGTAAACTGCCAATTTATGGAAATACGAGTACAAACCTTCAGCATGTTCGACATTTTCGCTGTCCCATTGCTATTTGAACTGTCCATCCTGTATCCGTAGAAAACGTGCTTGTCAAAGTATGTATTTTCTTTTCTTTTACGCGTGAAACGGTTGAATTTAAAGAGAGTATCGCACGTGGGTTCATGACCAGGTGTATGACATCACACGCAAGCATTCACGCAATCAGCGTGTTTGCAGTCGGAAGACAATTGCAATAGAGTTTAAAGTGCACCAGGTCAATTGCGAATCGATCCCCACTATCTAGAGAGAGTTACTGCCAACCTGATTTTATGATAAACTCTGACAAAGAAACAATAATTGCAGAGATAAACCAAACAAAAATTAAATGCAGGATTTACATGTCAGATTTTTGTTTGTTTGATTTTTATTATCTGGCACAGGTAACAGGGCACTTGTTCTCTGCCTTCTCCGGCTGCAGAAGTTTGTGATCACGTTTTCACGCATGCGCAGTGCGCACTTCAGAAAACGGAAACTGCGTAGAGGTGTTTTGTTCGTCGCCCACATATCTTCAGATTTAGCGGTGAGTGTGAAGATACACGATACAGAAAATAATCAAGTTGGGTCACTGGTGCTGATTCTAAATTGATACGCGCGTTGCAGCTCCACTTTCGATTGAAGACCGAAAATAGACCCGTGAGCGATAATGTGACGCTGGGCCAATTTGGAGCCCAGAAGAAACAGGGCTGTCTCGCATTTGAATCAGAGTTGACGATCGAAACTGTTGTCAAGAGCGGACAGGCGCGAAGTTGGAACTCAAGACGTGTTGGGGTTACATCTAACAGAAGAAAACTAATTTTCAGCAAGAGATAGTCAACAATGGGGTGTGACGGTGGAACCATTCCTACGAGAGACGAGTTGGTTCGACTCAAAAAGAAGCCGGAGAAAAAAGACAAAAGTTCTGAGCTTGTAGCAAGATGGAAACACTGCGCAATAACTCAAGAGGCTCTACGTCAGCCGATCATGGCCTGTGAACTGGGCAAACTGTACAACAAGGAATCTCTCCTTGAATTCCTGCTCGACAAGTCGAAGTTCGAGGAAGCCGCGGGATTCGATCACCTCCGCGGCCTGAAGGATGTGAAGGAGCTGAAGTTGACCGACAATCCAGCGTTCCACAAGCAGAACGTGGTCGGAGACGCGTACGTCGACAGGCTGTTGGCCGCGTACATCTGTCCCATCACCGGACTGGAAATGAGTGGACGCCACCGCTTCTGCTACCTCAGGGCCTGCGGATGTGTTTTCGCCGAACGAGCTCTGAAGGAAGTGAAGGCTGAAGCCTGCAACACGTGCGGTACCCCGTACGTCGAAGATGACGTCATAATTCTCAACGGAACTGACGAGGACGTTGATTTGTTGAAAGCGAAAATGGAATTCAGACGTCTTCAGGCAAAGCTGGAGAAGAAATCAAAGAAAAGATCAAAAACGGCCACCGCGACTGCAACCAGTTCCTCCAGTTCAGAAAGCAATGGAGACGCCACCGAAGATGGACCCAGCACAAGCAAAAGGGCGAAGGGCGACGACAAATCTGCTGTGAATGGGAAGGTGGGAAGCAAACTCGCGAACGGAGTGGCTGGAGGTGCCGCTGGCAGCAAGTCCACCATCGAGAAGGTGGAATCCGAGATTGAGAAGCTGAAGAAGAAGAGCATACAGAAAGACTCGAAAGCCAGTTCTGTGTACAAGTCTCTGTTCACAACGTGTGAGAAAGCCAGAAACCAGCCCAAAGGACACTGGGTCACGTACAATCCTCAATACAACTGATTGCAAGACTGTCGGAGTGGAAGTGTTGTTCGTGCAGCCTTTTCCGAGGGTGGAACAGTCTGACGGAAAAACGTTTGATAAAATCCATTTGCTTTTTGCTGGAAATACCACTGAAGGCCGAACATTTGTTCAAAGCCGCGAAGTCATAAATCTTTGGAAGTTTGACCTTTCAAAAAGTTTGAACCATTCCGTTGTGTGAAGGGAAGTGCACGTCGTGTTTTCAAAGCAGCTGTACGCTCATTGTAAAAGGACGTCGATATATAAAATCAGAAGTCATCGTCTGCCTTCGGAGCGGGTTTCCAGTCAAGTTGAATTTTGGCTGAGCCCGTGACACTTTTGTTGTTCGCTTGTCATCGCCATGTTTGTTGAAATTGTACAATAAAGTAGACACCATGTGATTGCTTTTGCTTCTTCAGTGACACAGCGTCTGCGTAGTGAGCGTCATCTTGACTGTATTCAGAGCAAATCTCAAAAAGGAATTTGTTCTTGTTTACTTTCAGATAGAAAATCAAAGAAATTGTAGTTGAAAACCAAGTCAAGATGGCTTCGTCAACGGCCGCGTCCGATTTGTTACTTTTCGCCGAAAGTCACGGAATGATCGACACGGGAGCGCTTCTCGCGAAGTTGTCGCAGCAGCTGCAGGAAACAAGCGACAAGGCATCGGACACTGAGAATCCGACAGAAACACTGAAGTTGTTGGAGACTGCCCAGTTGGTGCTTTCTCAGTGCGGAAGCGTCGGGGAGCAAAGCTTCTCGAGTTCTGCATCGCGCCTGCACGTGAGCGGCGTTGCCTTGTTGGAACACTTCTCCCGAGTTGGAGACAGTTCCATGGTTGCTGCACTGGTCAAGTTTCTGCTGAGCACATTCCGCCACGTGAATCTGGAGCTGCAAGACCAGTTTATCAGCACATGCACCCGCTCACTGCGTGAGCACGCCGAAGAGAGGCAGTTTGCTTGCGGAAATGATTCTTCTTGTCACCACCAGAGCGCGTTGGATGTGCACATTGCTCTGGACGCTCTCAGACATGTGCTCAATGATCCAAGCTCACATCTGGGTCAAGGGGTGAAGGTCGATTTGATCAGGACGGCAACAGAATCATTGTTTCATGTGGACGATGACGTTTGTGGCAAAATCATTGCAACTGTTTTGCCATTACTTATGACCAATTCCGATTTTCCCACGCAGCAAACCATTTTGGAGCAAACTGTGAAAGCCATCTGCGAAATCTTTGAGAAGTTTGGTCAAAAAACGTTCAGAACGAAAAACGTGCACGCCCTGAGTGAGCGCCCTTTCCTCATCGCGTGCGGACTCGCTGATTGGTTGTTCCCATTGGACGATGTCATGAAAGGCTCCACGATAACGCTTCCCGCATTCTGGAGACTGCTGCAATCTGGACTGTTCCACTTCAACCCACTGACGAGGAAGCGAGCTCAGTACTTACTGAAGCGGGTCCTGGACACCGTCGAGCAGCAAGGTCAGTCTTGTTGAAAGATGTGCGAAAAAGTCACTCGCCGCTTGTTTAATTCTTCAAACAAACAAACGACGAAGAAACACTTAGATCGCGAAAAAAATGTTTTCATTGCAGGCAAGAAAATTGAATGTCCATCATCGCCGTCGACCGCGAGTGACGAGGTGTCGGAGCCGCCACTGTTCTGGTGGCATCCGGAAAGCGCCGCCGCTCACAGCGCCACCTGGCAGAGCTTCATTTTACTCGTCGAAGCGCTGGAAGAGAAACAGGTGAACTGCGTGCAGACAGTATGTCGCCCCACAGTCACTTTGGTGTGGTTTGCTTGAAAAACCTGCTGTCGAATGGGGCTCAGAAAGACAGGCGTGCACAGACTGGGGACAATTTGGCTGCGACAAGCAGCTGTACTCGCTTCTCTTCAATTGTCCTTCATTTCCTCGAACGACGCAGGCGCACGTGATTCGTCCGCTGATGCCGAGGCTTGAGACGCTGCTCGAGGCGACGCGCGTGCGCGAGTCCGGCCGCGCGCTCCTGCACGCCTCGTGGGTTGCGTGCCTCGCGCAGAGGGTGGCGTGCCACGAAAATACCCACGTGAGTTGGAAAGGGTGCACGCAGGAAGTTGTCGGTTGACGAAGTAAACGAAAGATTGCTGGAGTTTCCTTGAGTGTGAATGGTCAGTGCACCCACCACCAATGGTTGTGTGTTTGTTTCAGATCAAGCGTTGGGGAATCACTGAGTTGCTGACGACGAAGTTTTCTCAGGAAGTGTTGGTTGACCATGACTTCCAAAGCTTCCTGTGCGGACCATTTGTGTCAATGCTGACGGAGGTTGTCGGTAAGACAACAACACCGACAAGCAGAATCTTGCGCCAACGGCATCAAAACCGGACTGAAGCAGCTTTGGCCGGTTTCCATGACAAGTGTCCATCTGTTTTGTTGTAGTGTTCTACAAGCAGCAGGAAGATCCTCTGGGCTCGTGTTCACCGGGAGGTCAGGCTCTGCTGACCTTCGTGCGCTCACTGCAGGAATCCTTGAGCGCGGACCACCTGCGCGAGTTTCTGCGTCGCTTTCTGGGCGGCATGAGCGGCGAGGCGTGGAGTGGCGCCGCCCTGGTGTACGTGGCGCGCGCACTGGCACAGCTGGCGCCAGCGCCGCTCATTGGACTCGAGGTTCTGCTGGCCATCAAGCTGATTGTGACACAGAGCCTGAGGACGATGCAGGTGAAGAACAAAACTCTGATCTGCTGGTCGTTTCTGTCACAACTCTTGTACAGACTTAGTTGAGAGCAGCTGCCTTGTTGCTTCACAGAAGTTGTTATTTTGTGAAAATTGGCCCGGCCGCTTTGTCAGTGGGTCTTTGTGGACACCTTGCCTGCCCCAACGTATTGTTTAGGCTTGATTTATTTTCTTGATTTCAGACGCTGTTTCGAGGCGCGGTTCAATGTTTTCTGGCTCAGATGTTGGTCAATTTGGTGGACACGTCTCAGGTGGCGCCACGTGACTTTTGTCAGCTGATTGTCTCGTGGCCCAGCGGCGAATCCTTGCGTCGCGGCACCCGGCTATGGAGTGGTTTTGTTGGTTGGCTCAAAACCACAACAGCCAATCAGCAGGGTTGGAGGCCTCAAGTTCTGCAGGAATTTCTCCTGACAGGATTTTCTGAACTCTCTTCAGGTAACGACTGTGCTCACTGCTGTTTGTTTCTGAAACTTGTGCATTTTGGAGGCTCGAACAGACCCAACCTTGAATCTCATCGACGCTGAAAGAAAGTTTGGGACAAGTTTTTCACAAAAGCCGACTCATTCTTCTGAACCTTCTTCAGTGGAGGATTGCCTGATTCACATCCGACTGCTGCTACTGGCGAGCGATGCGGACGTTTTGACGGACGCGCTGAGCGACGCGCACCCTGTTGAGCGCTGTCTGACCCCGGTGACTCTGCTGCTGACATCTGCGCACTCGAGAGCCTACGTCTCCATGGATACGGTCTCCATAGCTATTCAGTGTCTCGTCTCTCTCCTTCGAGAAAGCAAACACATTGATGGTAATTTCTCCGTCTCAAAGAACCTGCTTTGCTGTTGCTGTGCGGATTTTGAAGTGACAAAGTGCACCGTTTGTTTCCCGATTCTGTGACGAGCGGTGACTCAAATCACTTTCCACACCCAAACGCATATCTGAACAGAAACGGCGACAGACGCCACGTCGTTGGCTTGTCAGAGTCTCGTGGCCTGCTGTGTGGAGAAGGTGCTGCTGTTCGTGTCGAGGTACCTGACCCAGGAGTCTCTCTCGGTGAGACGTGAAACAGAATATGAAAGTTTTCTCTCTGTGTCATTGGAGATTTCGCGCTGGGAGTGTTGAGTCCTTCAACGTACACAGTGATTTGAATCGTTTGCAGCTGAAGTCGGTGGAGCATCTTGAGCTCTTCTGCAAGTTCATCGGGACTGTTTGGTCGCACGGCCTGCAGCACAAACTCATCTTTGCACCGACTTCGCTCAAACTTTTGTGTACGTGCACCAAAGTTCTTCGCAGCAACGCGAACACGGTGAGCGAAGAAATGCCGTCTGGTTTTGTGAACAATTTCAAACAAGGAGAACAACACGTAATATAGCTTGTGATTCTTGCAGACGACAGTCGAGAACAAGGTGCAAAGTTACGGTGCAATGCTCTTGCTGGGAGAATTCAGCAAACATCTCGTCAGTATTCCGTACAAGCAGAGGCCTGTGGACTTGTACCGAACTGTGTATGAATTCTTCAGGTTCACTTGGCAAACAGAAACAAAATTCGCAAAGTCGATCGGGTGAGTTCTTTGCGAAGTGGAAATCATTGCAGTTTCCGCGACCAGACTTTAGGGGTTTTCACATTGGGTGACGCGCAGTCGTTTTTATTGGCCGATTTTCGGACAATATTGTTTTCAGACGTGTTGGTTTATTTATTTATTATTGGCCGATTTTTGGACAATATTGTTTTCAGACGTGTCAGTTTATTTATTTATTTATTTATTTTTTTTTGTTTGTTTGTTTGTTTGTTTGTTTGTTTGTACGCGCTAAGGCTTTTGAACCAGACATCACAGACCAATGCCCTTTGCACCATAGACCCCTAGTGGCCCCCCCCTCAGCGCTGACC
>JAAUXT010034536.1_pt1 | contig 13055 bp, 11 predicted proteins | sample 7278171 | NCBI WGS metagenome assembly JAAUXT01 (sample SAMN14350112, study PRJNA611818) | marine sediment metagenome | isolation source: surface marine sediment (1.8m) | place: French Polynesia: Moorea | collected 2018-08
CTGTATGCGCGCAGCGAGTCCCGCGTGGTGGGCGGGGGGAGTTTTCCAATGAATCACGTTCCGCCCGAAAAGTTTCAAACAACGTCGCTCCAAATTGAAGGCAAACACGTCGTGGAGCAGAACGTCGTCCGCGCAGCCGCATCGCGATGAGCTCAGAGCGAAAACGTGAAACCCGGTGGATTTCTTTGTTTCGTGGCGTTTGTTGTACGGGACAACGTGAAACGGACCCCAGTAGATCTGGATTGATCGTGGTTGAATCAAACAGAAACGAAATTTATACAAATTCATGAGAAACATTCAGAATTCTACCTCGAGCATGGGGGGAAGTTCACACCGCACGCGTCTTGCCTTTCCGCCATGTTCAACGCCAGGGACGCCGCGGCGCGCATTCACTCTTCTGGTGTGGTCCGCCCAGGCGCGCTGTGCCACGCGTCCAGTGTGCACCAGCCCCGCCTCTCCACAGGCGTTCGGCTCGTTTGCCCGAGTTTCTCGCCCGATTCGCCGCACGTCTCGCCCGACTTGATTGCGTTGAATGGGAAGTAATTGTGAAAAAACCCGCAGCGCAGGAGAAAAGGTCCTCCGACCGAGGCGGGAACAGGGGCCTCGCGCTGGACGCGTCGTGCGTCGCGTACGTGAGCGAATCAATCGACGCTACGTCCTAATTGAGCCAGCATCCACATGTGTCGTACGCAGGCCGGGTTCACAATGAATACGACGTGCATTCTGGCTCTGTGCAGGCTGTGGAACACGGCCCGACTCCCGACAAAAGCGCAGAGACGCGACGCCTGATGCCTTCTGCGAAATGCGGGTCCAAGACAAAGCAAGATCTTGTCGTCGAGCCCACTGAAAACGTTTCCCATTCTGAACGCCACAGCGTTACGCGTTCTTTCGCACTGCGCGTTTCCGACTCTGACCCTGGGACGCGCGCTGCAAACACGCTTTGAAATGCGGAGAAAACACAACACGAGCGCACCACAATTCAGTCTTTGTCGTGCTGTGTTATTGGAACAGAGAAAGCCAAACAAATCTCACGATTCAAAGACTCAGTCCCCTTCTCAGCGGTCGCCCATCACGGGTCTCCCGGCGTTACTTCCATTTCCTGTTGCACGGACTGAACTGAACACTGCGGAATCGCTTTGCATTTGACCGGAGGCCCGCTTCACGCGGAAGGAAGATCCCTCAACGAAGGCGTCACACCCTTGCGTGTGTGGTTGGCGTGGTCTCAGGCTCTCAGCGACGCAGCAACCGACGCCGCGCTGCCCCGTCGGGCTGTGGCATTGCCCCATTGGGTTTGCATGGAGGCTGCTGTTGCATCGCCCCAACCTCTCCCGCAGCGGTTGGGGCGACCCAATGGGGCGACGCCGCAGCACGACGGGGCAGCACGACGCAACATTCAGTGTGTCCACAACCTCAGAATGAACCAGGACCGAGACAGTGGCACGAACGCATGCTCACGACGCCTGGGTTTGCGCGTGACGCATCCAGCGTGGGACGGGCCTCGGTTCCCGCACGGCGCGTATTAAACGGCCGGCGGCGCGTTATTTCTCCCGGGGCGCGGCGTTATTGCGCGTGGCGCCGTCGTCTCCGCGGTCGTCACGCGGCGCCGAGCAATCAAACTTCTCCGCGTGTCGACGGGGCGGTGTCGCGGGGCGGGCTCTTTATTGAGTCGGCGACACCGAGGGAACGCGCGTGATTCTCCTGCGAGAAAAGGAAAACAGAGCCCAGGCCTCAGGAACGTTATGGCCAGGCTTTGTCCGGCAGGTTCGTGTTGAAATGGAGAGAGTTCACGCTGCATGCGTCACGCATTGCGTCCCTCTGTCAATGTTTACGTCAGGTGCGACAGGTCCAGAATCACAGCGTGGTGCGGGTTGCGTCCCTCAACCATTGTTCAGCGTCGCGCTGAATGCGTCACGCATCGCGCCGCGACATGCGTTCCTGCACCACTGTGTGGACGACTCTCGCAGTTTGCACATGGCCCCCACAGCATCAGTTTCTCTCCTTTTTTTTTCTCAGAAGCGCCTGGGCAATAAATTAGCCCTCCCTCCCTCCCTCCCGCTGAAGTTATCGAAACGAATTAAGTCAGGCGAATTAATATTTCATCACACGTTTGCAATCGAGACTAATTTCATTTTACGCTTGGGCGATTTAATTTCGCAACTTCTAATTAATAAATTTCCAGAGAGGAAACTTTAAGATCCCCCGCGCGCACCACAAAGGAAAGTTTTCTGCTGATACTCGCAGTCGGAGCTGCAGGCCGCTTTCTTCTGAGACGTTCGTTCCTGATTTGAGTTGGACGCAAGAATTTCAGACGCGCGTCTCACTGCTCGGGCAGCAACAAGACCCGCGCGATCACTGAACACGTAGAAATCGTGCAGGTACCGCACCTCGGTAGAACTAGCGTCGAAATGGAACAGAGGCAGCTCTGGCAGGACACAAGCCACAATCCAGCATTGGTTGAGAACAGCCCCAAGTGGAACCTCCGTATTTTTCGTCGGACGTTGAAAATTGAAAGCGCACTCGATCAGCAAGCCTCAGGCCGCATTCCCGCTTGGTCCCTGTAGATCTACCAACCCTTGAGTACTGCCAATTCATGGGTGCAGCGACGGACGCAGCGCCCACGGCCCTGCCCACGAACCCCGATGCGGCGTGCACCCGGACTGAGCACGCCTGAGCGGTCCGGTGAGGGATTGGCGCTCGTAGCGCGAGCGACACGACGCTCGTTCCGTGCGAAGCGACGATCCATCCAGCCGCCGCGGCGGGTGGCGGGGCAGCGGCGGCGGAGCCTTGAGCTCCCGTCACCTCCTGAGAAGCAACATGTGCTAAGTGTCGGCGCACGCCATCGCATCACGGAATCGGATCCGGAAGCGGCTGTTGATGAGCAGAGTTGGATCCCTGTCCCTCTGACCTGCACGTCGCGTGTTTGTGCGGGACGCACGACGCGTGTCAGAACAAGGACTGCAAGTGTCTCAGCATTTCCAGGAGGAAAGAGAGACCTGCATTCATTGTCAAGCTCCCAAAGCGTGGAGGAATGCAGAGTGCACCAGGAAGTCACGGTATAGAGTGATGCTGCAGGTCTCTCTTTCCTCCTGGAAATGCGGAGACACATCATGAAGAGAAGCTCAGAATACACACCTCAAGCGTGGTTCGTTTCGTGGATACAATTTCCACACAAAAAAGTTTGGTTTTTTTTTTGCCTCGCTTCAGAAAAATCAAGACTGCAGAACCTGACCAGACGGACGGGACGGGACGAAGGAATCTGTGGTCAAAAGTGGTGATTCGACACTTTCTCCTCCGAGAGCAGAGTCCTCAGCTTCGTCTGGGAGGGAGACTACAATCTGTCTCGTCCCTCCCCGAACAAGAAGCAGTGCTCAAGGCAACTGCAGTGCGAAGTCCCTTGCTGGTAATGTCACTTGTTCTTCCTTGTTCTCCTTGTCTTCCAGGGGTGGGGGGTCCAGGGGTGGGGGGTCTGGGCAGAGGGAGGAGGTTGGGGGAGGGGGATGGGGTTATGGGGGAGGGTGCAGGGGACATTTCATCCACCTTGCCATGTACTGCACTACCACATGGTGCTTCGCCCTAAAGGGACTTCGCACAATCAACATGCGTCTCAGCCGCGCGCAGACCGCCGCTCAGCGCAATAACGTCCTTATTGTTCCTCGGGCGGCACTTGGCGAACCCAGAATCACTCCGGACCCGGGTTAATGCTGATGGAAACGCGTCGTTCAGCAGATAAAACGCTCTTCGCAACACCGCGCAGCACCGCTGTGAACAGGAAAGGCACAACAGACCCGAATCACAGCGGAGATCACTGTAGCCGGGAAGTCGCGCCCTGCCCCAGAGGGGGGGCATCCTGGTGTGAGAGGACGCACAATTCGTTCGTGTCCAAGACAAAGAAGCGCGACACCGGTGAGGGAGCGAAATTACTGAGGAATCTGGGTTCGCCAAATGTGTCCCTGGTCGGCAGAGCAACGAAACCTTGCTCCATAGAAACCAAGGGCTCCGGCGTTTTTTCCTCCCTTGTTGGGACGGCCGGACATCGTGAGTCCCGGGCGCATTCCCGCAGCGCACACTCTTCAGACTTGACACGGTAAAAGCCGCCCTGTCTCACCCCTTCATTCCTGTCGCCCCGTTGGACGTTTGAGGTGTTTGACAAGCGACTGTCCGAAGACAGCGCGACGGGTGCGCGGAGAGCGTTTCGTGCCTGATTCACACTGGGTGTGTCGCGTCCCTCAGACAACACCGTGCGCGCTTTGGCTCCAACCACTTCCGGCTCTGACTCGCGTGACAGGTGAATCACGTGACGGATGAATCACGTGCCCCTCCGCACCTGGAGCAGCACCCAGCTCCGCTCCACACTCAGTTTTCCGCAGTTCTACACAGCGAGGTCGCCTCCCCCGCGGGCGCCCGTGATGTATCGTCATTGTACACCTCCCGAGCTGGTGTCGGGCGAGACCAATAGGTCAACGTCAGATCGCCCTGAGTGCAGCCAATCCCCGCGGCGGGAGTATGGGAGTCGGGTTCACACAGAATGCGGCGGCGTGCGCGTTACACACGGAGACCAGAACGTGGCGTCCTGAGAGTCAGCGCGAGTGGACTGGAAGAGAGACGCATAGCATGCCGCATCCAATGTGCGAGCACTAGACAGGTCAATCTGCGTCTCTTGTCACCGGGGTCGCCCTGCGGTTGTGTTAACGCCACCACGTTCACTCCGTCTGCAACGCAGATCGCACAAGGACGACCCTGGATATGACATCATCACCCCACCACGCAGACAACCTCGGCGTTCGTGCAAACCTCAGGCTCACGCTGCGCCATGACGCTGTGACACGGCCCTGAACCTGGAAACAAACTTGTGGGGGCGGGAGAAAGCGCTCGACTCACACTTGACCGAATCAAAGAAGTCTGACAAACAGACCAGTCTGAGCCACACTCCATCAAGTGGCATGAAAATGCCACTGCAGAGTTCCAAACAACACATCAACACCAGGTTGTACTTGAAGAATGAACCACATCACAGCACCGACTGAACCGAAAACCTCTGCATCTTTGGGAGGCCGACTTCCTTTCTCCTCCTCACAATTGTCTTTCAATCTCGAGTCATTCCACAAAGGAACTGAACACCGGTGACGCAGAGCAGGGACGTTCTGACGCGTCACGCATCCAGCGTCACGGAGCCTTTTCCAAGGACCCCTCTCCTTCAGAACCCAGGGACGCCTCCGCCTGTTCCGCCGAGGTGACCATTTGCCCAACAAGCAAAAGGCGTGACGACGAATCGCAGCGACAAGCCCCATAAGTCAACGTCGGGATCGGTTAATCAGGCCAGTCCCCACAGCCCCACAAAAGCGCTGTTCCTGCAGCGAGGAGTATTAGCTGCGCAAACAGAAGTGATAAGCCGAGTAAATCTCCCTGTGTTGAGGTGTAACGCTGAAGGGGCAGAGCGACACCATTTTTGGAACTCTTGCAGTGGGATGTGTGTCGGATCTGGAGAGCTTGGACGTCCTCCCCCATCAGAACTCAAAGAATAACGAGAACACAAGTCTGAAGAAAAGCACGATAGAAAAGGTTCAAAGTGTTCTCTTTTCTGCTGCCAAAGTTGCGCCTCCCTGGGTCTGACCCTGGTCACCCCTTCCAGGACAAGACCAGGTCGCCCCTTCCAGGGTTACACTCTGGTGGCCCCTCCCAGAGGGAGACCATGCGTTAGACCCTGGTTCTAGCTGCACCTGAACACCTGGATCTGCTGGTGGAGACAGCACTTTGACATCCTGCAAGAACAAGGCAACTGCGCCCTGCACCTGAACATGAGACTAGGGAGTCGCAAAAACTGGAGGTGAGGAAGTTCTTGGGCAAACTTTGTGAAAGTTACGCCAATTTACGCTCAAACCACAGTCGCTCACGGGAACAGACGTCAACGAGTGTCCAGAATCCTTTTGTTTTGCTGGTTTGACTGCGCAGATGGCAACGTAGACTTTGACTGCGCAGATGGCAACGTAGACTCACGGATGAAGAAGCACACAGACTCGTTGAGTTTCCCACGCACGTGACTCATCTGAGGTTTCACAAGATCCAACGAGAAATACATCTGTACCTGAGTGCCTTTCAACACAAACCATTTTCGTGCCAATTGTTTTTTGAAATTGGAAGTCAATCAGGTGTATTTTGAGTTACCTTTCGCAAAAGCAGGAGAGAGTCAAATGAAGAGTTTTTGTCAGTACTTCACTGCGCACGCCTCCACCGCGCACGCGCTCTGATTGGCCGGCGATGATCAGGAGATAATGGAGTATTGACGAAGCCATCAGCTGCTTGTTTAACGTGCGTTACCAGGGTAATGAGCGCACGAGTAACTCGTCCCCCGGGCGACATCCAATACTCGCAGCCCGCGCCTCGCGACGCGGAATCGCCGCTGCTTAGCAACTGCCAATTGTGGATCCTGCTCCAGGCAGCAGCTCGTTCCTTCAGTGCTCAGTGTCCAAGCTCTTCACGATTCTGCTCCTGTGCTGTGTGTGTGTGTGTGTGTGTGTGTGTGTGTGTGTGTGTGTGTGTGTGTGTCATGTGCGACCATTGTCACCTGGCTGAGGAACAAACGAAAAGACAACTGATGCAGAGGCGCATCAGGCAGATGGTCACAGATATTTGGGAATTCACTGGTGTTGTGTCCGACGAGGGTTGTTGACCACAATGACGACAGATTCGATGCGCTCACGCTTCTCTGAGAAAGGGCGCTTTCACTGAGCTGTGAGTGCCAATCAACTCAACCGCGCAGGCACCACCCAAGCCAAGCATACGGCTCCAGAATAAACCCAACACAAACAGGTAATTTGTCGCCAGGCACCACGAAACTCCTGCACCTCTCAACACAGAACCACGTTCCTCACAGAATCACATTTCCCTGGCCGTCTTGTTTGTCTGAAAATCATTACACAATTTGGAGGCAGGGCCCTGGAGCCCCGCAACCACTTAACTACAGCAGCGAGAAGTGGAGGCCCGCGCGGGCGTCGGGCGGGACGGCGGGGACCCGCGCGGGCGTCGGGCGGGACGGCGGCGGGGTGTGAGCGATAATTGGCAATTAGCGTGATGAGGCGCTTTGCATGGAGCCGCCTGTTGTTTCACGCCGACCGTCAATACCGGCTTGAGTCGATGAATACAAATGGCGCTTCAGCTCAAGGGCCGCGAGTCTGCGAGAACGTGTGGCTGAAAAGGAGAGCGAAAAGGGGAAGTTGGCTTGGGTGAGAATGGGTGATTTGGCTACTGCGAACGAGGTTAGGATGGGTTGACGTTATGCTGTACACTGGGTCCTGGAGTGTTCAAGAAACTCGCCAGATTCCAATTCGCAATTCGCAGAGATTGACCACTGACCCGTTGACATCACCTGGTCATAATTCGCACCACCAGCTTCAATCCGATTCAGCGCACGACTTGCGCGCGGCTGAGTGCGCAGCGAAGACGTTGATCTCAACGCACCAACGCTCGGGAAGTCAATGCGCTCGCACGTCCAGGACGGAACCTGGAGTTCGTTACCGTTTCTGTTCCGGTACGTGTTTCCTCGCGTGTTTCCGTCGTGTCTGTCAGGAGAACACAGCAGCCTCCACACGACGTCAAACAGACTCCCGTCAACGAGGGCGCAAACAGAACGCGACACACGTTGTCTGGGCGCTGCGTCGAAACACACGCCTGTTGATTTGCGTGGTGACACCACGCACATGTGAACCCGCTCTCCCCTCCATCTCTTGTCGTGCGTACAGCTCCCAACAGGTACCCCATCGTCCAGTGGCCAGTGTCGGCCCCCTTCTCTAACTCTCCCACCCCTCTGCCCACCGTTGGCAGCCCCCCTCGGCTCCATTGTCAGCAGCTTTGCCCCAGCCTCTCCCCCCCCCCCACCGCGGGCGCTGCCCGCCCCTCCCCGCCACCTCCCCCTCTCCTACCGCGGGCGCTGCGCTCCCCTCCCCGCCACCTCCCCCTCTCCTCGCGCCCAACGAGCGCCTCGGGACGCATAAAGCTCGCCCGATGTGCTGTTGGTGATGTGCGCTACACAGATTCCAGCCTGATAGATGCATTATCTGCGTGCTAACCGCTCCAGCCGTCCCCCTCCCTCCTCCCTCCGTCCGTCCGCCTCAGCGAACCAACCCGGCGCTGATTCCCAGAAAATCGGACGTTCAGCGTTTCCCTGACGAAGAACGCTCAGTTCGACCGTCGTCGCTTCGATTGATCATTACTCGGAGGACACGCCCATCAATCACTCAGAAAATCAATAAAATCGATGGATGCAGAAGGAGCTCGTTTGCTCTACGTTTTTGCCTCGTGCTGACTGAACCTTGGATCTGTTGAATCAAAGAACGCAGCGCTTGGCAACCCAACTTTATCTCACGCCTCTGGCAGCAAGAAAAACCAGGCATTGATGTTTTTGTTCCCGTGACATCAGTAGCTTAATAACAAGAGGATTATGGATCAGAAGTAGAGTTCACCTCGTTCAATTCCCTGCAATTTCCACCTGGAGCTGTGAATATCTCTTCTACCTGTGTCACGTGCGCGTGCGGGGGGCACGGAGCGTTTTGTTTTTGAACCATCTCTGTCCATGGACGAGAGACTGGCAAGGAAGATATCTTCAGATCCGCGGACCAGCAAGAAGCGTGCACACACAGTACGAGGGTATGTTGCAGTAAGTTCCTCGTGCATCGTCCATCCGTGCGCGCTGGTGTCGCCACACAGCGCACGCGTGGACGTCCACAGGGACGCAACACTCTCGCCCAAAGACCTCTGTCCGAACAGGACTTGGTGACCACCCAAGCAACAACCTCAACTTCAACAGCAGCCCCAAGAATGTCTGGCGTCAAAACGTGCTGAAGCGACCGTTGCAATGCAGTCTTGAAAGGAACTTTCAAGCACAACGATGCCGTCTCTTCCACATCAACGCAGCAAGGCCTGTTCACACGAATGGATGGGTGCGTAACGCTGGCGACACACCGCGTGGCACATCAATGCGGGAACGTTTCACGTGAATTAGGGTTTTCACATTGGGTGACGCGCGGTCGTTTCCTGCACTGACATCAAAAACACCACCATCAGGTTCAATGTTAAATTTTGACGCCGACGTCAAAGAAAACGACCGCGCGTCACCAATGTGAAAACCGTTAATCTCCCCGGAATCCTTCGCTGACGGGACAATCTGTTGAGACTGCGCCGGGATTCCGTGCACCGCGCGCCGCTCGTAAAGCAGCGCGAGAGACGCCGCGTAACGTGGGACCGACGATCTGTCGGCGCCGCCGAGGTAATCACCATCTGCAGGGGGCGGATACAGGATCAGGGACGGGGGCGGCGGGCTTCATAATGTTCAACAAACAATTCAGTTTTGTGCGTGTCGCGCAAAATAAACGGCGACTTTCCTGAAGGTCAGGGGGTCCTGAGCCTCCAGCGTCCCCTGGCTCCGCCCTTGATCTCTCGTCCGTTCTGCTCCTCAGAACGAGGAAACGCTTCGGTCCCGCGCGCGGTGGAGCCTGAAGGTGAACCCGTTACATCCACCATTCAGCTGAACAAGCCCTGAGTCACACTCGTGAGGCGATCGTCCAGCGAGACGCACTCCAAACAGCGTCCCGTGCGTCACTCGTGATGACGTCACAGTGGACGAAACCCAAATAGCTGTGCGTCTGTTGAGCACGTGTTTTTCACGTTGGACGCTGTGCTTTGTGTCACTGCAGGACAAGGCATGAGTGTTACATCGCTAAATGGGTGCAGTACCAGACTGTGAACTTGTCTCGTGCCTTGTTTGCGCATTGTCTTTGCACCACTGCATTCCAATTCTGTTGCAGGAAGCCTCGGAGCTGTGGTCGCACCAGACAAAGGGTCACAATGATGACTGACTGCCTTTGGCCTTTTCATACTGGATGCGCAATGGTGGACGCAGCGCCCACTGGCTTGCCGGCGATGTGACACCCAATATCTTGTGCAGGGATGCAGCACCCATCGACTTGCAGGGGATGTGGCACCCATCAACGTTTGCAGGGTTGCAGCACCCATTGACTTGCAGATGGATGCATGCCCATTGACCCGCACAGGGATGCAGGCCAGCACGCGTGTTCCTTGCTCTGTGCGTGTTTACAGCGTTTGTTCCGCACGGGAGATGCACTTGAGATGTGAAGTCTTTGTCCTCTGCAGATTTATCGCTTCAATCACCTTGGAGCAGAAGGAGATGGATGCGTCTGTCCTCCGTGGGACCCGCTCGGGAGAGTCCGGGCCACTCCGCCACACATCGTGCACGTGGAAAGAGTTGTCTGCCACCTGGTGGCGAGGGACGAGGTGGGTGACGGTACGGGAACAGAAGCGTGACGTCAGCTGCTGATCACCAGGGTAACAGTCGCTCATTGAACGTCTCCACGAAGTGAACGAGCACAGGAACGCGCAACGCCCTCGTCGAACCCGCACAGGGGCGCAACGCAACGCCACACGCATCCAGTGCGAATCTGTCCCAAAGCGACGGGCTCCGGAAGTTACGGCAGAACCAGAGGGAGGTTCCTCGCGTTCACTGGAGGTGATCTGGACAGGGTCAAGGTCATTTGGTGTGTTGCAACATCTCATACAGCACGCAGCCACGCGAAACGCTCTCTCAGAGACGGTCATCGCGCATTCCACTCGGATTCGCACAAGAAAGCGAACCTGTGTTCGCCACAGACATGCGCAGCCGCGAACAATAATCTTGGGCCGGGAACGAGATTTATGCATCAAGTCGCCACATAAAACGGTCCGGCTGTTAATACCGCCCAAGGACGGCGCGAAGAACCCGTCGCAACGCGCCAATCTTGACGCCTCCGCGTCGCAGCTGCGCAGAAAGTTGCGCAGAAAGCGCGGCTGCGCGGGAAGCAGCGGTCACAGTGCAGGTGTCAATGCGCACGAGGTGGGAGGTGGGAATGGCGCGGCTCCACCGTTATTAGGCGATGCTGAAAGATTTATTCGCCATTAAACACTTCAATAAGCTGTTAGCCGCACTGTCAACACGTGGCGGCCGCAGCCGAGGCCGTTGTCGCAGAGTCTCTGCGTTTGGTCCTTTCCACATGAGTGCAACGCAACAGAATGCCATCGCCATACAGAGTTGGGCGTTTCGTATGCCATCCGAGCGCCAAGAAACAACATGTCCAACTGAAGGGGTTGAGCACAGTTGCTCCAGCTTGTCATGCTGGCATCCAGAAACAAGTGACCAGGTGAGAAGGTCAGGGCAGGTGGAGTTCACATGTGACCATGCAGTAGGGCGAGGTCTGTCCGGAAGTCACGTGGTCGTCAGGGTGAGGTGCACAAGGTTGTCGCTTGGTAAGGGTGAGATCTTCCAGGAAATCACGAACCCCTGTGCCCATGCACCTGTCCTTGCCCAAGCCCCGGCCCCACCCGCCAAAGGCTTCCCACCCCACCCCGCGCTCGAGGACCCATCCGCAACTGCCCTCATCATTGGACCCCAACTGCCCCAAACCTCGGGCTCCACCCACGGGCCCCATCCGCCCCTGCGCGGGGATTGACTTGATTGCCTCAAACTGACCCTGACTTATGGGTCGTGTCCCGGCAATCTGCGGGCCCGCCTTTTCCGTGTCGGCCGCTCCCTCCCTCCCTCCAGGCTCCACGCCTCTCGCTCGCAGCAGAGCTGAGAGATCACAACTTAGAATTCTTGAGCCTCGGGTCCACAGCTCTGGAACTGCAGTTGAGCTTGATGTGAGGCGAGATGCCGCGATCTGGTCTGTACACTTTTGGTGTTTTGATGGAAGCTCTGCCGTGAGGCAGAACCTGACCTAATGCAAACCTTGACCCAAGGCAGAACCTGACCTGAGGTAGAACCTGACTTTCGTCAGAACCTTCCACTTACACACCAGCAACAATGCCTGGGAACCTGGTCCAACACTCGAAGCGCACTAGTTGAGTTTAGATTCGGTGTCGGAAGGAGTGATACGAGGGCCTCGAGTATCCGACCCGTGGGCCCAAACGTCTTCCTTCCGAGACTTCAGGACTTTTAAGAACCAAGGCAGCAAACAAGCTCGAACACTGCACGTATTCAGCAACTCCAAGACAATTTTCATGCTGTTTTGCAAATGGTGCAAAGTGCCGCGAAGTGATTTCTCACTGTGAGAGTTGTCGTGACAGGCTCCGTGCCATTTTCACCAGGTGTTGCTGAGCCAGAAGGCACGCGCATCTTCCACTGCCTCCTGCAGATGCACCCACGCACACTCACAAACTCACTGACACACACACACTCTCTCTCTCTCTCTCTCTCTCTCTCTCTCTCACACACACACACACACACACACACACCGTCCACAAAGCGACAACGCAGCGCCCATCAATGTGTACAAGGACGCGACGCATCCAGTGCATCAACGTGCGCAGATACACAGCAGGAACGCAACCAGTGTGACACGGGCCTGACGCCACGAAGTAAGGCGCTTATCCTGCGGAAGTCTAGCGGCACAATCTCCACAAAAAACTTTCTGAATTAAGAGGGAAAGCACTCAAGCCTGCGCACTGAGAATCCGCTTCACGGGAAGACTTGCTGCTCCCCGGGCCGCGCGGCGCCTGAGCCCAGCGCGCGGCGGGGACGGCGCCACCGTCATCTCCCCGCTTCTCAACCCAAATTAAATCAACACGGGGGGAACACGGACGGAAAGCCATTTGAAACCTGCCACTCGTAATGCGCCGTGAGCGTTTCTGAAGCCGACAGTTCTGCGCGTTAATTGACAGCGTTCTGTTCAAGTCCATTAATTTATCCGCGCCAGGCTTTTTCAAACGCGATCAAAGCGGTGCATCTGCTCGCGTGGGTTCGCACTGAATCTGTCGGGGAGGATTTGTGTTCAGCGCTGCACGACAGATGCTTTTGCAACACCTGCGGCTCTGTGAGAGGAGGGAGGGACGACGCCGTCAGTGTGGGCGAAATCCTCGGGGGAATCCCCAGGAAGGGATGTGGCTTCGTCGCTGTCGACGTGATACGAGGCAGCATTTTTAAGTTTTGATTCCTGCGCGATTTCTCTGAGATGGCGTGCACCATCTTTGTCAAACAATTTTTTGCATAAAGAGGACATGCCAATCAGTAAACA
>JAAUXT010132243.1_pt1 | contig 13052 bp, 11 predicted proteins | sample 7278171 | NCBI WGS metagenome assembly JAAUXT01 (sample SAMN14350112, study PRJNA611818) | marine sediment metagenome | isolation source: surface marine sediment (1.8m) | place: French Polynesia: Moorea | collected 2018-08
ATGAAACTGCTGCTGACATACTTTTGGAAGACGCTGCCTATAGGTGCTTCGATTTGGCTCGCACCGATTTGGCTCAAATCGTGCAACCCATCTCAAATCACCTAAAAACCGTTGTCTTGCAGTCTTGCAGAAGCTTTCTCGCCCCAAGCAATTTTGTGCCACAACGGAAACAAAAACAAACCAAAATAGCCTGACCGGAATGGTCAGTAAATCTTGTTTCTATGCGATTACTTGTTTCATAAATCAGAGAAACGCGAGGAACAGGTTGCTAGGCAGGTTGCTGGGTGTACTCGCGTTGCGTCACATGGCACACACACCCTGCCTGGGGCAACACACACGCACGTGCGCGTAATTACATGAATGATTACTCGTCAGTGCAGCGCTCAAACCGAAACTCAACACTGGTGTGACAATCGTTGTTTGGCTTCTGATCAAAACCAACGCTCTCATTTTATGGCCAAATATTATGTCTCATGTGACTTTTTGTGGTGTTGATGAGAGACGCTTGGTGATGCACACTTAAGATGCAGCAAAACAGGGAAACACTGATTGACAATTTTACGAGACCGTAACTGTAACTATTTTGCTGGCGCACGTCAGTTCAGTCAGCACCAACTGAATAATTTATTGGCAGTGAGACCGAATGGAAAGATTTTATGGAGCTTTGGAACGCTGTACCAGGGGCACTTGACCAGTGTTCTTTGACATTTAGGCTCACGCTATTTCTACTGCCGGACAAATAGCTGACACATCAGCGCTTCAGTCGCACTCAAAAACCTGCAAACATCAACTGGCCCCGGACTGGGCACTGCGCCTGCCGCGTTTGAAGTTCTTTTAGCAAGAGGAACCACGCGGACCGATCGTCGGCACCGAGTCGGAGCCCTGCGGACGCTGGGGCCACCTGCCGCCTCTGAGGTCAGGGACTCGGTGCGAAACACGAGTCGCGGGTCGCAGCCGCGGAGCAACGACCGCTGCCATCAGTGCTGGCGAAAGGTCATAGCCACAAAACTAAGCTACCAACGATGTGCATCGCGACGCGGGCCCGGCAAAGGTGAAGGACCACTCAGATGCACGTGCGCATAACATCTGTCAACGCGCGTGCAGACACGAGCGTCTTTCGGCAAATCAGCGCGACCAGCGCCAGAACTTACAGATGACAACCAGCGACTGAGGTCAAATGTCAAAAGCTGAGTCCAGCCACACCACAAACGGCCCGTCTCCAACCACGGGGTGTCTGTTTTCTGTTGTCTGTCGCCATGCAACTCTGCTTGTGCGAACAGCTTGATCATTCGAATGATCCTCTTTTCAAGATAAACATTGTCTGTGGGAGGTCTTTCCCAAAGACGCAGCGTCACCCAGCAGAGGCTGCCCGTCAATGTTCAGCAAGAAGAAATGTAGATCAGTACGACTCACCCCTCTGCACCGTGACGATGGCCATCTTCCGGCCGTGCAGCTCGAAGCGGTACTTCCTCCGCACCAGGTACCCGCGTACGTCTGCAGACATGAAAATACACACGCACCTCAGAGTCTCACACCCTCCTACCGCATGCGCACATTGAAGCAATTGTGAGCTGGTTGCAACGTCAGACGACCAAGTACGTGTGGATGATTCTGCTTCAAACTTTCAACGAGGTCCTTGACGCAAGCGAACACACTCACGCCTCTGGATGGTGACGGCACTCTTCTTGACCCGCTGGTGGTGACGCCGGAAGCGACGGCGCTGGATCCACATGCGCACCGCCGCCTGCGCCATCGTGATGGCGCGCTGCTGCTGCTCGAACTTGCGCGACAGCTGCTCAATGTGGTAATACTTCAGGAACACCTGCGGGACGAAGGAGACGGTTTATCTTCCGATACCACACCGCCGTTTGTGTGTGCACGTGCTCCCGCTCAAGCGTGCGGGTGTGTACTGTCTGTGTGTGTGTACGTCAAAGAGACCACAATAAAAAACTCCTGAAACAACACGGTCGAATTCAAAGTTCCCCTAACACAGGAAACTTTCAAAAACAGAACCAGTGTTGGCTGTCGGATGCATTTAGCCACACGACATTCACTCGTTTCAACCGGTTTCTGGACTCTTTGACTCGATTCTCCACGATCTCTGTCGACTTCCGCCGCTCACCTTGGTTTTCCCGATGGCCCAGTTGTGGAGTCCTATCCTCTCGAGCAGAAGCTGACAGCTGTCGCGGTTCACACGAACCTTCTCGTTGAAGTTGAAGCCCAAGATGTAATAGCTGCCAACAAGAATTATTCTCAACATACCAATCATGTCCGTCGATCTGAGTCGCTGGACGGAAATCGGTTGAAAACGCAGCTGGCAGTGAAAAGTGCTTCTGCTGCAAGGAGTGACAAAGAAAGCGAACATCTCCCTGTGAACCGAACCGTGGAAGACACCCACTGGTGTGAACGGACTCAGTGAATTAAATACCCCAAGCTGCGGGTGCACCAAACTGGCGTGCTTAGGTGTGCACAACTGTGCGAAGGGCCACAGCATTCGTGGCTCACCGTTTGAGGAACTCGCTGAACGGGATCCTGTGTGAGTAGCCCTGTCGTCGGATGCGCGTCGTCTCGAGCACGCCCGTGTAGCGCAGCTGAACCTGCACCTTCTCCCGGTCAAACAGACCCGGACTGTTCTCCACGTTCGGCCGGATACATCTGCAAACAAACCCGGATGATCCCAATCGAAGGACAAGAACGTGTTGCCATTCCCATGGCAAGACAGATTTTCCTGAGCTTTCTGGTGCACACGTTCGCGTTCCACGAAGCTTAAGTTCTGCCAAGACCAAAACCGAGTTCAGGATGAGCCTTGCGTTCAACAAGAGCACAAAATCACAAGGCCACAACGCAGGTTCTATCCTTACGCAGGTTCTATCCTTCAGACTCCCACCCTCTTCCCCACTCTCAGGGACCAACCTGACGAAGTGCGGGGTTCCGGCCACCATCTTGGACAGCAGGTCCATGAGGCTGTAGCGGAAGTAGGTGGCGACCGTCTGCTGCGCGCGCGACTGCGACGACGCCGTGCTCGTCTGAGGAAAGAGACGCGACAAGTGTCAACTTTGTCCTTCAAGTTCGAACAACTGAACATTGGCGTCAGCGAATCGTGAGGTTTTTCTTTGTATCAGTTCCGTGAAGGAACAATTCACAAACACACACGTTGGGAGACACGACACGGAATTTTCATCATACAAATTTTTTTACACGCGTTCGTTTTCACATTTCACCAATTTGAGTTCACTCGTGATTCTGACGTGTCAAGCACTTCAGCACGAACAGATTGCGCCCGGTTTCCGAACATTTCAACAACAAGCAGTTGCTCATTTTTTCCAGCGCAAGGAAACACGAAGAAAGTCACAACAAAATCACTGATCAAGACATGAGCGGGCAGAAATGCTGATAAACTGGCACAAAAAGAACATTGGTTCCCACCAAATACTCACATGCACCTGGTAAACAAGGAAAAATAAAATCAATCGAAGGTCACAACCATATTTTGACGGACGGGTTGGTGTGCTCTGGCTGTTCGATAACACAGCACCGTCAGAAAAAATACTCATGGCAAGCAAAATGCTGAAAGCCAAGGATGAGACTGGGCAGATCCCGAACCCAAAAATGTCTTTTGTGTTTCACGTCTGAGTATCTGTGACTCGCCAAGCCTTGAGGCAAACCCAGATGTGCCTCCTTCCCCCACCCCGACGTGAGCTTCAGTCGCGGTGTGACTCCGCTCGAATGTGTAGTGCTGTGTACTCATACTCACATTGCTGGCCGTTCTGATGGAGAGTGCGGACCCGACCGAGTTGGTCGGGGAGTGCGCCTGGCTCGGCGTCGACCCGATGCTGCTGTACGCAATGTTTCCTGCACGACAAACAAACATCGTATCAGCGCTGAGATACCACACACGCGCTTACACACAAAACACGCACACACAATTCATCTCAATTTACTGCTTCTGCCACACACACATTTGGCCTCTGACCTGTTTTGGTGATGGGGCTGTGGAAGAGAGTTCGGATGAGCGCGATCTGCGAGGCGCGCAGCACGTTGATCGTCTCTCCCGCCAAACGGTCCCGGTTCTTCTCCAGAAATTTCTCTCCGTCGTATTCAACCTGACAAACGTCAATGCAGATCGTGTGCATCGAGAATCTCTGATTACTCAGCAAATGTCTGTAGTCTTGATTGTATCCACCAGTTGTATGAGTCTCAACGAGGTCCAACGTTGGTGGATTGTCTGAGTTGAGTTGGACTCACCTTGCCGGCGTAGTGCTCTATGGTGAATGTGAGTCCCTGAGACTTCGGCTGTTTGTAGAACTCTTCTGAGATGTTCTTGGCAAATTTGTCTGTGAAATAGAAATTGCTTGTGAACACTTCTTAAAAACACAGCGTAAACAGGTTTGTTGGGCATTGCACAAGAAGGAAAAAGACACCAAAAAGAGGTTTCCCAATCCCACCCCGGTCCACTTACCGGTCAGCGTCTGGTCCGTGGCCTTGGGGAAGTGGCTCTCCTCGTCGAGCAGCGCCAGCAGCCCGACCGGCTTCGCGAGGAACATGTCCAGCACGCGGCGGTTGTCAACGAAGGCGACGGCGCTTCCGTCCACGCCCTCGTTCTTGTACTCTTGCTGCAAACACAGCCGTTGAGGATGGTTCACACAAAGTGGTCTTTTCAGCAACCAATCCACAGTTCTTGCCAAATGAATGCAAAAAGCAGTTTACCCAAACACACTCCAGAAACGTTTTTCACACCACGTACTGACCTGTTCCCAGGCGAAGATGTGCTGGTTGAAGTAGTACTGAATCTGCAGAGGAAAGATGAGAGAAATTCTTTCTTCATGACAATCAACTGAAGCTTGCGGTTCTTCAAGGGACACAACGACAATTGCCGCGAGTCTGACCTGCTCGTTGGCGATGTTGATGCAGAGCTGCTCGAACGAGTTGCGCTCGAAGTTCTCGAAGCCGAAGATGTCAAGGATCCCGATGGAAAAGGTCTCATCACTGAAAAGAGACAACTTTTTCTCACTGAAACTCTTCTGCGGAGCGTTGTCATCCAGAAGCCAATGCGCTGCGTGGGGCACGGAATGGGTGCGGCGCAATACATTCTCACCGAGTAACTTTCTGACCAGGCACCAAGAACTGATTTCCCCTTCGTCTCAGTGGGCAGAAACCCACACCAGCCTGACAAGTTGATCCCTGCAACAAGGACGAAAACTGCTTCCTCGACCACATGATGACCTGAGACACTCACTCGGACTTGCTCCTCTGCGGTTTGAGCAGCGCGTTGATCTTATTGACGATCCAGCTGAAGAGTCGCCCGTACATCGCCTTCGCCATCGCGTCGCGCACGTCCAGCGCCTCCGCCTTGCTGCGAACAGAGCGCAAAAAAATTCCCAATGAGAACAGATTCAGCGTCTCCGGCTCCAAACGAGCGGTTTGTGAACAGATTTGATGACACTGTGGAAAGTGTCGCTCGTTGTTTCAAGCCACATAGATTCATCCTTTTGACACGAAAATAACACGGCTGAACGACGTGACTCCAAAAGCGGGGCCAGTCAGACTTTGTTCCAACCTGTTGTTCTTGACGATGGTCTCGCCCCTCGCCACCATACCGGAAGTGGTGAGCGACTCCTGCAGTTCCTTGGCGTCGATCCCCAACAGTTCTGCGACTACAGAAGACAATCAGAAAGTCCTGGTGTGGTCCAGAACAAACTTTGCTCCACTTGCTTTGAAATGCACGCCAAGCCTGTTCCTTCGCTTGCAGATTGTAAGGTTTGACAATGGCACATAATACTAGCTTCACGCTCAAGAGTGAGAATGCGAGTGTGTGTACGTGTATGTACGCGTGAGTCAGACGCACCCACAGTGACGATCCCTGGGTTGCCAATGGTGACAATCGGCAGGTGTTCCTCCTCGGACTCCACGAGATCAAGGTTCCCGATGTGGAGAATGCCAGCGAGGATGTTGTACACAGAATTCACCTCCTACACAAGACAGACCACAAAAAGTTTCCATTCGCTCAGCAACACTCGGCGAGGAGTCTTCTTTGGATGAAACAAGATTTCAGCTTGGTGGTTCTGTGTCTGAATAATGCGTGTTGACTACGACTACATGGGGTGCTGAAGCCAGTGTGCACCTAAACAGATCTACAGCACACTGAGAGGTGTGTGTGGATCGTACTCACTACCTGCTGTTTGAATCCAATCGTCTGAAAGCAACGCTGGATCCCCTTGAACTTGACACGGTTTATTGAAAGAGAAGAAACATCCCTAGATCCTGACTCCAGCTCGTTCAGATACCTGCAGCACATAAGCACCAATATCCCGTTCAAATCAATCTCCCTGCAGAGACTGTGATTCAAATGTGAGGAGATCTCTAGGAGCCGCACCTGTAGGAATCCTGCTCCTTCAGGAGGTACTTGTTGCTCTTGTCCTCGGCTGACAACCCGTCGTGGATGTAGTAGAAAATGTGGAAGTTCCGTTCCTCTCTAAAGAAGGTTCACACGTCAACGAAAATCAATACAAAACTACGAACACCGGCTGTTGAGGAATTATCATTCCCGGATACACCCCAGACATCCAATCCTTGTTCTCGTTTCAGCAACACAACTGCAGATCCAACCGAGGCCCCGACTCCGACGATACTCACTTGGCTTGGTGAATGACTCTGGACTTCTCCAACAAGTATTCCGAGAGCCGAGCTACAACAGACAGTGAACAAACCCGTTCTCTGATCTGCTCGTGAGTCGTGTTTGTTCAAAACAAAACAACGGAAAACCCGAACATCAAACTTCTCCAGAATCTTTCGAGCCAGCTTCTGGACTCACCTCCGGTGACCTTGCCGTTGGCGGTGAAGGTCATCTCGAGGTACTTGCCAAAGCGCGACGAGTTGTCCTGCAAACAAGAATCTCTGTCACTTTGCTGGCCTATGAGAATCATCCGCAGGAATTTTCACAGGAGCAGAGCAAATTCTCACGTTGATGAGGGTGCGCGCGTTTCCGAACGCCTCCACCAGGGGGTTCACCTGCAGGATGCGGTCCTCGAGCTTCCGGTTTGGAGCCTGCGCAGAAACACGTCATCAAGCTCCACGGATACATTTCACACGCTGGATGCCGCATCTTTTCATCCACAACCAAATGACAGTTTCCACTTGTGAACCTATTGGTGGCAGTGGGAGGGGTCATCTTTGTTGTTCAATTTGGGCAAGCCCAAAAAGTCTTGCACGGGTGGCACAATTCTCGTGGTCCCTTGTTGAAAATAGGCGGGGGGGGGGCAGAAAAAGATCAGGTGTTGTCGTCACTTTGCTTCAGGAGTGACCACAAACTCACCCGCCCGAGCTGGGTGAGTTGCTGCACGAGGAAGTTGGCGCTTTCCGTCTTTCCGCTGCCGCTCTCTCCGCTGATGACGATGCACTGTAACACGGGCAGAGATACACACTGCATTGTCACGCATGTGCCATTACAGAAATAGCATTTTTCCATCAAAGCGAGAGACAAACGCTCATGCAGAAACCAGCTGGAGGGCAAAGAGCACACTTGATCGTCTTGCTTCAGACCTGGCTGTGCCTGTGGTGCATCATGGAGTGGTACGCGTTGTCAGCGATGGCGAAGATGTGCGGAGGGTTGTCCGCCTTCACACAATTCCGGTACAGCTTGGAAAACTGAAGTGAAGGAACACAATATTGTTCGTATGGGGTACATCTTCTTTCTCAAACACGCCTTGTCAAGCAATTTACGCGTAATCTGCCCACCTTCAACTGTTCTGCCGTTTGAAACTGCTCTTTTGCGTTCGTTCTGCATCTGACGATCTTTGCTGGATCTTACAAGTATGAGTCAATGGACGAAGTAACCAAAGCTTTTGTCTGACGACACACGACGACATGTTTGTTCGCGTGTTGGCGTTCGTCGCGTCCTCACTGAAGGAACGGCCAATCTCAACAAGCGACCCTTCATTCACACCGCGTCCGTGTGTGGATCCACCCATGGGCAAGGAAGGCACGTTTTGTGACAGGTGCAACACTTGTGAATGCCACCCATTCGCTGTTCACCACGTCTGTCGTTAGTTTCGCCCATGGGCACCAGAATGAGCAAACGGGTTCGGCATCAAGCGTGCACGGACCAAAGCGCTGGCAACAGGAACAGGACTTCGGCATGAATGAAGGTGAACCTGGCAGTAACACCGTGGCTGATCCTTTAGCTACATTGATTGTTAGTAAGAACTATATCCTGGTGTTAACTTGTCAATTTGAAATTGGTGATTGAAAGCGCTGACCCGGGAACACCACACTGAAAAATCATTGAATAAAAGGCAAACTGCAGGACAAAGAATTCTCAGCAGGAAAACTAACTGTCATCAGCTCAGCTCGTGTTAGTTCTGAAAACCTTGAACATTACCGTGCACTTGAGACCTGCAACACAACGATACAAATTCAAATTCTGTTGGCGAAAATCGAAATGATCAACTGACTCACTTGGTCAATGTGCGCCCTAACATGTTGCGTTGGAACTTTACCAGGGAAGTGACTGAGTCACTTGAGCCTGTGCTGACTGCTGCGACTGTCTATGAGTCACAAGTTCTGAAACGTTCGATCCCGAGGGTGGTGGCAGTGTATACCTCATCACTGTAGATGGTGAGCGGTGTGAACGGGTTCACGGCGAGTAGAATGTCGCCGATGTACGTGTAGACCTGCGTCTTGTTGTAGCGAAGCTCCAAGTGTTCCACTATCATGTCCTGCAAAGCACAGTTACGCACGTTTCAAGCGGCTTGTGTCTCAGATCTACACGCTCATAGCCCAGAGCGGCATGTCTGCCTGGTTGAATCCAAGTTGGTTCGGGAACCTCCAGTCACCCTTTGACCTTATCTCATGTCATCGCCAACTCAATTCTCTCCTGGCTGTTCAGCAAATGGATCTCAAACAGAACCTCCCGCTGTCCCACCATTCTCCTTTCCGCCCCAACTCGACTTTTTCTCCCACCTCCTCAAGATTTTCCAGCGTGGCCAGGTCATCGGTGGCCGCGATCGGCTGGTTGCGGGACTTGCGCTTGGAGCGCAGTTTTCCGTGTTTGGTCGTCACGTACGGCTCGTGCAGCACGCGTCCCGTCTCCGTGATCAGCGCCACCAGCGTCTCTCGCACCTATCCAGAAGTAACGAACTTCAACGCGCCTCAACCATGCATCGGGGACCACTTCGCACCAGATACTTATCCGCATGGTCTTCGCAGAATAACAGGATCTGCTTGAACTTTTGTGCAGGATTCTCGACACAACACTGCTACAGATACTCTTCGGATCTCATTTCCCAACATCAATGGCAAATTGAGAAACAGAACTCCTCTGGTTGGTCAGTTACCTTGGTCGGATCGTCAGGCACCTGTTGAATGAACGGATGGTCGAACAGCTCCCGCACAAACGGTCGCTTCTCGAAGTCTTTTATCACACATCTGCCAGAGACACAGAAGCAAGTCAGTACGTTGAAGCGAAAGTTTATGCCAAAGTTTGTTTCAGCAATGACACCACAACTCCGCATCTATTCACGCTTTTCTGGCAGTCGCTTGTAAGCAATATGTCTTCAGCGACGCAGACCTCACCGAGCCATCAAATTCAACACATCCCGCCGCACGCACTGCTGTGTGTACACGACTCACCTGGCAATGAAATCACAGAAGTCGTCCGACCACTTGGACGGATCGCGTACAGTTGGAGGAGGGTTTCTGAAAACAAGAGAATTTAGAGTAAAAACCTCGTTTCCGTCCATCAAAAAAAGCACAAATCTGGCATTGAAAACTCGTCTGAACTTGAAGTCGTACCTGGGTATTTTGAAGAGCGCTCTCATTGGATGGCAGTCGGCCAATGGCGGCTCTCCGTCAGCCAGCTCGATGGCGGTCACACCCAACGACCAGACGTCGCAACGCACGTCGTAGTCGTACTCGATTTGCTGCTCACAGGCGATCACCTGGCAACACCGTTTCTTGTTGATATCAATATCCGACGGGATACAAAACTTGTCAGCCACAACACTTCGACATCTGTACAAACCAGAAAACTTTGTCCTTTGAAGGACCCTTCGAGTTCAAGTTCCTTCAGGAAAAGTTTCAAAGCAAGAAATCTGGACACAGGCACAGCCCAGCATGATTTCCCCCAAGGCCCAACTTTATCTTTCCAGCGTGTGGTTCCCCTCGTGTGTGTCAGCAGACAGTGTCTTACCTCGGGTGCCATCCAGAAAGGCGTGCCCACCGACGTGTTCCTGCGACCCAGGGTCTCTTTCAGGCGACCTGACACGCCTACGAAAAGAACGTCAAAGTTCCACCAGACGCACAAAGACGTCTCCAGTTTGCCACAACCTGAGCTTCACGTCAGTGAAGAACATAACATCCAGTCGCTGTGCACTGTTTGTGTCGTCCATTCAACCACGATGAACCGATACAAGCGGGACAACAATCAAACAGCTGACATTGTGAGAAAAGCGAAATGCTTGTTCATGTGCTCACCGAAGTCGACGATTTTGACGTGCGCATCGGCCGAGAGAAGGATGTTGTGGCCTTTTATGTCTCTGTGGATCACCTTGTTCTTGTGCAGGTGTTCTAAGGCCTGCAACGCGAAGCCGGCGACTGAGCCCAACAGCATCTCAAATACACAGGGAAAGCAGCCAACTCAGAATAGAAACTGCCCTTTGCTTGCGGATGCGTGAAACACGAAGACTGTGGCACTCAACGAATGGTGTTTCTATTGCTGCGTAATGTGACCCGAACTGTTCATCATGGCAAAGAGAGTTGAAGCTACTGTATGAAGTGAAGGATTTTATCGACCTTCAGCGTCTCCCGTAGTATGTGCGCGATGGTGAGTTCGTCCATTCGACTGTCCCGCAGCAGCAGAGCCTTCACCAGGTCCGTCACAGAGCCGCCCCCGCACAACTGCAATACACACAGAGCAACTGCGTCGAGCTCATGCACGCACACAGCACATAGTCTCGCACACACACACAGACACACACACAACCTCACATACAGAAATGAACCACACATCCACCAAGAACAAAACCCCAGTTTTGTGTTGGACAGTGATCGAAGATCGGACCGGCACCCAAACAAGAAAGAACCCATCCAATGTCCGGACTGCAACCTGCCCACCACCGCTCGCCCCAAGCAGAATCTGGCTCAGTTTTGTTCAATGCTGAGCCTTCCAAAGCTTATGCGACCACAAACAACACTCACACACTGACTCGTCCTCATACCTCCATGGCGATCCAGAACTGGTCCTCGGACTGCGGGTCCTGCTTCAAGTAGATCCCGTGGAAGGCGGGGAGGTTCGGGTGGGAGCTGAGGTCTCTCAGCACGAGGAACTCTTCTTCGATCCCCTCCACCACCTCGTGGATGGACTCCATGATCTTCACTGCAACCACCTCCCCTAAACAAATCAAATGGACGCGTCCCCAATAAGTTTTTGTCGCAATGTCCTTTCAAATTCCTCGTCGCAAAACTCCAAACAACACTTTTTCACTGTTGACACAAGCTTCGACAACACCACGGATGTACGAGTATGAACGCAACGGCAGGAAAGACGGGAGGAGGGTTGCTTCCATGTCTGATCCCCGGTCCCTGTCTGCAAATGGGTTGATGTTTTCCACGCGCCAAGGTTGTTTTTTTTTTCTTGACCCTCACCACTGTGGTACGAACATTTGCGTTTGGCACAAGAGTCCCTCGTGTCACAGGGGGTCGACTTATCAAATCTGCGCTGTCCCTGAACTGGGTGAACGACCTTTTCAGTCACGAAAATACGAGTACGTAAGTGTTCTTGAAACGTTCATCAACACGTTTCTATCGCGTGACAACCAACACCGGGAACGCAGGTCATTTGAAGAGGATCGTTTTCAATGCTCGACAAACACTTGAAGGACACCTGATCCGGGCTGTTCTCAACACAAAGTGTTTCGTGCAACAGCGCAATTTACTCGGGTCACGCTTGTTCAAGTCTTTCTTGTTTCTTCTCCAGAACTTACAATTGTGCTTGTGCACAACAACCAGGACAGAACTGGCAGCAATTTTGTTGGCCACTATTATTCAGCTGCAGGTTTTGTTGACAAACATCCATCACAACATCGAAGTCAAAGCCATTGAAATGCACCACAAGCGGCCTCTCGATGACACGCAAAACATACATGTTCTGTGCGCAACGTTCTGACCGAGGTCCACCAAACCCCAGAATTTTCAACCACCCGGGTCCAGTTGCAGCCTGGCTTTATGATGGAGTTTTCAATGTCTGAACGAAAACTGTAAAGCGGGAACTTTGGGCCCATTTCCGATGTTTTGGCAAAACATTCTGCCAACTGCATGCGTGTGCCTGCAACTGAGCTCAAAACTGCTCAACGTCCGTGTTCCCACGTGTGAGAGTGTTTCGTGTGTGTACGTGTTTGAATGTAAGTGTGTCATTCTTGAAGACTTGAAGAAGTGTGTGTTACAAGCGCCAACTCTCCAATACTTCGATCCAGAGAAGGAGATCACCATTGAATGTGATGCTTCAAAGAAAGGACTCAGAGCTGTACTCTTACAGGATGGAAAACCTGTGGATTTTGCATTAAGAAGCCTGACAGATGCAGAAAGCAGATATTCCAACATTGAGAGAGAAATGCTTAGAGTGACATGGGCTGTTCTGCACTACAAACAGTACGTCTATGGATAGAAGTTCACAGTCAAGAATGACCACAAGCCACTAGAGCCAATCTTCAAGAGGGATCTGTACAGTATTCCTGTCAGACTACAGAGGATAGTCATGAGACTGCAAGGTTATGACATGAAGATCATCTACCAGAAGGGGAAAGAGATGTTTGTTCCAGACTATTTGTCAAGATGCATCCCACAAGCCAGACCTAACCAGTCACTGGTACTGCCAGACACTGCAAGTGCAGGAATCTTTGAGGTCAACACTACAACTGCATCAGACATCCAGAGGATCAGAACAGAGACAGAGAAGGATCCTACACTCTCAGAGCTGAAGAGACTTGCCCAATTTGGATGGCCAGAACACAAGAACCAGCTTGTGGACCAAGTACTTGCTTACTGGAACTACAGACATG